>ENA-ORXF01001246-ORXF01001246.1-marine-metagenome-genome-assembly--contig:-NODE-1246-length-16771-cov-8.500599_pt1 | contig 16771 bp, 18 predicted proteins | sample MGYA00237864_ERZ511476 | MGnify/ENA primary metagenome ERZ511476 (study PRJEB26306, sample SAMN06343908) | marine metagenome | isolation source: coastal waters | place: Atlantic Ocean: West Antarctic... | reverse complement strand
ATCATAGTATCTAGGCTCACGATTCGTCCCAAGGTTTTTTCATCTCATTGTCGTTTAAATAATACCAAGCGTTCTTTCCAGGAATGCTGTGTGTCTTAACCTTCTCGCCAAGATACTTCTGCACATGTGAGACTCCATACCTTGCTGCTCTCTCCCCCGATGCAAGATCGCTTGCTTTGAGTGCTTCACGAGCCAACAGTTCTAACTCTTGCCTTGTGTAGAACTTGTACGAACTCATAGCACCAGCAATGACTCTTGCTATCTCCACTTCGTCCGGAGAATCTGACACGCTGACAGGCTTAAAGAAACCACGCTCGAAATCAAAGTAGGCCAAGTGTTGATCTGGCTCTCTTGCATTACGAGCTTCATAGAACAAGGTGATGTTAGGTTTTGTGCCTGAAAGCTTAACGCCTGAATCCATCCAACCAGCAAAAGCTGAACCACCACGAGCTGACATGAACGAGAGATCGTCCGCTCTTTCTTTGCCAGTGTGATGAGCAATGATGACTGCAACGCCAAAGAGTTCTATGAGTCTGTCCACCCTTGACAGCATCTCGTGTATCTCTGAGTTAGAGTTTTCTTCACCACTAAAGAAGTTAATAATAGGATCGATCATCACCAGGTCGGGTTTGTGATACTCGATGCTTGCTGCTATATCATCCATGTCGCTGTCTCTCATGATGTTCTTTCTAAGTCTGCCCGATGCAATAAGATTTGATTTGCCTAAGTTGTACAGCTCCGGGTCATGATGAAAAGGTTGGTAGTACATCTCGATTCTTTTCTTTAAGAACTCATGAATGATCTCTGCCTGTAACCACATTACCTTCATGGGTCTGCTGAACTGTGTTCCCATAAACTCTGTGCCAGTTGTTGCAGACGCTGCAAAAGCTCCAAGCCAATGCGACTTACCAATCTTTGGTTTGCCCAAGAGCAACACCCTTGATTGCTCAAACACAAATGCATCTCCCCAAAACTGTTCGATGCGACTTGAATCCATTGTTTCCCAGAAGGAATCGTTGAATGTTTTAAGGCCAAGTGGATCTCTTTCAACAACCCTGACATCTTTGGCAACATCGATTGGATCTTCTTGATTCATGATCTCTTTGAGTTCATCAGCCAAAGGTATCTGCCATTGACTTGTCTTCCACTTGAGTATGCCTGCATCGACATCTTCTGGATTTCTTTTTAGATGCCCTGTGCATATGCTGTTGGCTGTTAGCAAAACTTCTTGCACTGACATAGGTGGGTTGTTTGTTTGATTCCAATCCAATGCTTTAATAATAACTTCACGCATTCCCCAACCTTCGAGTATCCATTTACCCACCAGGCGAGCAAGGGTATCGTTCCGCATTCCAGATTGCACACCATCCAATGACAAAGGTGTGTTCCTGTCTGTGTTAATTTTGCCATCGTTGTTAAAGTCATAGATGATGTTCATGTCTTGAGGTGTAAGCATGGGCAGTTCATCCATTGAATCAACGCCCATTCCATCTACCAGCTCAAACATGTAATGGCTTGAAGGAGACACCATGACGTATCCACCCTCTCCCCTTACATCCAATCTGCCTGTTGTGTTTCTTATTGATAGGCTGTCATTAACAGCATAGAAATAATGGTAACCACCGCGAGGAGTTTTCTGTTTTAAAGTTGTTCTTGTTAGTTGACCTGACTCTACAAAGTCACATGCTTCTTGTGTGTCTGCATCGAGCACAACAAAACTAATGCCTGTTACCACAGCCCAGTTGCAATTAGGAAACTCTAAGTACCATTGCTTGATGTCTTTCATCGTTGGTTGTTTATTAATGTATTCAGCCCACTTAACTCTTGGAGTCTTAGACCAACGCTTTGCTATAACATCTTCTTGTTCGTTAGGATGCCTATGCTTAAAATAGTCTGGAACATTGTCTTCTTTAGATCCACAGGGTATTAAATGAAAGTTGTTCTCATAATAAGATACCAACATATCTCTGCGTTCTTTGTCGCGAATGTCCTCACCCTTTAGGTTTGGATTTAAGTCTAGGCCCATTACTGTTCTACTGTTCCGTATATACTTTCCCAGTCAAGTGCATGCCCGGTAAGTTTAATAAGTTTCTTGGCTTGATTGACTGAGGGTTGTCTGCTTCCATACCTCCACGATCTAATCGTATCAATGGAAACACCCAGCTCTTTTGCCAGGCTCTCTTCTCCTCGTTTTACTATGTAGTCTTTTAGTTTCACGTTCTCTCCTTTTAATAAGAGACGCGACCTGATTAAATTAAGGAGGACTACTGTTCTTGGGGGTGAACAAAAGACCATCAAGTCGCGTCATGAATTAATGATAATTGAATACATACATAAAGTACAGATATTTCTTGACAATGTTTTATTTATCATTAAGATTAAGGTATTGAAGTTTGGAGAAACTAATGACTGAAAAAGATATAACAGAATTTTGCCTTGAAGCTTTGCTAAAGGCTAAGAAAAAGAACCTAACCATGCAGGCTGAATTAAAAGCAGAAAGCTCAAGGTTAGACATTGAAATTGCATCTCGTCCTGAGATACAAGAACACATTAAAGTATTATCAAACACAGGGGGTTCTACGAGAGTTCCTCTTAAAAATTTAATTCCATTTGATCTTAGGGTTCAATACAAAGTAACCAAGACTTGGGATCAAGGGCATTTAGCTAAGTGTGTTGCCGATGGATACAAGATACCTTTTAAGGTTCAGTATGCTGAAGACATCAAAGCTGTTAAGCAATGCATGGAAGATAACCCAGACCTTTGGGACTTTGTCCAGGAAGGTTTACAAACCAAGATTAATGAGAGGCCTTATGTTCAATTCATTGATCCATTAAAAGGAGAAAACAAATGAGTAGATTGGGAGACTTTTTAATAGACGTTAAGTCTGATTCAGAATTTGTCATTAGCACTTGCAGTAGCTTTGAGCAGTTCTGTCAAAAAATGAAAGACATCAACGACATGTATTTACCAAGTGCATTGTCAGACATATGGGAAGAATATGTTGGTTCTATGGAAGGCAATGACGTTAACTTTCACGACAGGAGACCAAGATGAGTACAATCCCAAGACCAGCTACAAGAAAAATATTAGACCAACTACATGAAGATGACCAATCTTTAATCTGGTATCTACTATTAGCTGCCTACGCAATCAAAACAGGAGATATACCTAAAGCACATAAAACCACACCGAGAGGTTATGAATTTTCTGCTTCTGATTTTGATATCGATCATTTGGAAAAGAAAAAAATTAGAAGTTTACTAAGGAGGATAGATAAATGAGCTTATTGGACACAGTAGAGACAGGAATCAAAGTGCCAGCACTTAAGATCAACATATCAGGAACCGATGGCATAGGTAAGTCTACCTTTGGTTCACAAGCACCCAAGCCTATCTTCATTAAGACTGAGGACGGAACTAACTTTATCGATGTTCCTTCCTTCCCTTTGTGTAAAAGCTACGATGACATCGTTAAGCAGATACAAACATTGCACGATGAAGACCATGACTATAGAACCCTGGTGTTTGATACAACTGATTGGGCTGAGAAGTTAGTGCAACAGAAGGTATGTCAAAATCATTCAATCAAATCAATTGAGGCCCTTGGCTTCGGTAAAGGTTATACAGAGTCAGCGGAGTTATATCGCAGACTTTTACAAATGTTTGATGGGTTACAAGAAAAAAAGATGCACGTCATCTTGCTTTCTCATGTAGCCATTAGAACTTTCAACGATCCAGAGCGTGAGCCCTACGATCGTTGGGAAATGAATCTACACAAGAAAGTATCAGCAATGATACGAGAATGGGTAGACTTCAACTTGTTTGCAAACTACGAGGTATCAACTCGTACAAGTGGGCAAGGTTTCAAGGAATCAACCAGAGCTGTGTCATATGGCAAGCGAAAGTTGTTTCACAAATACGCAGCAGCCTTTGATGCTAAATCTAGAGTCGACTTGGGAAACCTCCCATTAGACTTAGATTGGGATGCATTTATGACTGCTTTTAAAGAATCTTTAAAATCTAAATAGGAGAAAAACAATGTCTGATTTTGAAATTAACCTAACTGACGTAGACGATCTAGATACTAGTTCGATAGGTCCCATGCCAGCCGGCGATTATGAAATGGTTGCTAAAACCTGGGAGTCAAGAACTGCCAAAAGCAGTGGTCATAAAATGATCAACATAACTTTTGAAGTTGTTGGCCCTAAGTTTGCAGGCAGAAAAGTTTGGGAAAACTTTATGCTTGAAGGCAATGGCTTGAATGTATCCAAAGGCAAACTTCGTAACTGGAGAAAAGCCATGGGTATGGATCCCGATGTCGAAAACTTTGGCCTAGAGGCACTCGAAAGCATGATGAACATATGTTTTCATGCAACGCTTCGCATAGAAGAAGGCAACGACAAGGGAGACGGAACAAAGTGGGATGATAAAAATGTTATTGGTAAGTTCGCCGCAGGGACTGCCAGTGCAAAACCTTCATCCCCTTCGCCTGCTCCAGCAGAAAAGTCATCAGACGATGACGGGTTTGACTGGGACAAGTAGATGGATTTCATCAAGGAATTGCATAGCCAGGTCGACATATTAAAGAGAGATGGCGATTCTGTAGATGAAACAACCGAGAGAGTATCTAAAGCTTTGCTTGACCTGGGCTATGCCTTGGCTACTCCTCGCCTTATTAGAGATAACGTTAAGTATTATCTCAAAGAAGACAATTGGGAGAATTATAACCCAATTGATTATATTACATAAGCAATGCCGGGCAATTCATTGCCGGTTTATTAGCAACTTTGAAATCCAGTTGTTTGCTGTGAGGGTTTCACTTTTTTTGGAGAAAAAAATGTCAATAAATACCAGAGAGGCAAAGGCCTTGATTACCATGGTGGAATCTTTGCTAGATTCTTTAGATCAAACATTCGACAGCCTGCCGTTTGAAATAGATCAAAAAGTAAAAGATGCTAAACTAACCTTACTAAACGTGGATACAAAAGATGAAAAAGAAAGCAGATTTACTGTATTTTTTAGGAAGTATGGAGCATGAGCAATAAAACTTTAGAAGAAATTATATTTAGCAGTGCTATTTATAAAGAAGCACAAGAAAATTTTTTATTAACAGGTTTGCAAGGTGCAACTGAAACTATGTTAACACATCTTGGTGGTCAACTTTATTATCCAACGGTGTCTAAAACTGGCGAAAAAAGAGAAGATACAGATTTTAATAAAATATTTACTGAATTAGTTGCTCGTCAATTATTAGCTGATCTTAAAAAAGGTTTAACAACTAACAATTTAGATTCTATTGATATTAGTAAATTAACAAATGGAGAATAATAAATGAGCAAAGATAAAAAATATTCTTTAGACAAGAAAACATCCGATACAGTCATGCAGGATTTATCCATGTGCATCGATGATTGGGACAGACAAGACTTAGATACTGCAACAGCAGTTATGACTGTTTTAAAATTTACCATAGACATGTCGTTTAACTTTACAGAAGATTCTTATGAGGCCATGGAGCTAATATCAACTGTAATAAACGAGAAGCTTGATATTAATTCAGTAGAAGATTTAGAGTTTCTTTTAAGATCGCCCAGAAGCACTGAAAAAAAAGTTGTCCATTGAAACTTCGATACTACCAAAGGGATGCAATAGACTCCCTGCATCATTGGTTTAAAACAAAACCAACCAACGAACATGCTTTACTTGCATTGCCCACAGCAGCTGGCAAGACGATTATCTTTTCTCACTTCATTAAAGAAGTATTAGCCAAAGATCCTAACGCCAGGTTTATTGTCCTAGCACATAGAAAAGAATTGGTTTCCCAAGCTGAGAGCAAACTAAAGATGGTATGGCCCGATGCGCCGGTAGGCGTTCTAGCGGCTGGGATGAAACGCTTTCAACACGATGCCCAAGTATTGGTTGCCAGCAGAGATACCCTGGCATCTCCCAAGAGACTTGCCAAGGTTGGTAAGTTTGATTACATGATCATTGATGAGGCACACAACGTGCCACCCACATCACACACCAGGTATCAAAAGATTATTACTGAGCTGTCTGCTCGTGGCGATATGAAAGTTATGGGTTGCACTGCTACGCCTTATCGCATGGGCCAAGGCTACATCTATGGAGATCGTAAGGATCATTTCTTTAAAGGCATTGCTTACTCTATATCTATTCCAGAGCTTATTAGAGATGGTTACTTGTCACGCTTATCAGCTTACGCTGTTAACGATAAAGCCATCATTGATGCAGGATCGGTTAGCTTAAAGTTTAAGAATGGAGACTTCCGGGAAAAAGAATTAGAGCAAGTGGCCATGGTGGATGAAACCATAGTCGAGGTTGTAAGTGACTGGCTTGACAATGCTTACACAAAAGGCAGGACAGCCACTGTATTCTTTTGCGTATCGGTATTGCATGCCCAGAAGATGACTCAGTATTTAATTCAATATGGAATCAAAGCTGCTGTAGTTACAGGGGAAACGCCCAACATAGAGAGAGACAAGATACTTGCTGACTTTGAGTCTGGAAAGATCCACGCCCTATGTAATGTGGGCGTTCTAACTGAAGGCTGGGACGCTCCAAGAACAGATTGCATAGCACTGCTTAGACCGACACAAAGCATTGGTTTGTATGTGCAGATGTGTGGGCGAGGCATGAGATTGCATGACGATAAGAGCAACTGTTTGTTATTAGATTATGGGGAGAACGTTGCGCGCCATGGCTGTTTAGACGAAGTTACTCCAGAAGAAAATGTACAAGGCAGATACCATCCTAAGATTTGTGCTGCCTGCAATGCCATTAACTCTCCTGCTGCTAAAGAATGCATTGAGTGTGGCCAGGTCTTTGAGTCCAAGCAAATTAAATCTTTGTGGACTAAGAAAGAAAGAGAGGTAGCCAAGCGAACCAAAGCTGAAAGACAGGCTGTTCTCTCTGATGAGAAAGCCAAAGCTAAACCAGTTATGAAACCCATAACAGACATCTATGCGTCTGTTGTTAAGTCTAAGAATGGCAGCGATTACTGCCAAGTAATATTTACAATCAAAGACGAGTTCTTTCCCAGAAAGATGCCATTGATGTTTGGCCACCCTACCGCACACAACATGGCAGTGCGTAAATGGAACAAGATTACTACTGAATGGGGATCACCAAAGCAAGCTTGGATGGCTGCAGAGCTTATAAACAACGGAGCTTTTGATACAATATCTGAGATTGTTTTACAAAAACAAGGCAAGTATGAGAACGTTGTTGGTATTAAAACCAAGAAAAATGAGGAGATAGTTTTATGACCAAGATACACGAGTTACTTGATGAAGTTGAGTTACAAGAAAAGCAACACCAGAGATTCTATTTAGGGATCAGTGGCATTGGCAATCCTAACCAGCGATTGGTTTGGTTGCGGTATCGTTGGCTCATGCCTAACGATTGGGAGCCCAGAGTCTTGCGCTTGTTAGATCTTGGCAACGTGGTAGAGGATGACTTGATTAAGAAGCTAAGAAAGATACCTGGGGCTTCCATATATGACGTTGACAGCCATGGCAAACAGTTTGAGACTGAAGCATTGGGTGGGCACGTTAAGGGCCACATAGATGGCGTGGGTCGCAACTTTCCAGGCATGGACGCAGACAATCCATACCTTCTAGAATTCAAAACAGCCAACGACAGTAGGTTCAAGAACTTAAAAAAGCTGGGCAGTTATTGTGAATGGTCAGATGAATACGAAGCCCAGTTACATTTATACATGGGCTTGTTTAACTTTAAGCACGCCATAGCCATTGTTTATAATAAAAATAACTCAGACTTATATACCGAAGTAGTTGAGTATGATAAAATCCTGTTCGATTCTTTGATGGACAAAGCTAAAGACATTCTTACGAGAGAAGATCCACCAGAAAATTATATACCAGAGACTGATTACCGCATTCGTAGCTTCATGACTCCGAAGCAACAAGCATCTTATTTGGGGAGAGCACTGCCTGAAAACATCCATTGTCGCTCATGTCGATTTGCAAAGATTGATATGGACAAGGGAGACGCACATTGGCATTGCGATCAACACGATAAAAAGATTAGCAGTGATCGGCAGCTTAAAGGTTGTAGTCTTCATAACTATATCCCAGAGCTAATACCTGCGGTGATGATTGAGAAAGACAAAGACGTGGTGGTGTATGAGAAGGATGGTTTTAGATTTGTTAATGTTCCGGAGGCCAAGAGCTCAACAGACAATAACTTTTATTCCAGCAAAGAATTGATTCAAGTAGTAAACGCTGGGTTTCCTACAGAACTGTTAGAAAAATCTGACAACATTAAGAGACTATTAGATGGCACATTACTTCAAATCAAACCCTGGGTGGAAACCGGAGTTCCCTTCTAGCCTTTTGGTTTTTTTATTACGAGTATTTCTGTGCCTGGGTACAGTGCCTCTACTAATTTCTTCTTCAATCTAAACATAGGGGTTTCAATCCCCTTGGTGTCCTCTACTATCATAGCCCCTTCGCTGTTCTTGTATCTGAAGTCAGCCTTGTAAAGACAAACTTTTTTATCGTTGACCACACATGGGAAGGGTGGGTGTATCTCTATGTCAGAGATAAGGCCCATAGATTCTAATTCTTTTAAATGATTGTACCGGGCGCCTTCTAACTTGCTGTCAAAAGTAATGCCATCGATCGTAACTTTCTTTGCGTTGTATTTGTTGAACAAACTATGGTGTTCCCAGTATTTTTTTCATCTCTTCTTCTCTGAGAACATCTGATGCCCTTCTAATTGGAGGAGGAGTTGGTTGCGAGCGAGGATCTGAAAATTGTCCTTGTAAGCTTTGACCAGTTAGATCCATTTGAGCTTCTAACAAATCACCTACCGGTACAACTTGCCCAGCTTTGTTTGGTGTTTGTTGTCTTGAAAATGCTAGAACGTCTGGATTTATTTCACTCGGTCTAAATAAACCCAACATAACTTGATCTCTGTTAGCTACTTTTGCAATTTTTAATTGTTCTCTAATTTCATACTCTTCCAAACCAAGTGTTCTTGCGTCTTCAATTGCTGTATAAAGAGTTCTTAATGAATTGTATCTATCTTCGTTTGTATTAATGTAACCCTGAAGAAAATCTTCAGCATCTCTTCTGCTGTTTGATCTAAGCAACCTATTAAATTCATTGGTGGTTTCTCTAATAGCTCTTTTAGATTCTGCAGCTTTATAATACAACGACTTTTCTAATTGAGGCCTTACAGTTTTAACGCCAGTAAAAGCTGCTGTTAAAGTTTCTGCAACATCAATGGGTTTGCCTTTTGGGCTAATTAAATCTTTTTCTCCTGTAGCAAGAGCAGCAACAGCGGTTATAAAATCTTTTTGTACTATTTGAGTTCCATCTGCATCAACTTGAAATGTAACAGGCAATGATGTTGGTGCTATTGAATTGAAAACATGTATAAATTGTTTAATGCTTTTTTCTCCCAACATATCTGCTTCGTTGTAAATAGTTTTACCAGTTGATGTTCTTCCCTCTTTGGCCTCAAGAATTGCATTAAAACCAAGACTTGGAGATACAAATGGATCTGCCATTTCTCCTATCGCGTCTGCTGTTGAATTAGCAGCTATGCTCATTAAGCTTGCTTCGTTTCTATTGCCTTCTGAAATAGCATTAAATACAGCCTTAACAGGTCTTTGTAAGAAATCATAAGGATTGGTGTAACTATAATTAATAAATCCTGTAACGTTTCCAGAGGCATCTGTTTCAGTTGGAATCATAGTCGCTGTTTTTTCCCAAGGTGCTGCAAAGGATCTTTTGTATGCATCTATTTGTTCTTGTTCTGCACCTGTTAAAAGTTTTCCTGTTTCAACCAATCCTACTGGCAAGCCAATAGTTGTTCCCAGTGCTGAAGTCAATCTTCTCATTCCTACTTTTTGTAATTCAGAGTTAGTGCTTGCCAGCTCTTTAATGGCTCTTTGAAGAGTATTACCAGTGTTTCTAAATATTTCAGCAGGGAAAGCAGTAAAGTTACCAATTAAGGGAATAAATTTTAACTGTTTAATTAACTCAGGAACTCTTGAATAAGTTGGAGTTACATTTAAAGCTATGTCAGCACCTTCGCCTTTAATAAATTTTTCTACCACATCATCGCCAGCTGCTTTTAATTTTCCAACATTTATTACGGCTTCCCTTCCAGTAGGCCCAAGTTCAATCAACTCTCTTATTTTTGGATCAGTAAAGTTTTTAACAGCAGAAACTGGGACTACAGCATCGTCTGCTGAATTAGCAATTACTTTTGTAAGCTTTGACTGTTCGCCATTCCAGTTTACCCACCTGGCTGCATTATCTGATCCTGTATAAACCCTCTCAATTGGTTTTAAAGCAGTATCTCTAACTTTTTGTAACCGAGCAGTTACCCCCATGCCTTTTAATCTTTCAAGTAAAGGAACGTTTTGAGTTGAATAAGAACCGACATCAGCTATTTCTTGTAACTGAAAACCTCTTGAAACATTAATTCCATAATCTTTAGAGTCTTTAAGAGATTCTGCAAATTTTGTTTTTCCTCTTGGGTCCAATACACCAGCGAATGATTTTTTAAATGCATCTACAAAGTTTCCAGAAGGACCAAGATTGCCATTCATCATAGCCATAACTGGCACACTGGTATTGTTTCTTATGTGAGCACCAAAAGATAATAGTGTTTTGTTGTATTGTCCAACTGTTTTTAACGCTAATAAACCTTTGTAAGCATTGGCTAAAATATCAGGTACATTTTTTGTAATGTCAAAAGATGTTTCTTCTAAAGCTTTAACAAAATCTTTTGGAGCATACATGTCTTTTAGAGCTCCTTGTTTTTCTCCAAATTTTACATATGTAACTTTTCCTCCTGTTTTGCTTAAAGGATCTACTATTTCAATATTAGGAACCAATCCTTTAACTTCTCCTTTGTTTGTAAGCGCTTCTGGTTCTCCTCCTAATTTTTTTAAGTCATCAGAACTTTTTAAGAAAGTTGTTGTGCCTCTTATTTTTGCTGTGTCATTAAGCGCTTTTATGTCATCAAAAGCTTTTATGTCTCCTACTAAAGTTGCAATTTTAGTCATGGTTGCAACAGCTCCAAGAGATTCATCTTCTAAAGCTGTTTTCCACTCAGAGCCTTTTTTGTAATTTAAAGGAGTAATCTCACCTAAAGCTTCTCTAATTTCAGGCAAGTTTTTTAATTTTTTTCCTTTTAATAATCCAGTATTAATAATATTGTTTGCATATCCTTGCGAAGTTTTTTCGCTTCCAGCTACTGCAAAAGTTTCAGGATTTCCTATTTCTTTAAAAATTGATTCTGCTTTAGATCTAGGATTGTCAAATTTTTTATTTAATTCAAATATTTCTACTATTTTATTAAGGGCTCTGTCGTATACTTCAGGCGCTGGTTTAAAATTTCCTTTATCTAAAATTTGTCTATACAGGGTTGTTCCATACATGCCTATGTTTTCTTTTAATGATTTTTGAAAAGCCTCGTCAAGAGTCTCATTTGCTATTGTAGTTGCGCCTTTTTTTCCAGCAAGCAAATCTAATAATAGTTTTTGCTCTAAAGAAAATAACTCTTTATTTTTTCCTAAAATAGAAGACAAGTGATTGTCTGCATCTATTCCTAGTTCTTTATAGTCTATTTTATTGCCATCGCCTTCAAAAGATTTTATTTTTTTAAAAGCTTCATCTTGAATTTCTTTCATTTTGGCTTTTTTAGCATCGCCAGTAAGACCAGGGGAGTTTCTTTCAACAACAGTTAAGGGAGTTCTGTAAGCTGTAATAGATTTTACTAACTCTAAAGAATCATTAGCGTTTAACTTTCCACCATCTTTTGCAGCTTGTAATACGGTTCTTTGAATTTTATCCATGTTATCGCTAATTTCTCCAGCAAGATTTACAGCATATCCTTTTTGCGCTTGAGTCACATCCATGATTGCTCTGTTGTTTTTTGCTGTTTGTTGATACTCTCCGCCATAGGTAAACATCTTTCTAATCCAATCCCATGAATTTTTATCTGCTTTTTCAGCAGCAGCTACAGCTCCAAATTTATTATCTACACCTTTGGCTAATGCGTTAAAGTAAGGTGCGGCTAAATCTAATCCACCGCCAGCAAGTTTTACAGCACCACCTAAAACTTTAGGAGCTCCATAAACAAACGCTGATGTCTCACCAAAAACTTGCAGTCTTTCTTTAAATCTAGCTGCAGCTGCTTCTCTGCCTTGAAGGTTTTTAATTCTTTCTTCATCGCTTTCCTTATCAAAGATATCTGCGAAGGTATCAATATTGTCTGTGGCTACTGCAGCATCGACTGCGCCCACAGCTAATATTTGTTTTGCTTTGCTTAAACCAGATAGGGCTTTTACTGTGCCAAGGCCAGGCACACCAAATTGAAATAACATTTCTACTGTCTTGCCAGCTGTTCCTTCTACGTCTGGTTTAACAGTTTCAAAAAATTCATTAACTTTGTCAGTTGAGTCTGTATTAAATAAAAGATCTATGCCAGTCGTTGGAAGTGTAGCAGCACCTTGTACTGCTCCAATCACCCCGGCAAATGGGGCCTTTCCTATGTTTCCGAGAGTAGATGAAGTTGATCCACCTCTAGATTTTCTTTTTTGAAAGTCTGCAGCCTTTCTTTTTATTTCCTCTGGATCATTGCTGTCAATAAAGACATTAGTCCCATCTGACAATGTTACGGTAGGCATTAACTTCCATCACCTGTAACTTTTTCTCTCACTGCTTCTAAATTTTCACCAGCATCTAAATACATTTGATACAATGTTGAAGGAGCAATTGGCATTCCTAAAGCTTCCCCTTCTGTAGCTGGTTTTTTGTAAACCTTATCATCATCTTTAACATTATCACCATAAATAGATTTTTTTAACATTCTTTCCACAGCCATCATTTCTGTTTCTAGTTCAGTAGCAGTTAAAGGTTTTGCGCTTCTTGAATACTTTTTAAAAGCATTTAATAACTCTGGATCTTTTGATAATTTATCCATTAATTTAAGTTGATCAGGTATTTCTCCCTCTTGCCTAATGCCTTCTGCCATTGCTGCTTCACCAAAATCTACAAAAGCATTTCTTGGCACAAAGCCTTCAGTTGGTTTAGCCATTGCTATAAATCCTGCCATCATTTGTTGTGCAAACTCTGGGTCTGATGCTATTTTATCTGTGTAGCTTTTTGGAAAGGATGCAAGATAGTCCATAAAGTTAGGCGTATCTCTTCCTGCTTCTCGTGCTCTAGCCATTGAGTTTTCAAGGTGAAACTCTCTTAATGACTCTGATTTTTTAACTTTTGCTGCATCCTCGCTAGAGTCTTGATACTCTATCTCTGTTTCTTTTTTCTTACCAAATGGGTCTAGATAATTATATCCCATTGTTCCAGCAGTTCCATAGACTCCTGCTCTAACAGCTCCTCGGCCTATGCCGCCAACACCACCCAATGTTTCAAGAACTTTTTTACCCAGTCCAATTGGAGCGCCTGCTATATATTTAAATTCTGGAGGTAAAATTGGTTCTTTAACAGGAGCATCTTTTGTTACACCAGTTTCTTCCTTAGTATCTTTTTTCTTTTTAGTATCTGGTTTCTTTTTATCTACGTCTGCGCCTTTTCCTTTTGCTTCTTTTTTAGTTACTTTCTTGTAGTAGTCTTTACCACCTTTTAGTATTCCTTTACCAATTTTTACCAAACCACCTAAAAAGTATTCAGGTATTTCATTTGAGTAATTAGCTATCCCGCCATTAGCCATCATCATAGGTTCTTGTGGCATCATGTCAGCAATTCCACCACCTTGGTATCTAGTAATCTCTGGAGTATCTATTGCTGTGCCTCTAATCATTTGGCCTGCTATTCCTTTAGGAGAACTTCCAACACCTTGTGATGCACCATAAGCTTCAAAGACTTGTCCCATTTTTTCTAAAAAGCTTTTCTTTTCCTTTTCTTCTTCGGTAAGGTTTTCATCTTTTTCATCTTCTTTTTCTGTTTCTTTTTTGTTTGCTTCATCAACATCTTCTTGTGCATCGTCTACTGCATCATTGCTAAATATATCTTTTATATAGTCTACAGCTTGAGTTCCATAGTATTTTCCAGCATCTACAACATCTTCAAAATCTATTTCTGGATCAATGGCTATATCTGCGCTAATACCAGCGACTGGCCCTCCTATATTTAGAATGCCTTTTGTTACTTTTTTGTCTAAAATATTTTCTGCTGGACCAGCTTTTTTTATTTTGTTAGCAACTCTTGCAGCTTTAATGCCTTTATTAGCAGCAGCGCCGGCAGGTCCAGCAAGATACAAAGGAAGCGTTGCATACTCTATTGGATCAGTGTAATCAAAAATATAATCTTTAAATTGTTCGTTTCTTTTGCTCAATCCTTCTTTGGTATATCTTTCTTTAGCCTTTTCAGGGTCAGTAGCATACTCATATGCAGCCATCGGAAGACTAGCCATTGGGCCATATTCTTTAAAAAAATCCATCACGCCGCCAAAAAAACCTTTGTCTTTTTCGACTAAGTCTCCATCTTCGTATCTTCTTGGTTGCAGTCCTGATGTTATACCTCTCATGAGAAGAACGACCCAATTGCTGATAATAATTGTGTTCCAGTACCAGGCTGCTGATATGAACCACGTTGATATGCGCTTGTACCAGTTCCACCAGATAGACCACCCATTGGTGAGCCGGCAAGCAATGCTTGTCCAGTTTGCAATCTTTGTAATGGCTCGTTGGCAAGTTGATTTGCTCCAGCAAACTGTCTTGATAGAGCTGCTTGTTGAGTTTGTTGTCCTTGCTGACCTAATTGGTTCAACATGTTTACTTGGTTGCCCAATTGATTTTGTCCTTGCAATCCTAGTCCTGCAATGCCTTGGCCTATTTGACCGTATTGTTGACCAACACCACTTAATGCTTGAGCAGATCCAATTTGTTGTTGTCCTAGTCCAGCCATTTGAGAACCAAGTCCTGCTTGCTGAGAACCTATTTGAGCTTGTTGTTGACCTAATCCTGCTTGAATTCCTGCCAATCCTTGTTGAGCACGTCTTTGACCTTCAAACGCTTGTTGCGCTTGATTTTGAGCTTGACCAAAGCCAGCACTTCTAATGCCAGCCACAGCCTCACTCGCGCCACGTCCTGTCTGTCGGGCAAGTTCCTCTTGGGATATGCGGCCACGAGATCCACCAAACGCACCTTGAGATACAGCTCTGTCTCTAAGACCTATGTCTGCTTGCGATGATTGCCTGTTGATGTCTTCTAATGTTTGTTGAACAACTTGATCTTCGTAAGGGTTAAAAAAACTTTGACCCATAGATGGGTCGTACATTCCTGTTGCACCCATAGCGCTTTGCTCTGCTCTACCCAATGCACCTAAACCACCTTGAATGGTTTCAGCACCTTGACCAATAAAACTTTCTGCTTGAGGCATAAATCTGTCTGCATCTCTAATTCTTTGTTGAGCTTCTTCCGCAGATCCTCTCTGCTGACCAAAGAGGCCGCCTGCTTGATCTAATTGACCTTGAAAGTTTCCTAACTGTCCTGCTTGTTGACGAGCTTGTATCTGTAATGGTGTAAGTCCCGCTGTTTGCTCAATGGGAATGTCTCTTTCTCTTGATATAAGACCCTCGTATTCACCTGGCGATCCAAAATAAGATCCTAATAATCTTCTAGAGTAATCCTCCATGTACGGAGAAACAAAAGAATAACCAGTTTGTGGCGTTGTTATAACGTCAGCTGGAGGTCCTTCTACTGTCTTGCTGCTAAAAGTACTCATGATTTATACCTCTTTGCCATTTCTTCGGCTTGTTTTTGATAATCGTACATCTGACGTGCACCCAATAATCTTTGTTCGTATTCATCTTGTGGGTTGGCTCCTGCCATAATGCCCATGCCTCTAACAGCTGCTGCGTTAAAGATAAACTCACCATCGCTTAACATAGCTGGTATCTTGTCTCCTTTTTCTCCACCAGGGCCTGTAACCAACTCTTCTCTTTGAGGATACTCAACGCCATTTTCTCCTGTTCCATCTGCGTAACCATTTACATAGGTTCCGTCTTTAGCATAAAGCTGACTTGTTATTCTTCTTTGAGGTGTTTTATTTCCTGCTTCGTCATATAAACCCAATTCATCTACATAAGTTGCTTCTTTAGGAGGAGCGACTAATGGTGAGAAAGGCACGCCTTTCATTTGTGAATAAAGTTTTGATACTTCGCTTGGATAAAATCTGTAAGCAGCGGGCGTTTCATCCCTTGCATCAATAGAAATATCTAATCCAGGCTCAGTGTCAGCATAGTTTAATTTAGAAGGATCTGTACCTTCGGCTATTCTGTCTGTTTGTGGAGCTCCATAACCCCTAGCAAAAGCATCTCCAAAAGATATAGTAGGATTTATAGACTCATTATATGCATCTGGATCATTTTGAGCTTCTCTGTAACGTCTTACAGCTTCTTCGTATTCCTTTCTTTCTTCGTCAGTCATGGATACATCTTCATATCCGTCTTGAAAATTAAAACCAAAACCAGTAGCAACCCCGCCGTCATCCATATACATAGGCATCATAGGGGCAAGTCCTCCACCCATATATCCAGGGACATCATATCCAAATCTATTTTCAACTAACGCTGGATTTTCTTTTGCTAGGGCCATTAACCCTTTATTTGCCTTATCTATGCTTTTCATCATAATTTATGTGTACCATTTTTCTACGTCCCAATACTCTGCACTAGAACCAAGATTAATTGTAGTGTCTCCTACTGTTTTTATTGTAACAGAGCCTACAGATGATTGCAGTTC
>ENA-ORXF01001245-ORXF01001245.1-marine-metagenome-genome-assembly--contig:-NODE-1245-length-16779-cov-3.319962_pt1 | contig 16779 bp, 16 predicted proteins | sample MGYA00237864_ERZ511476 | MGnify/ENA primary metagenome ERZ511476 (study PRJEB26306, sample SAMN06343908) | marine metagenome | isolation source: coastal waters | place: Atlantic Ocean: West Antarctic... | reverse complement strand
GCCGGCGGGGGCGAAGCCCCCAAGAGGCGGCGCTTTTCTTCCCTCTGACCGGTGCCGGTAGCGCGGCGCCAGTGGATCACGCTGCCTCTGTCCCGAAAATCAGGACAAGTTGTTCGATCTGGCGGGACGCTGGTGGGTGAAACCACGATGATCCGGCGTCGAGTGGGCGCTGCGGTTAAAGTTATCCACAGGTCGGCCTAGTGTTAATATATGGGTTAAAGAGTCGTGTTACGGGATTTTGGCGGTTTCATAAGCAACTGAAAATATTAGAATAATCGGGCGTTTTTTTGCCCTCGGCGTCAACGGAACCCCGAATCTGGTGACTCCAGAACCCCGAATCTGCGTCAACGAAACCCCGAATCGCGATCACCCGTCAATGAAACCCCGAACTTTTCCGTTGCGTCAATGAAACCCCGAATCTACGGTGCGCGTCAATGAAACCCCGAATCGAGCCTGACCGTCAACGAAACCCCGAACTCCCGCTTGCCGTCAATGAAACCCCGCACGGCGCGGAGGGACGCCCTTCCCTGCTGCCTGTTCGCTACCCCGATCCCGATCTGTTCATTTGCGATGTTCTCGACGCCATCCCCAAGGATGACATGGCCTCGATGGAGCATCCGATTTTCTCGCTCGCGACCAAGCCCGATCGGCGCGTGTTCCGCTATGAGCATAACGGCAACAAGCTCGAAATCGTCCCCAGCGTCAAAGGGCTGGCGACGATCCACGACAAGGATATTCTGATCTACTGCATCTCCCAGCTCATCGGGAAGATGAACCAGGGGGAGCGACCGAGCCGCACCTTGCACCTCACTGCTCGCGATCTACTGGTGTGGACCAACCGGCAAACCGATGGCGACGGCTATGACCGGCTGCGGAGCGCGTTCGAGCGGCTGTCGGGGACGCGGATCACCACGAATATCAAGGCCGATGGCGAGGAAATCACCGAAGGTTTCGGCCTCATCAATGAATGGCGGATCGTGCGGCAAACCCGCTCCGGCCAAATGTCGGAAATCAAGGTCACGCTATCCGACTGGCTGTTCAAGATGGTTGAGGGGCGCAGCGTCCTGACGCTCCATCGCGACTATTTCCGCCTCCGCAAGCCGCTCGAACGGCGTATCTACGAGCTGGCGCGCAAGCATTGCGGCGCGCAGGAAAAATGGTCGATCTCGGTCGAAACGCTACAGAAAAAGACCGGCGCGAGTAGCCATTTGCGCGTGTTCCGCTCGATGCTGCGCGATCTCGTCGCGCACGATCATCTGCCCGACTATGCCGTGGAAATGAACGGCGATACGGTCACGTTCCGCAATCGCGAGGCTCTGGATACGGTCGAGGCGATCGAGGCGGAACCCGAGCGGCCCTATATCGACCCCGAAGGCTTCCACGACGCCAAGAGCGTTGCGCCTGGCTATGACGTTTACGCGCTCTATGACCAATGGGTGTCATGGTGGATCGACAGCGGGCGGCCGGAACTGAAAAGCCCCCGCGCCGCCTTCATCGGCTTCTGTCGCAACAAGCACAAGACTGCCCCCTTGCGCTAGTATAGGTGTATAGATGTATAGGTGTATAATTGTATACATCTATACTAGCCGGCGATGCGCCCCCTTCCCTTCTTCACAAACAGGTCGTCCAGCGCCTCGCCCAGCAGGCTTTGAACGGTCGTCCCTTCCTCGGCCGCGATAATGCGAAGCTGCGTGCTGACCTCGGGAGGGAAATGCCCGCCAATCAGCTTGGTCCCCTGTCGGCCGCTCGGCGGGGCCTTGCGGGTCACGTCTACCGGCTCGATCGCCGACGCTGGGGCCGGGGCCGCGTCTCCGTCCGCCTTGGCGCGGTTCAGCACCGCTTGCAGACTGTTTCCGCCCTTCGCCATCACGCCACCTCCGCCTGATTGTATAGGCGTATATTTGTATACTCGTATAGTCGGCGGATTTCGTCGGCCGCTGGCCCATGCGGCTCGAACTCCTGCACGGCCCGGCCTGCGGCTTGGGCGCGGAAAAAGGCTTTGCGGTTGCCGATCGTCACCGGGCAAACCGTCGCGCCTAGCTCCGCCACGGCCTGAATCGCATCGCCAGTTTCCTGACCTTGCGGGGGCACGAAGGTAAGGACCACGGCAAAGGCGCGGTCGAGCTGGCGCACCACGTCGAGGGTGTGCGTCATGCTCATCGTGTCGAACACGGCCGTCTTAGTCGGGATCAGGATGAAATCAGCGTGACGCGCTGCCTCATAGGCCAAGTCGCGCGCGACCGCCGCCCCGTCGCGCGCGGACGCCGAGCGGTGGCCAGCGGTCTCGACCGGGTTCTTGATCGCCTTGGCCAGCACGACGGGATCGCGTTTCGCCAGCACCCGGGCGCCCCCCGCCTCGAGCGCGTCGAAGATCGCGGCGACCGCGCGTTCGGGATCGGCGGCGACGCGCTTGCCCGCATAGCCCGCCAGCGCGGGGGCGAACGCCAGCCGGTCGTGGATCCGCACCGAATTGCCCAGATGCTGGACGACCGCCTCGTCGATCTTGTCGCCATCGACGTACAGGTCGGTCGCGCCATCCGCGCCGACGATCGCATAGGACAGCGCGACCGGCGTGTGGTCGACGTCGGCACCGCGCACGTTGAGCGCCCAGGCGATCGAATCGAGCGCGGTCAGCACGACCGCATCCGCGCGCTGCTGCGCCAGCCAGTCCGCGATCTCCGCGCGCTTCGACGCCGAATTGCGCCCCGCGAGCGCGGCGTCATACGCGGTCAGCCGCGCCTTCGACGGCTGCGGCCGGTCGGCCCAGATCGCATCGACGGGGTTGGCGTCGACCGCGACCAGGTCCGCACCGACATCGGCGAGCGCGGCGCGCGTCTCCGCGACCCACGCGCGCGTGTGGAGCCACGGGTCGTAGCCGATCCGCGCACCGTCGCTGGCGTGGTCGCCCAGCCAGCCCGCGATCGAGTGCTCGGGGACGGGGACATAGGCCCAGTCATTACCATCGACCTGTTCGCGGACCTGGATCGTGTAGCGGCCATCGGTGAAGATCGCCGCGTCGTCGGGCAGCACCACCGCCGCCCCCGCCGATCCATGAAACCCCGTCAGCCACGCCAGCCGCTGCGCATAGGCGCCGACATATTCGCTCATATGTTCATCGGTCAGCGGCACGACGAAGCCATCGAGCCGGTCGCGCGCCAGCTGATCGCGCAGCGCGGCGAGGCGGTCGGAATAGGAGGACATGGCGGGCCTTTCGAAAGCAAACAAGGGGATCGAGATGCCGCGCCCGGTTAGCCGCTTCCCCCCCCGCGCGGCAACCGCCGCCTCCCGTCTGCGCGGCAACCGCCGCCTCAGTTCCCGCTCGGCTCGATCGGGTGCAGCGCGGTCGTGATCGCGAGCAGCAGCGCGCTGGCCATCGGCACCCACAGGATGCCGAGCCCGAAGCGCAGATAGGCGGTCGCCCCGAGCGCGCCGCCCGCGATCAGCCCGCCCCACAGCATGACGAACGGCACCCAGCCCCAGCGTTCGCCCCCGCGCGCCGCGCGCGCCAGCCGGTGGCCGATCTTGACCAGCGTCCCCGTCATATAGGTCAGTCCGATCCGCACCTCGCCGCCCTCTTCGAACATCGCGTTGACCGCGCCCATCGCGCTCGCCAGCACGATCAGTGCGACGCGTGGCCCCGTCAGTTCGCCGATCGTCGTCGCCACGCCCAGCAACAGCGCGACAAGGCCGAGCACCGCCGCCTGCCGTCGCCGCCCGGCGGCGTGCGCGACGAGGAACCCCGCGGTCACCCCCGCGACGAAGCCCGCGATCAGCCCGCCCGCCATCAGCGCCGCCGCCGCTTCACGCGCGATGCCGACGCCGAGCCGCGTCGAGTTGCCGCTCATGAACGACACGAAGAACCCGCCACTCGCCAGATAGCCGACCGCATCGACGAACCCCGCAAGACACGCCACCGCCACCGCCAGCCGCCGTGCGGGGCGATCGAGATTGGTCACGCCGCGCGCCGTTCGTACAGGCCGATCGGCGCGTCGTGATACACCGCCTCGCCGAGCGCGCGGTAGCCGATCCGCGCCGCCAGCCGGATCGAGGGTGCGTTGTCGGGGTCGATGATACATTGCGTACGAGAAAGATCGGGTGTGTGCGGGCGCGGTTGCGCATCGGCCCAGTCGAGGATCGCGGTCAGCGCCTCCTGCGCAAATCCCTGTCCCTGCGCCGCCTTCGTCAGCGTCCACCCCATTTCGGGCGCGTCGATCGCGGGCACGATCGCACGCCGCGCCTCGATCAATCCCATTTCGCCCAGGATCACATCGCGCGCACGGTCGCGCACGACCCAGCTGCCATAGCCGAACAGCGTCCATGTCCCGATCGACCGCAACAGGCGGATCCACACCTCCTCGCGCGATCGCGGCGTGCCGCCGATCATCGCGTAGACGGCGGGATCGGCCCACATCGCGGCCAGATCGTCGAGGTCGTCGGCGCGGTGACCGGTCAGCACCAGCCGCGCGGTCGACAGAGTCGGGATCATGGTCATGCCCCGTCATAGCCCAGCGCGATCGGGGCGAAAACGGTTCTAACCGATCGTCGCATGCGCTACGGGCGGGCAATGGGTTCGACGATCACCTGCGATGTCGCGATCGTCGGGGCTGGCCTCGCGGGGGGGCTTGCCGCGCGCGCGATCAAGGCGCGCCATCCCGACCTCGACCTCCGGCTGATCGACGGGGCCGCGACGGTGGGTGGCAACCACGTATGGTCGGCGTTCGGCAGCGATCTCGCGGCGGCCGACCGCTGGATCGTCGCGCCGCTGATCGCGCACGGCTGGCGCCAGTATGACGTCGCCTTTCCCGCCGTCGCGCGGACGATCGAGGCGACCTATTATTCGCTGACCAGCGCGAAACTCCACGACGCGGTCACCGCCGCGCTGCCCGCGCACGCGCTGATGCTCGGGCGGCGCGCGATCGGCGTGTCGGCGACCGCGGTCGTGCTGGCCGATGGCGACCGCGTCGCGGCGCGCGGCGTCATCGATGCGCGCGGCACCGGCGACCTGTCGCTGCTCGACCTGGGCTGGCAGAAATTCGTCGGCCGCGAGCTGGCGCTGGAGGCCCCGCACGAGGCCCCCTTCCCGCGCGTCATGGATGCGACGGTCGACCAGATCGACGGCTATCGCTTCGTCTATTGCCTGCCCTTCAGCGACACGCGGATGTTCGTCGAGGATACCTATTACAGCGACACGCCCGACCTCGACATGGCGACGCTGCGCACCCGGATCGACGGCTATGCCGCCGCGCGCGGATGGCGGATCGCGCGCGTCGAGGGCGAGGAATCGGGCGTGCTGCCCGTCGCGATGGGCGGCGATTTCGCGGCCTATTGGCGGTCGGGCGGCAAGGACGTCGCCAAGGTCGGGATGCGCGCGGGGCTGTTCCACCCGACCACCGGCTATTCGCTGCCCGATGCGGTCCGCACCGCCGCGATGCTTGCCGCGCGGACCGATTTCTCGGGCGCGGCGCTGCATGACGCGACCCATGCGCTGGCGGCGACGGCGTGGGCCGACCGGGGGTTCTACCGGCTCCTCGACACGATGTTGTTCCGCGCGGCGGACCCGGCGGAACGCTATCGCATCCTCGAACGCTTCTATCGCCTGTCGCCATCGCTTATAGGCCGTTTCTACGCGGCCCGGTCGACCTTTGCCGACAAGGCGAGGGTGCTGACCGGCAAACCTCCCGTTCCGATTACCCGCGCGGTGCGCGCGATTTTGAAAGGCAAGCCATGAAGAGCGCGATCGTCATCGGCGCGGGGTTCGGCGGACTGGCGCTCGCGATCCGGCTGCAATCGGCAGGCGTCGCGACGACGATCGTCGAATCGCGCGACCAGCCCGGCGGACGCGCCTATTATTGGGAACGCGACGGCTTCACCTTCGACGCCGGCCCCACCGTCATCACCGATCCCGATTGCCTCAAGGAATTGTGGCAGCTGACGGGGCGCGACATGGCCGAGGATGTCGAGCTGATCCCGGTCAGCCCCTTCTACCGGCTCAACTGGGCCGACGGCACCAATTTCGATTACAGCAACGACGAACAATCGCTGCGCGGCGAAATCGCGAAGCTCGATCCCGCCGACATCGCGGGCTACGCCAAATTCCTCGACTATTCGGCGGGCGTCTATCACGAAGGTTATGAGAAGCTCGGCCATGTCGCGTTTCTCGACTTCGCCTCGATGATCAAGGCCGCGCCCGCGCTCGCCAAATATCAGGCGTGGCGGTCGGTCTATTCGATCGTCTCGAAATATATCCGCAACGAGAAACTGCGCCAGGCGCTCTCGTTCCACACGCTGCTCGTCGGCGGCAACCCGTTCACGACCAGCGCGATCTACGCGCTCATTCACAAGCTCGAAAAGGACGGCGGCGTCTGGTTCGCCAAGGGCGGCACCAACCGCCTCGTCGCGGGCATGGTGACGCAGTTCGAACGGATCGGCGGCACGATGCGGCTGGGCGACCCCGTCACCAGCATCGAGACGTTGGGCGACCGCGCGACCGGGGTCACGACGCAGAGCGGCTGGCATGGCGAGGCCGACGCCATCGCCGCGAACAGCGACATCATGCACACCTATCGCGACCTGCTGTCGGGATCGCGCAGCGCGCAGCGGACGCGCACCAGCCTCGAGCGCAAATCCTATTCGCCCTCGCTCTTCGTCGTCCATTTCGGGATCAAGGGGACGTGGCCGGGGATCCCGCATCACATGATCCTGTTCGGACCGCGCTATAAGGGGCTGCTCGACGACATCTACAATCACGGCATCCTGTCGGAGGATTTCTCGCTCTACCTCCATCACCCGACCGTCAGCGATCCCGCGCTGGCGCCCGAGGGGATGAGCACCTTCTACGTCCTCGCGCCGGTGCCGCATCTCGGCAAATTCCCGGTCGACTGGGACGAGATCGGCCCGATCCTCGAAAAGCGGATTCTCGATGAGATCGGCCGCCGCCTGATCCCCGACATCCACGACCGGATCGTGACGAAGTTCAGCTACACGCCAAAGGATTTCGCGGGCGATCTCAACGCGCATCTCGGCAGCGCGTTCAGCCTCGAACCCGTGCTGACGCAGAGCGCGTGGTTCCGGGTCCACAATCGCGACGACCATATCCCCAACATGTATTTCGTAGGGGCGGGCACGCATCCGGGTGCGGGGATTCCGGGCGTCGTCGGCAGTGCGAAGGCGACCGCGGCGCTGATGCTGGAGGCGCCGCGCTGAGATGGCGGGCGGCGATCGTCACCAGACCTTAACCGCCCCCTGCTATCGGGTAGACATGCGGGCAAACGAACCATTGCAGCTCAATCACAGTTGGCCGCTGGTCGAACAATGCGAACAATTTGCGCTGGGCACGCTGCATGACGCCGATCCGATCGCCTTCGCCGCGCTCGACCGGGTCACGCCGGAGGCCGCGGGTATCGGCGCGTGGCAATGCCGGCTCGCCGACGCTTCGCTGCGCTGGACCAATCCGATCTACGACCTGTTCGGTCTGCCGCGCGGATCGCGGATCGCGCGCGCCGCCGCCGTCGCGCACTATGCCGAGGAAAGCCGTGCCGCGATGGAGCGGCTGCGCGATCACGCGATCCGTCATCACCGTGGCTTCACGCTCGATGCGGCGATCGCGACGACGGGGGGCGAGCGGCGCTGGATGCGCCTGATCGCGGCGCCGCGCGTCGGCGATGGCATCGTGACCGAGCTGTTCGGGCTGAAACAGGACGTCACCCACCTCTATCGCTGATCCGATTCGTGACTTGTCCGCGATCGGGCCATCGCCTAGCGCTGACCGCATGAAGCGCCTTGCCATCTATTGCGGGTCAGCGACCCCCGCCGATCCCGTCTATCTCGATTGCGCCAAACAGGTCGGGCGCACGCTCGCGGCGCGCGGTATCGGCGTCGTCTATGGCGGGGGCCGCCTCGGGCTGATGGGGGCGATCGCCGACAGCGCGCTCGGCGCGGGGGGCGAGGTGATCGGCGTGATCCCGCAGGCGCTGGTCGATGCCGAGGTCGCGCATCGCGGCCTCACCGAACTTCACGTTGTCGGCGGCATGCACGAACGCAAACAGAAATTCACCGATCTGTCCGACGGGTTCATCACCATCCCCGGCGGCACCGGCACGATGGACGAATTGTGGGAGGCGCTGTCCTGGGCACAGCTCGGCTATCACGCCGATCCGGTCGGGCTGCTCAACGTCGCGGGCTATTATGACGAACTGATCGCCTTCTGGGAAAAGATGGGCGACGTCGGCTTTCTCCGTGCGCAACATCGCAACCTGCTGATCGTCGACGACACGCTCGACGGCCTGCTCGGCCAGATGGCCGCGCATGTCCCGACCCAGCCGATCGTCCGCATGAAGGCGTCGGACCTGTAAGCGAATGCCGACGACGGCCGCTCTCTCATGACCCACCCCCTGCCGACGCGCGACGCCATCGTCGCCACGGCGCGCGAATCGATCGCGCGCGGCTCGAAAAGCTTCGCCGCCGCCAGCCGGCTGTTCGACCGCCCGACTCGCGAGCGCGCGTGGCTGCTCTACGCCTGGTGCCGCGCGTGCGACGACATCGCCGACGGGCAGGATCACGGCCATGGCATGTCCCCGGTCGCCGATGCGCCGCGCCGGATCGCGGAGATGGCGGCGCTGACCGATGCCGCGCTGCGCGGCGACCCCGTCGGCGACCCCGCGTTCGACGCACTGCGCCTCGTCGCCGCCGAAACCCGCCTCCCCGCCCGCTATGCGCATGACGTGATCGAGGGGTTCCGTCTCGACGCCGACGACTGGCGACCGCGCAGCGAGGCCGATCTCTACCGCTATTGCTATCATGTCGCGGGCGCGGTCGGGTGCATGATGGCGATCGTCATGGGGGTCGATCCCGACGACAGCGCAACGCTCGACCGTGCGTGCGACCTCGGCATGGCGTTCCAGCTGTCGAACATCGCGCGCGATATCGAGGAGGATGACCGCGCGGGCCGCTGCTATCTTCCCGTCGAATGGCTCGTCGAAATGGATATTCCGCCCGGCCAGCATATGAAGCCGCCGTTTCGCGCGTGCCTGACGACGCTGGCCCGCCGCCTGACCGACCGCGCCGCTGAATTCGAAGCGAGCGCCCGCGGCGGCACCCCCGCGCTGTCGTTCCGGTCAGGCTGGGCGGTGTTGTCGGCCGCCGCGATCTACGGCGCGATCGGGCGCAGCGTCGCGGCGCGCGGCGATCACGCCTGGGATCATCGCGTCACGACCTCGAAGCCGCAGAAGGTGAAATTCATCGCCGCCGCCTGGTGGCAATCGCGCCATCGGGCGGCGCGCTATGCCGCGGTGCCGCGTCCCGCCGATCTATGGACGCGTCCGCGCTGAGCCTTGCGCGCGCAATTCAGCGGGCGGGACGCCGGACGTCGTTGCTCGCATATTCGGTGCCCTTGCGCTGGCACGCGGCGCCGATCATCGGATAATCGATATCGGTGTTCTTCGCGAGCTGCGCGGGCAGCGCCGCGCGGCACTGCGCCATGCTTTCATAGCGGACCGGCACGACTCGGGCCTGCGTGCACTGGACGTTGCCGTCGCCGCAGCCCATGATCGCCATGACGTAGAACAGGGGTTCCATATAAGCCTCCACTTGGAGAGCTAAATCCGCGACGATCCGATTATGTTCCGCGCCCAGCCGTTGCGACCCCGGCGGCAGGCCTTACATCAGGGCGCAGATGCCTCCCCAAAATTTCACCACCAAAGCCGATACGCCCATGCTGCCGACGATGCGGCGGTTCCTGCCGTATCTCTGGCCCGCGGGCGAACCCGCGCTCAAGACGCGCATCGTAATCGCGATGCTGCTCGTCCTGTGTTCGAAGCTGGTGCAGGTCTATGGCGCGCCCTTCGCGCTGCAGGGCGCGGTCGACGGGATGGCAAATGGCGACCGGTCGGCGACGACGCTGATCGTCGCGCTGGTGCTGGGCTATGCGGCGGCGCGGTTCGGGACGACGCTGTTCGACAATCTGCGCAACACCGTGTTCGAACGCGTCGGCCAGGACGCGACCCGGCGGCTGGCGTCGCAGGTGTTCCGCCACCTGCACGCGCTGGGGCTCGATTTCCACCTGTCGCGGCGCACCGGCGCGGTGACCAAGGTGGTCGAGCGCGGCACCAAGAGCATCGACACGATGCTGTATTTCCTGTTGTTCAACATCGCGCCGACCATCCTCGAACTCGGGCTCGTGATGGGGCTGTTCTGGACGAAGTTCGGCTGGCCGCTCGTCGCCGCGACGCTCGTCATGGTCGCCGCCTATATCTGGTTCACGCGCAAGATCACCGACTGGCGTCAGGCCCTGCGCGCGGAAATGAACGACCTCGACACCGGCGCGGTCTCGCACGCGGTCGATTCGCTGCTCAATTTCGAAACCGTCAAATATTTCGGGGCCGAGGAGCGCGAGGCGCGGCGTTATGAAAAGGCGGTCGACGCCTATGCCCGCGCGGCGGTCCGCTCCGAAAATTCGCTCGCCTGGCTCAACGTCGGCCAGGCGGTCATCACCAACCTGATGATGGGCCTCGGCATGGCGTATATCGTCTGGGGGTGGAGCCAGGGGCGGTTCACCGCGGGCAACGTCGTCTTCGTCTCGACCCTGCTTGCGCAGCTGTTCCGCCCGCTCGACCTGCTCGGCATGGTCTATCGCACGATCCGTCAGGGCGTGATCGACATGGGCGCGATGTTCGATCTGGTCGACACCCCCGCGACGATCGTCGACACCCCCGACGCAACCGTGCTCAGCGTGCCGCGCGGCCATGTCCGCTTCGAGGATGTCCGCTTCGGCTATGAGGCGGGGCACGATATTCTGAAGGGCATCGACCTCGACATCGCGGCGGGATCGACGCTTGCGGTGGTCGGCCCGTCGGGCGCGGGCAAATCGACGCTCGCGCGGCTGATGTACCGGTTCTACGACCTTACCGGCGGGCGGATCACGATCGACGATCAGGATATCGCGACCGTGACACAGGCCTCGTTGCGCGCCGCGATCGGCATCGTTCCGCAGGATACGGTGCTGTTCAACGACACGATCGGCTACAACATCGCCTATGGTCGCGAAGGCGCGGGGCAGGCGGAGATCGAAAATGCCGCGCGCGGGGCCGCGATCGCGGGCTTCATCGATCGCCAGACCGACGGCTATGACACCCGCGTCGGCGAACGCGGGCTGAAACTGTCGGGCGGCGAGAAACAGCGCGTCGCGATCGCGCGCACCTTGCTCAAAAACCCGCCGGTCCTGATCCTCGACGAGGCGACCAGCGCGCTCGACAGCCGGACCGAGGCGGACATCCTCGCGACGCTCGAGGCGATCGAGCGCGGACGCACGACGATCGTCATCGCGCACCGCCTGTCGACGATCGTCCATGCCGACCAGATCGTCGTGCTCGACGCGGGCCGCATCGCCGAACGCGGCAGCCACGCCGACCTGCTCCGCAAGAACGGCCTCTACGCCGAAATGTGGACGCGCCAGGCGCGCGAACGCGAACAGGCGATGGCGGCGGAGTAGCGCCTGCGGCGTCGGTTCATTATCAATGCAGCATCCCCGTGATAGGACAGCCTTCATGACACGCACTTTCCTGCTCGCCGCGACCGCGATGGTCGCCACCCTGCCCATGACCGCCACCGCCCAAAAGGGTGGCAAGCCCGCGGTCAAACCCGCCGCCGGCCTCGCGAACAACCCCTTCGCAAAGCCCAGCACGCTGCCGTTTCAGGCCCCCCCCTTCGACAAGATCAAGGACACCGACTACCAGCCCGCGATCATCGCCGGGATGGCGCAGCAGCGCGCTGAAATCCGGGCAATCGACGCCAATCCTGCCGCGCCGACCTTCGCCAACACGATCGCCGCGCTCGAAAAATCGGGGCGCCTCCTCGAACGCGCCAGCAACGCCTTCAGCGCGGTGACGGGGGCCAACACCAACGACACGCTGCAGGCCGCCGAAACCGCGCTCGCCCCCAAATTCGCGGCGCATGCCGATGCGATCAACCTCGACCCCAAGCTGTTCGCGCGGGTCAGCGCGCTGTACGACACGCGTGACGCGCTGGGCCTCGACCCCGAACAGGCGATGGTCCTGCGCCTCACCTATGAAAACATGGTCCGCGCCGGTGCGAAGCTGTCGCCCGCCGACAAGGTGACGCTGTCGAAACTCAACGGCGAATTGTCGACGCTGGAAAATGATTTCCAGCAGCGCCTGCTCGCGGGCACCAAGGCGGGCGCGCTCGTCGTCGACGACAAGGCGAAGCTCGCCGGGATGACCGACGCCGAAATCGCCGCCGCCGCCGATGCCGCCAAGGAGCGCGGGCTGACCGGCAAATATGTCCTCCCGCTGCAGAACACGACGCAGCAGCCCGCGCTCGCCGAAATGACGGATCGCGCGACCCGCCAGGCGCTGTTCGACGCCAGCTGGACACGCAGTGAAAAGGGTGATGCCAACGACACCCGCGCCGCGATCGCGCAGATCGCGCTGCTGCGGGCGCAAAAGGCGAAGCTGCTCGGCTTCAACACCTGGGCCGATTACGTCCTGCAAAACCAGATGGCGAAGAACCCGGGCACCGCGCTCGGCTTCATGCAACAGCTCGGCAGGCCCGTCGCGATCGAACAGCGGCGCGAAGCCGCCGAACTCAACGCGCTCATCAAACAGCAGGGCGGCGATTTCGCGGTCACGCCCGCCGATTGGGATTTCTATTCGGAACAGCTCCGCAAGGCGAAATACGATCTCAACCAGGACGAGCTGAAGCCCTATTTCGAGATCAACAAGGTGCTGACCGACGGCGTCTTCTACGCCGCCAACCAGCTCTACGGCCTGACGTTCAAGCGTCGCACCGACCTGCCCGTCTGGCAGCCCGACGTCATGACCTATGACGTGATCGACGCCGACGGCAGCCCGCTGGGCATCATGTATTTCGACTATTGGAAGCGCGACAACAAATCCGGCGGCGCGTGGATGTCGAATCTCGTCAACCAGTCGAAGCTGCTCGGCACCAAGCCCGTGATCTACAATGTCGGCAATTTCACGAAACCGGCGGCGGGCCAGCCCGCGCTGATCACCTTCGACGACGTCACGACGATGTTCCACGAATTCGGCCATGCGCTGCACGGCCTGTTCGCGAACCAGACCTATCCCAGCGTCTCGGGCACCAACACCGCGCGCGATTTCGTCGAATTTCCCTCGCAGTTCAACGAACATTGGGCGCTCGATCCCAAGGTGCTCCCGCACTATGCGGTGAACTACAAGACCGGCGCGGTGATCCCCCAGTCGCTGATCGACAAGATCAAGCGCGCCTCGACCTTCAACGTCGGCTATTCGTTCGGCGAGACGCTGACCGCCGCCGAACTCGACATGAGCTGGCATTCGCTCACCGCCGCCGATGGCAAGCAGGATGTCGACGCGTTCGAGAAAAAGGCGCTCGCCGACACCGGGCTCGACACCGGCGACGTGCCGCCCCGCTACCGCACCAGCTATTTCCGCCACATCTGGGCGAACGGCTATTCGGCGGGCTATTACGCCTACATCTGGACCAAGATGCTCGACGAAAACGCGTATGACTGGTTCGAGAAGAACGGCGGCATGACCCGCGCCAACGGCCAGCGGTTCCGCGACATGATCCTGTCAAAGGGGCACACCGAGGATTACGCCCCGATGTTCCGCGCCTTCAACGGGGCGGACCCGAGCCCCGCGCCGCTGCTCAAAAGCCTCGGTCTCAACGCCGACGGTTCGCGCATCGCACCCGGCGGCGCCCCGCAATCGAGCGACGGCACCGTCGCCCCGAACGCGCCCGCCACCCCGGCCACGACGGGTCGTACCGGGGGCTGAGCGGCGCGCCGCGCGGTCAGGCCGTCGCCTCTCCGGGGTGGCGGCCGGCGCGTTGCGGGATCAGCAGCAGCAACGCGACGATCGCTACACCGAGCACCAGCGAGGCGAGCGGGCGGCTGAAATCGAGGCCGCCGTCCGCGACCGGCTTGTCGAGGAAGTCGCCGACCGTCGCGCCCAGCGGCCGCGTCAGGATGAACGCCGCCCAGAACAGCGCGACCCGGCTGACGCTGCTGCGCCAGTATAACAGCGCGAGCACCGCGATCGCGGCGCCGAACAGCAGCGCGCCGCCGCCATAGCCAAGCGGCGTGTCGTCGGCGACCCAATCGCCGAGCGCGGTGCCCAGCGTCTGCGAAAAGGTGATCGTCAGCCAGTAGAACGCCTCCGCGCGCGGCGTGCGCACCGTCGCGACCGAGACCGACCCCGTCGTCAGCCGCCACGCGATCAGGCTGGCCACGACGCACGCCAGCAACAGCGCCGCCCCCCCGGCATAGCCGATCCCCAGCGACCGGTCGGCGAAATCGGCGATCGTCGTGCCCGCGGTCGTCGAGGCGATGATCGTCGCCCAGTATAGCGCGGGCCGGAACCGCGTCGCCGCGATCTGCGCGACGACCAGCAGGACCAGCAGCCCGAGGAAGATCGCGGTGCCGACCAGATAGCCCAGCCCCATCGTCATCGTCACGGTATCGCCGCCGGTCTCCCCCAGCGTCGTCGCCAATATCTTGATGATCCAGAACCCCAGCGTCACCGCGGGGACCTTCGTCAGCACGTCGCGCCGGTCATCCGTCATGGCGATTCCTTCAGGCGAGCAGGTCCCGATATTCGGGGTGCCGGTCGATATAGGCCGCCACGAAAGGGCACTGCGGCACGACCGTCAATCCCTGATCGCGCGCCGAATCGAGCGCGGCGCGGATCAGCTTGCTCCCCACGCCCTGCCCCTCGATCTCGGCGGGCACCTTGGTATGGGTGAACACGATCGTCTTCCCCTCCAGCTGATAGGCCGCGATGGCGCGATGCCCCGCGACGTCGAGTTCGAATTCCTGTTCGGCGCGGTTGTCGTGAACGCTGGGCATGATCGATCCTGTCGTGGCTATGTCGCCGCCACAGGTAGGGGCCCGAAAGCCCGCCCGCCACTGCCCGCGCGCGATATCGGTGCATCGCCAAAGGCTCGACAGCGGCGCGCCTCGGCCTGTAGGCGGGGCGCGTGACCGACGACCCCCTTCCCCATCTCCAGCGTATCTTCGGCTTCCCGGCGTTTCGCGGGGTGCAGGCCGATGTCGTCGCGCGCGTGCTGGCGGGGGAGCGGACGCTCGCGGTGATGCCGACCGGCGCGGGCAAATCGCTCTGTTATCAGTTGCCGGCGACGATGATGGCGGGGACGTGCGTCGTCGTCAGCCCGCTGATCGCGCTGATGCACGATCAGCTGCGCGCCGCCGAAGCCGTGGGCATCCGCGCCGCGACGCTGACCAGCGTCGATGAAAACCGCGCCGAGACGATCGACCGGTTTCGGGGCGGCCAGCTCGACCTGCTCTACATCGCCCCCGAACGCGCCTCGACCGGCCATTTCCGCGAGCTGTTGACGCAAGCGCCGCTCAGCCTGTTCGCGATCGACGAGGCGCATTGCGTCAGCGAATGGGGGCATGATTTCCGCCCCGACTACCGCCTGCTCGCGCCGTTGATGGACGCGTTTCCCGACGTCCCCCGGCTCGCGCTGACCGCGACCGCCGATGCGCATACCCGCGCCGATATCTGCAAACAGCTCGGTATTCCCGACGACGGGCTGATCGTCTCGGGGTTCGACCGGCCCAACATCCGCTATGCGATCAGCCCGCGCGCCAACACCAACAAACAGATCGCCGACATCATCGCCGCGCAGCCAGGCCCCGGCATCGTCTATGCGCAGACCCGCGCCGCGACCGAGAAACTCGCCGAGGCGCTGGGCCGCACCGGCCGCCCGACCCGCGCCTATCACGCCGGGCTCGACCCCCGCGTCCGCGCCAGGAACCAGGCCGATTTCGTCGCGTCGGAAGACATGGTGATCTGCGCCACGGTCGCCTTCGGCATGGGCATCGACAAACCCGACGTCCGCTTCGTCGCGCATGCGGGCCTGCCCAAATCGATCGAGGCCTATTATCAGGAGACGGGCCGCGCGGGGCGCGACGGCGACCCCGCGATCGCGCACCTGTTCTGGGGGGCGGAGGATTTCGCGCGCGCACGCCAGCGGATCGGGGAGGTCGAGCCCGAACGCCAGCCGGGCGAACGCACCCGGCTCGCCGCGCTCGGCGCGCTGGTCGAGACCGCGGGCTGTCGCCGCCGTATCCTGCTCAAACATTTCGGGGAGGACCGCGCCGAGGATTGCGGCAATTGCGACAATTGCCTCGGCAGCCCCGATGCGATCGACGCGACCGAGACCGCGCGCAAATTCCTCTCCGCCGTCTTCCGCACCGGCCAGATGTTCGGCGCGGGCTATGTCGAACAGGTGCTGCTCGGCCAGTCGACCGAACGCAGCCTGATGAACGGCCATGAGAATCTGTCGGTGTGGCACATCGTCGAGGGCGACGAGGTCGCGCTGATCAAGCCCGTCTCGCGCGCGCTGCTGCTGCGCGACGCGCTGCGCACCAATGCGCATGGCGGGCTCGAATTCGGCCCCGCCGCGCGCGGCATCCTGAAGGGGGAGGATCGCGTCTCGCTCGTCGTGCCCCCCAAGCGCGAACGCCGCACCCGCCGCGCCCCCGCCACCGCCGACGATCCCGCCGACAACCCGCTGTTCGACACGCTGCGCACGCTGCGCCGCGATCTCGCCAAGGAAGGCGGGGTGCCGCCCTATGTCATCTTCCACGATTCGGTGCTGCGCGACATGGCCGCCCGCCGCCCCGCGGGCCGCGCCGAACTCGCGCTGCTGTCGGGGATCGGCGCGCGCAAGCTCGACCTGTATGGCGACAAATTCCTCGAGGCGATCCGCAGCTTCGGATAGGCCGCGGGCGCGCGGGTC
>ENA-ORXF01001242-ORXF01001242.1-marine-metagenome-genome-assembly--contig:-NODE-1242-length-16819-cov-4.271951_pt1 | contig 16819 bp, 17 predicted proteins | sample MGYA00237864_ERZ511476 | MGnify/ENA primary metagenome ERZ511476 (study PRJEB26306, sample SAMN06343908) | marine metagenome | isolation source: coastal waters | place: Atlantic Ocean: West Antarctic... | reverse complement strand
ACTGCTTCTGGATTTTTTGCTTGAGTTATTGGTCGACCGATAACTAAAATATTAGATCCCATTTTTACAGCCTCTATTGGAGACGTTACTCTTTTTTGATCATCTTTGCCACTACTGAGTCGAATACCAGGAGTCACATATAGAAAGCTTTCTGGAAGTGCAGTCTTTATATTTATGATATCTTTTGCTGAGCAAACAATACCATCTAGGTTGGCTTGACTTGCATTTTTAGCTAGATTAAGAATTTGTTTATTTACCGAAGTAGTAAATCCAATTTCTTTTAGCCCATTTGAATCCATACTTGTTAGTAAAGTTACAGCAATTAGATATGGTTTATTTTTAGTTTTATCGACGCCTTCTTTTGCTGCCAACATCATATCTTTTCCACCTAGAGCATGCACATTCAAAATAGATACCCCCATTTTTGATGCAACAAAACAAGCTTTTTCAACTGTATTAGGAATGTCATGATATTTTAAGTCTAAAAATACCTTAAATCCTTTTTCTTGTATCCATTGAATAATTTCAGGCCCACATGCTGTGAATAATTCTTTACCAACTTTAATACCACACATTTGTGACGGTAACTTTTGGATTAACTCTTTTGCTTTATTTATATCATTTTGATCTATTGCGATAAATAATTTTGGAACTACGTTCATTATTTAGCCTCAAGAATTATGTCAGCAGGCTCTGACGGAAGAGATTCCCAAGCATTACATGCTGGACACTGCCAGTGAAATTGGCGGGCTTTAAATCCACATTGATTACACATATAAAATCTTCTATCACCTATGGCATTTTTAATTGTTTGTTGAATTAATTCTATATTGTCTATTTCATTTGTTTTACCTATTGCTTGGGCTTGGAACAGCTGATCTAGCGCAGAAAGACTAGGCCTCTGTATTAATTCTTTTCTGGCTATATTCTCTGCATGGTTTGGCCCTTCATTTTCAAGTACAGTTTTATATAAAATATTTAGTAATGATTTAAGCTTGTAGATATCAAAAAATCTCGCAAGAATTGACAGGCCTTCATTAACTTTATCTATGGCATTAAAGGCAACAATAATTTTTGGAGCAACCAACCCTAAATATTCTGGTTGTTGAAATTCAATTTTTTTCCAGTAAACTATTGCCTCTTCATATAGTTTTTCTTCAGCATGAATATCTCCCATGAGGATGTTTGCTCTTGTGCAGTTTATTGATTCTTCGAGAGCTTTATTTAGATATTTTTTTGCTAACGTGTATTTCTTATTTAGGATTTGATTCACTGCAATCTCACAAAAATAATGGCTAATTGAAATTCTAAAAGACACTCCAGATATTTTCTCTAATTCGGTAGCAGTTTCAACAGCTTTTTCCCATTCACGTTCTTTTACATAGATATCAAGTAGGGTATTTAATGAGAATTGATAATACCTCTCTTTATTTAGATCTAGAAGAAGCTCCTCAGAGCGACCATAAAGACCTGCTTTGAAATAATCTTGCGCAAGTTCTGCTTTAACCGACTCTTGTTGCTCAAGTGTGAGTTCTTTTTTTTCAAGAAGGTTGATATGAAGATTAATTGCTCTATCAATTTGGCCCGTCCTTCTTAAAAGAGCCCCTAAAGCAAAATGTAATTCCAAAGAGTTATTATTTATCTTGATTGCATCATCAAATGCTTCTATTGCCTTATCATATTGATTTGTAATTAAGCACTGTAACCCCTTAAAATATGATGAAGGTAAGTCAGTACTTTCAGAAATTATTTGTTTAATATCGACCCTCGCCGCAAGCCAACCTAGTGCAAAGAAGAAAGGTATTACTAATAGCCACCAGAATTCGAATTCAACCATATTATATTATTACTTTTTAAGTTTAAAAAAAAAGCATATCCTAATCTTTAAGAATATACTTTTTTTATTTCATTTTATTTATTTATCAACACGTTTCCTTAACTCTTTCCCTGCCTTAAAATGAGGAACATTTTTTTCAGGGATATTTACTTTTTCTCCAGATTTAGGATTTCTGCCTATACGAGCTGGCCGATAGTTTAAACTAAAACTTCCAAACCCTCTTATCTCAATTCTATTATTATTTTTAAGAGAATTACTCATTGCCTCTAATATTACCTTAACTGATATCTCTGCATCTTTATGAACTAATTGCGAGAATCTAGTTGCTAATAGGCTAATGAGTTTAGATTTAGTCATTACTTTCCATCATCAAGCTTAGCTTTCAGAAGTGCACCTAAATTAGTTGTCCCTGCATTCTCTATGTCTTTAGGTGCAGCTTCTTTTTTAGACGCAGCTTCTTTTTTAGACGCAGCTTTTGGTTTTGTTGGTTTTTTCTCAGCTTCTGTTTTAGCTTCTAGTTTATTTTCATTATTGCTTTCAGGATTAGGATCATCCGTTAGTTGTTTAATACCAAGTGATATTCTTTCTTTATCAACATCAATTGAAATGATTAGTGATTCAACAGTATCTCCTTTTTTATATTTTTTTACAGCTTCCTCACTTGTTTCAGTCCATGAGATGTCTGAAAGGTGAATTAACCCATCAATTCCACCTTCTAAACCAATAAACATACCGAAATCAGTAATCGATTTGATGTCACCAGTAATCTTTTCATCATTTTTATGGTCTGCAGCAAAATCTTCCCATGGGTTTGGCTTACATTGCTTCATACCTAAAGAAAGTCTTCTTCTACTCTCGTCAATTTCAAGGATCATTATTTCTACTTCATCCCCTAATTGAACTGCTTTTGATGGGTGTATATTTTTATTTGTCCAGTCCATCTCTGAAACATGAACCAATCCTTCAATTCCAGTCTCAATTTCAATAAAAGCACCATAGTCAGTTAGATTCGATACTACGCCAAATATTCTACTTTTTATTGGATAGCGCTTATTTAAACCAACCCATGGATCATCATCTAACTGTTTCATACCCAAAGATACTCTATTTTTTTCTTTATCATATTTAAGCACTCGAGCTTCTATTTCATCACCCACACTTAAGATTTCTGAAGGATGTTTGATGCGCTTCCATGCTAGATCTGTTATGTGAAGCAACCCATCAATACCACCTAAATCTACGAATGCTCCGTAATCAGTTATGTTTTTTACAATGCCTTTTATATTAGCGCCTTCTATTAGAGTTGCGATAACGGCTTCTGTATTAGTGCCGGATTGTTCTTCAATAACAGCTTTTCTAGAAACGACAACATTATTCCTTTTTCTATCTATTTTTATTATTTTTAATTCACACTCTTTATTTTCAAAAGGAGACGTGTCTTTTACAGGCCTTACGTCAACTAAAGAACCTGGTAAAAACGCCATTATTCCATTTACTGTAACTCTTAATCCACCTTTGACTTTAGTACTAACGAAACCGTTAACGATTGTTCCATCATTCATAGCATCTTCAAGATCAATCCATGCCTGCATTTGTTTTGCTTTAACTCTGGATAGAATTGTTGAACCATATCCATCCTCTATCTTTTCTATGGCAACTTTTACATGATCTCCTAAAACAACCTCAATAGTTCCTTTACTATCTAAAAATTCTTCTGTTTTAATAATACTTTCTGATTTAAGTCCAGCGCTTACAGTAACAAAATCACTTTCTACAGAAATAACTTCAGCAGTTATAATTTCACCTTGACGCATTTCTTTAAGCGCCATACTTTCTTCAAATAGTGCTGCAAAACTTTCTGGATTTGTATCTTTTATAATTTCTGTGGTTGCCATTAATTTTTAACCTTAACAATGTAATCCCAACTAGCGATGGGTAAGTTTAAATTTTCTGATAATTTTGGGTTACCAGGTCTTTTTATAATTCTTTGAGCAAGCTTAAAATCTTATCAACTGTTTGATTCTCACTGAGATCGTCTGTTTCTAAAACCCATGCTTCTTTTACTACAATAAGAGGGGATACCTCTCTTTCCTTATCTCTAGAATCTCTTTTGGTTATTTCTCGAGTAAGGTCAATTAGATTAACATCATTTCCTTTTGATATCAATTGTTTATATCTTCTTTTTGCTCTTTCATCAACACTTGCATTTAGGTATATTTTTAAATCAGCTTTAGGAAAAACAACACTTGTCATATCTCGACCTTCTGCTACAAGCCCAGGATACTTACAAAAGCTTCTTTGGTATTCAAGAATAGCGGTTCTTAATTTATTATGTATTGCAATTTCAGAAGCAAACTTACCTATTAATTCAGTTCTAATTACGTCTGAGATTTTATGACCATTTAGCCAAGCATTATTTCCTATAAATTGAATTTTTGAATCAGAAATTAAATCTATTAAGCTATTAATTGCTCCCGATTTGATATTTTTTCTCTTAGCCGCATAAGCGATTACTCTATAAATTGCTCCAGAATCAAGATAATGATAATTTAGTTTAGTAGATAATTTTTGCGACACTGCTCCCTTTCCAGAACCTGCCGGACCATCGATTGCAATCACAAGAGGGTGTTTTTTTTTAACCAATAATACCTCCAAAATCTTTAAAAAAATTAGGATAGGTTTTGTTCGTACATTTTGGATCATTAATAATAATATTTTTATTTGATAGGCATACCAAAGAAAAACACATAGCCATTCTATGATCATCATATGTGTCAATTATTATATTATTATTTATAGCTTTTGGAGGTTTGATTGTTATTGAACTTTTAGAGGTGGTAACAAAAGCACCCAACTTCTTTAATTCAGTTTCCATCGCAAAAATTCTGTCAGTTTCTTTGACGCGCCAACTCGCGATAGATTTAAGAGTTGTAGTTCCTTTTGCAAATAAAGCTAGAACAGCCAAAGTCATTGCGGCGTCAGGAATATTTTCACAATCAATAACCATCCCAACCAGTCCCTGCTTTTTTGATACTTTAATTGAATTCGGCAGGTATTCAATATTTGCACCCATTTTTTTTATAACTTTTAAAAATTCTAAATCTCCTTGTATGCTGGATTTATTGATATTAGCTACCTCAACTGAACCCGCAATTGCTCCTGCTGCAAAAAAATAAGATGCTGATGAGGCATCGCCCTCAACTTGAATTTTTTTTGGACCTTTAAATCTTGAAGGGGCTTTTAAGATAAACTTTTTCCATTCCTCATTTTTATACTTTATTCCGAATTGAGCCAGCAACTTTAAAGTAATATCAATGTAAGGTTTAGATACAAGCTTCCCAATTATCTGAATTTTTATATTTTGATTACATAAAGGACCAGCAATTAAAAGAGCAGTTAAGAACTGACTTGACACATTTCCTTTAATTTTGATATTTTCATCACATTGAATATTCCCAGGTAATATTTTGAGTGGTGGGTACCCTAAATTATTTGTATAATTAATTTTGGCCCCAATTTGCGTTAATGCGTCAACTAAATCTTTAATTGGACGTTCGTGCATTCTTTTTACACCTTCGAGATAGTATTCGCCTCTCATTAATGCAAGGACTGCTGTAAGAGGCCTGAATGCTGTACCAGCATTCCCTAGGAATAAATTAGCATTTTTATTTGGAAGGTTATGATTGCAACCTTTTATTAATATATGTTTATTTTGTACAACTTTATATTGAACCTTTAGGTTTTTTAGTGCGTTAAGCATCTGTTGGGTATCATCTGAATCAAGATAATTTTCGACCAACGTCTCACCATCAGAAAGAGCCGACATGAGAAGCACTCTATTGGTAATACTTTTTGAGCCAGGTAAAAAAATTTTTCCATTGGCACTTTTTGATGCTGTTAGTTTTTTTTGTTCCATTTACCCTTCTTCCGCCCAGTTTTTTCTTGTATTACTGGCTAATTTTAAATACTCCTCCAATCCTTTTTGATCTTTTTTTTCTAAAAAATTAGTTAATTTAGCTATTTCTTTTTGGAATAACTTTAGATCTTTAATTACTGATTCTTGGTTTTGAATTGATATATCCCTCCATACCTCTGGAGAGCTCGCTGCAATTCTTGAGAAATCTCTAAATCCACTTGCAGCAAAATTTAATAAATCATTTTTATTTTTTTTATTATTAATAAGATTTACTAAACCAAAAGCAAGTAGGTGGGGTAGATGGCTTATAGTAGAAAATATTTGATCATGCTCATCGGCTTTCATTTTCGTAACCACACCCCCTAAAGACTCCCAAAATTTTGTGAGTTTTATAATTCGCCCCAAAGGATTTTCATTATTAGGAGTTAAGATAATATTCTTGCCATAGAATAAATCTTTCTTCGCTGCTGAAGCACCATGTTTTTCCGATCCCGCAATCGGATGGGAGCCAATAAACTGAGAAAATTTATCCTTTAAAATAAGCTTAGCCTCAGTCATAACGATCGTCTTTGTACTTCCTACATCAGTGATAATTGTATTTATATTAAGAAACGGTTCAATTTTTTTTAAAATAAGCTTTGTTTGTGCCACCGGGGCCGCAATAATAATTAGGCTCGCTTTATTTATGTCTATGCCTATTTCTGTAGATGAGTAATCAAGTGCACCGGATGTAACGAGACTCTCTAATGAATTGCCGCCAGATCGTCCAATACCGACTATCTCATCAAAAATATTTAAACTACGAGCCTTAAGAGCTATTGAGCCACCTATCAGACCTACACCAAAAATATATAATTTTTCCATCAGTAAAAATTTGGTAAAAAGGAAAATTGTAACACGCTATTTAGCTTGTTGCTTCTTGCCAAACACCGTTAATCATCAACTCATAAGGTTTAAAATTTATTTTATATTTCATTTTCTGACTTTCATGAATCCAATATCCAAGGTAAAGAAAAGAAAGGTTTTCTTTTTTACAAAAATCAAGTAACCAAATAATAGATGTTGTACCTAGGCTTAATTTATGATCACTACAATCGTAAAAAGAGTAGACAGCTGAAATTCCATCATCAATAATATCTATAATTGTAACTATTTTAAGTTGATTATTTAATCTGAATTCGACAAGCTTTGAATTAACATTACTTTTGATTAAAAAATCATTATAGTCAGCTACACCATCTTCAGTTCCATCGCTATTTCGGTGTCTTGTATTTTGATAATTAACATATAAATTATAATGTTCTTCGTCAAAAGTTAAGGGCAATAACTTTACTGAAAGTTTACCAAGGTATTTTTTTATTCTCTTTTGTGACCTGCTTGCATTAAAATCTAATGCTAATATCCTAATAGGTATGCATGCGTTACAATTCATACACTTTGGCTTGTAAACGTACTGACCACTTCTTCTAAACCCCTTACTCATAAGGCTATTAAAATTCTTACTATTGATATTCTTGTGGGGAGTCGCAACAATTGATTGAGCATCTTGACCATCTATGTAGCCACAAGTGTATTTTGTAGTTACATAAAATTGAATCTCTTCTAAAACTTTTTTTTCAATGAGGCTCATATTGAATTACATCAAATTTAATTACTATAAATAATACTAGAATTTTTTTTTAATAGGTATAAAGTTATTTATGTAAGTTTCAATACAATATTTGTAAAAAAGAGATGGTGCTTTAAAGTTTAGTGAGTTAGAAATGCAATTTTTTTTAAATTTATTTTAATTAAAAAGGAGTAGTATGAATCTCAAAGAACTTAAGAATAGACATCAAGCCTTAAAAGGTATTATTAGGCAAGCTTATAAAAATTATGTCCCTGATTTAAGACTAAGGCTGTATAAAAAAGAAAAGCTGAGAATAAAAATGCTTTTAGATAAAGAAAACAAAACAACTCATTGAATTATAAAAAAACCGGCTTTGCCGGTTTTTTTATATGAAAAATTAACTTACTGCATTGAATGCTTATTTAATATATCAAATATATGAGTTAAAATATTTATTTATCAATTAATTTAATTAAAGTTAAAGATTTTAGGCGGCCAAAACTATGTCAGACATTATAAAAAAAAATTTTTCTAATCATCTTGATGTAATTAATAAAGTTTTAGCTTCCGATGCTAGCACTATTAATCTATTAGGTGAGTTATTAGCAAATTGCTTAGAAAAAAATGGCACTATTTTTTGGTGTGGAAATGGTGGAAGCGCCTCGGATAGTCAGCATATTGCCGCAGAACTGGTAGGACGTTTTAGAAATGATCGTCCTGCTTTGAAGTCTATAGCATTAACTACTGATACTTCAATTTTAACTAGCGTCGGAAATGATTATGGTTTTGATCAAATTTTCTCTCGACAAATTCAAGCTTTGGGATCTTCTGGAGATATTTTAGTTGGTATTTCTACCTCAGGAAATAGTAAAAATATCCTAAATGCTTTTAAAGCTGCTTCTGATTTAGGAGTTACCTCTATTGCTCTAACAGGAAAAGATGGAGGCATAGCAAAAAAAATTTCAGATTACTCAATTGTAGTAGATTCAGAATCTACAGCACGTATTCAAGAAGCACATATATTAATTGGTCATATCTTATGTGAAATAATTGAAGAACGGCTGCAATTTGTTTAACAATAAACTTAAGGTCTAATATGACAATTTTGGTTACAGGGGCTGCAGGTTTTATTGGGTCAAACTTTGTTTTAAATTGGCTTAATAAAGAAGAGGGTGATGTCATTTCTTTAGATAATTTAACTTATGCAGGTAATTTAGATAACCTATCTTCTTTGTTGAAAAACAGCAGGCATTATTTTATCAAAGGTGACATAGGTGATTCTGAGCTAATTTCTTCAACTCTTAAAAAATATAACCCAACAGCAATTATAAATTTTGCTGCTGAAAGCCATGTAGATCGATCGATATCTGCACCTGATACATTTATAGAGACCAATATTTTAGGTACTTACAAGCTTCTACAAAACACTCTCTTGTATTGGGAAGCCTTATCAGAAAAACAAAAACAAGATTTTCGTTTTGTACATATTTCTACTGACGAAGTTTATGGAAGTTTAAGTAAAGAAGCTTCTCCCTTTACCGAGGAAGATAGATACATACCTAATAGTCCATATAGTGCAAGCAAGGCTGCTAGTGACCATTTAGTAAGGGCTTGGTATCAAACTTATAAATTGCCTGTTATAACAACTAATTGTTCAAATAATTACGGCTATTTTCAGTTTCCAGAAAAATTGATTCCTCTGTGTATTATTAATGCAATAAATAATAAACCATTACCTTTATATGGCGATGGAACGCAAATTAGAGATTGGCTTTATGTTGATGACCATTGCGATGCTATTAAGACAGCTTTAAGAGATGGAGTGATAGGTGAAACATACAATATTGGTGGCAATACAGAGAAAACCAATATTCAAGTAGTTCAGTTAATATGTAAATTTCTAGACAATCTTAAGCCAAGGCTAGATAAAATTTCTTATGCACAGCAAATTTCTTTTGTAAAAGATCGGCAAGGTCATGATCGAAGATACGCAATAGATGCTACAAAAATTCAAAAAGAACTTGGTTGGCAGCCTAAAGAGACTTTTGAGTCGGGGATGGAAAAAACTATTAAATGGTATCTTGATCATGACGAATGGTTCGATAAGTAAGGCTTATGAAGATACTTCTAACTGGTATAAATGGACAGGTTGGCTTTTACCTTAATCAAAAGCTATCACCCTTTTATGAAGTTTTTGGAGCGACGCGTGAAAATTTTGATCTTACGAATATAGATCAGATGGAGAATGTAATTGAGGAATTTAGACCAGAGGTAATAATAAATCCAGCTGCATATACATATGTAGATAAAGCTGAAAGCGAACCAGATCTTGTTTTTAAAACAAATACTGCAGCAGTTAAATTTTTAGCTGAACAATCAGAAAAGCTTGGTATTCCATTAATACAATTATCAACTGATTATGTTTTTGATGGCATAAAGAAAGGCACCTACACAGAGATTGATAAAGCCAACCCTCAAACAGTATATGGTAAATCTAAGTACGAGGCAGAGACTGCAATTCAAGAAAGCAATCCAAAGCATATTATTTTAAGAACTAGTTGGGTCTATAGCTTAAGAGGAAAAAATTTTTTAACAACTATCCTTGGTTTGGCGAAAAATAAAGAGTCATTTGACATCATCTTTGACCAAATAGGATCGCCTACATCTGCAATTTTTATTGCAAATACGATACTTGAGATAACCAAAAAAATTGAACAAATCGAAAAAAATAATTTATATGGTATTTATAACTTAACCTGTTCGGGCTCTACTAGCTGGTTCGAGTTTGCAAAGACAATAATTCTTTTTGCACAAAAAGAAGGATTAAGCCTTAAATCTACCCCTGAAAGTATCAAGCCAGTCAAAACATCTGATTTTATTACTCTAGCCTCCCGACCCAAAAACTCTACATTAAACAATCAGAAATTAGTAAAAACCTTTGAAATTAATTGCCCAGAATGGCAAAATGAGTTGAAATTAATAATGAGTGATAAAGTTTAGGAGAATTAAAGATGACGACCACCAATAAGCGAAAAGGGATAATTCTTGCAGGCGGAACTGGCTCTAGATTATATCCATTAACAAAAGTCATTTCAAAACAGCTCCTTCCAGTTTTTGATAAGCCTATGATTTATTACCCACTCGCCACTTTAATGCTTGCAGGTATTAGAGAAATATTGCTAATATCAACACCTAAAGACATCTCTCAATACCAAGCTTTGCTTGGAGATGGTCAAATATGGGGGATAGATATTTCATACCAAGTGCAAAAATCTCCAGATGGATTAGCCCAAGCTTTTATTTTAGCTGAAGATTTTATTGGAGACGATTTGTCTGCTTTAATTTTAGGAGATAATATATTTCATGGAAACGATATGAGCAATCTTCTTTTAAACTCTTCAAATAAGGATAACGCAACTATATTTGCATACCATGTATCAAACCCACAAAGATATGGCGTAGTTGAATTTGATACCAACCATAGAGCAATCTCGATCGAAGAAAAACCTAAAATACCTAAATCAAATTATGCAGTAACAGGACTTTATTTTTATGATGATAAAGTAGTTGATTTTGCAAAAAGCCTTAAACCTTCATCCAGAGGTGAATTAGAAATAACTGATTTAAATAAAATATATATGAATGAAGACAAATTAAATGTTGAGGTTTTAAATCGAGGGTTGGCATGGTTGGATTCAGGAACTCACGAATCTTTATTAGAAGCCAATCAATACGTAGCTACTGTTGAAAAACGACAGGGTCAAAAAATTGCTTGTATTGAAGAGATTTCCTTTAGAAAGGGATGGATAACAAAATCAAATTTGCTGAGTTTGGCTGAAAAAAAATATAATAATAATTATCGAGAATACCTTGAAGGTTTAATTGATTAAATGAAAAGTTCAAAACTAAAATTCCCAGAGGTTTTATTACTTGAACCAGAGATTTTCAAAGACGAAAGAGGGTTTTTTTATGAAGCCTTTAATCAAGATAAGTTTGAAAAAGTGACTGGACAGAAAATTTCTTTTGTTCAAGATAATTATTCAAAATCAATTAAAAATACTTTAAGAGGGCTACATTATCAGTTGTCCCCCATGGCTCAAGGTAAGTTGGTGAGTGTTTTACAGGGTGAAATATTTGATGTTGTTGTTGATTTAAGAAAGTCATCTAAAACATTTGGAGATTTTGTTTTTCAGGAATTAAATTCACTAACAAAGCAGCAACTCTGGATTCCAGAGGGCTTTGCTCATGGATTTTTAGTTATATCTGATTTTGCTGAAGTTATGTATAAAACAACTAATTTCTACAACCCAAATTTAGAAAGATCTATTATCTGGAATGATTCAGATTTATCAATTAATTGGCCAAACCACTCTGATATTTTATTATCTAATAAAGATAAAAAGGCTTCTCCTTTCTCAGAAGCAGATTTATTTACTGAGCTTTAATGTTAGGATATCTTTATTTGTTAATAAAAAAAAGACTGCTGGAAATACTAATTTAACACTTGAATTTTTAAATAGAAAAAAGCTAGAAAATGAAGTACTTAAAAGAGAGATAAATTTGGTGCATAAATCTCTAAGAAATGACCAAGGCTAGCTATATGAATAAAAATATTAATATCACCCCAGTAATTTTATGTGGCGGCACAGGAACAAGGCTTTGGCCTTTATCTAGACTAGCCTACCCAAAACAATTTATAACCCTGAAAGGCTCTAAAAGTTTATTCCAGCAAGCTGTAATGCGATTAAATCAACTTAGAACAATTGATTTTGTTGTTAATGATAGTTTGATAGTAACAAACGAAGAACATAGGTTTATTGCACTAGAACAATTACATCAAATAGATGATATCTCAGCCAAACTATTCTTAGAGCCTATCGGAAGAAACACTGGTCCAGCACTCACAATGGCAGCAATGATTGCTGAGCAAGATGCTAAAGATTCAATCTTAGTGGTGACTCCATCAGATCAAATTATTCAAGATTCCGATGTTTTTTTTCAAACCTTGAGGAACTGTATCAAGGCTGCAAATGAGGATGTGATTGTAACAATGGGCATTACGCCAGAAAAAGTAGAAACGGGATATGGCTATATTAAGCATGGTGTAAAAAAAGGAAGATTTAATGAATTTAATGTTGAGCAATTTATTGAAAAACCCAATTTAGAAAAAGCAAAAGAATACGTTGAATCAAAAAACTATTTATGGAACAGCGGTATTTTTGTAGTTAAAGCTAGTGTTTGGTTAAATACTATAAAGCATTTAAGGTTGGATATTTTTGAGGCAACCTTAAATGCTTTTAATAAAAATAAAAAAGATAATCAGTTTATTAGACCTGATCAAGAAATTTTCTCTAAAATACCCAGTGAATCAATTGATTATGCAGTAATTGAAAAGTGTAAAGATGCCGCCATTCCTCTTAAAGTAATTCCTCTAGATGCTGGTTGGAATGATTTAGGCTCATGGGATTCATTGTGGTCTTTTGAGGATAAAAATGAAAAAGGTAATGTAACTTATGGGGATGTAGTTATTGAAGACACTAAAGATTCATTAATTCATTCGACTCATCGGTTAGTGGGCGCGGTTGGTGTAGATAACATTGTAATTGTAGAAACTGCTGATGCAGTTCTAGTGGCAAATCGAAAAAATACTCAGGGAATTAAAGCTATAGTTGCTAAGCTTAATATAGAAAAAAGAAGTGAAGGAGTTAGCCATTCAAAAGTTCATCGGCCATGGGGTTGGTATATGATAATTGATGAAGGAAAAAACTTTAAGGTTAAAAGAATCCAACTCAATCCAGGCGCAAGCTTAAGCCTTCAAAAGCATTCAAAAAGAGCTGAGCATTGGGTTGTTGTTAAAGGAACTGCTAGAGTGCAAAGTGGAGGTAAAGAAATTAAATTGATTGAAAATGAGTCTACTTTTATCCCGTTAGGAGAATTACATCGATTATCTAATTCTGAAAAAACACCTTTGGAGATAATTGAGGTACAGTCAGGAGAATATTTAGGCGAAGATGATATAGAACGCGTAGAAGATAATTATGGAAGGAAGACAAATGACTAAAATAGCTTTAATTACAGGGGTAACTGGGCAAGATGGAGCTTATCTATCAGAATTTTTATTAGAAAAAGGTTATGAAGTTCATGGCATTAAACGACGAAGCTCATCATTTAATACGTCAAGAATCGATCATTTGGTTATTAACTCTAATGAGCAGGAAACCCCGTTTTTTCTGCACCACGGAGATATGACTGATTCTTCAAGCTTAATTCATATAATACAAAAAATTAAGCCCGATGAGATATATAATCTAGCTGCCCAAAGTCATGTTCAGGTTTCATTCGAAGAGCCAGAATATACTGCAAATTCAGACGCCTTAGGTCCTCTAAGAGTTTTAGAAGCAATTAGAATTCTGGGCTTAGAAAATAAAACTAAATTTTATCAAGCGTCAACGTCTGAAATGTATGGGTTAGTCCAGGAAATACCACAGACTGAAAAAACTCCATTTTATCCAAGAAGCCCTTATGGGGTTGCAAAGCTTTATGCTTATTGGATTACTATAAATTATCGAGAAGCTTATAATATTTTTGCTTGTAATGGAATTTTATTTAACCATGAAAGCCCTGTTCGCGGTGAAACTTTTGTAACAAAAAAAATCACGATGGCATTAGCAAGAATAAAACTTGGACTTCAAGATTGTTTATTTTTAGGTAATATGAATGCACTCAGAGATTGGGGTCATGCAAAAGATTTTGTTGAGATGATGTGGTTAATGATGCAGCAAGAGAAGCCCGAAGACTACGTTATTGCTACTGGCTCTCAATATAGCGTTAGAGATTTTGTAAACGCAGCAGCAAAAAAGTTAGATATAGATATTGAATGGAAGGGCGAGGGCACAAATGAAAAAGGGTATAACTCTTCTGGGAAATGTATTGTTGCTGTAGACCCTTTGTATTTTAGACCTACGGAAGTGGAAACCTTATTAGGTGATGCTAGCAAAGCGAAGAAAAAATTGGGCTGGCAACCCAAAATAAGTTTTGATGATTTAGTTGGTGAAATGGTAGAAGAAGACTTAACCCATGCGAAGGAAGGTCAATTATTGAAGAAGCACGGGTTTTGGAAAAAAACATTATGAGTTCCAAGCATCAATTAGCAACAAGCTCTTGGGGCGATGGTGAAATTAGTGCTATGAATGATGTTATAGCCGAAGGTAATTTCACTATGGGCAAAAGAGTAAAGTTATTTGAAGAAAAATTCTCTGAATTTATAGAAGCTAAATATTGTGTAATGGTAAATTCAGGTTCTTCAGCAAATTTATTAATGATTGCTGCTCTTTTTTATTCAAAACAATCAACTTTAAAGCTTAAGCGTGGTGATGAAATTATTGTTCCAGCTGTATCATGGAGTACAACCTACTTTCCCTTATACCAGTATGGATTAAAAATAAAGTTTGTCGATATAGATTTAGAAACATTAAATTATGATTTATCTCAATTAGAAACTGCTATTTCTAAAAAAACTCGAGCGATAATGGCGGTAAATCTTCTCGGTAACTCAAATGACTTTGATCATATCTTGAACTTAATTTCCGGGACAGATATTGTTTTAGTCGAAGATAATTGTGAGTCAATGGGTGCAGAATTCTCAAATAAAAAGACTGGAACTTTCGGGGTAATGGGTACATTCAGCACTTTCTTCAGTCATCATATTTCCACAATGGAAGGTGGGATTATAGCTACAGAGGATAAAGAGTTATATCACATACTTCTATCATTAAGGGCTCATGGTTGGACAAGGGATTTACCAAACAATAATTTAGTTTGCTCAGAAAAAGATACTGAATCTTTAAAAGAAGATTTCCGTTTTGTTTTGCCTGGATACAATGTAAGGCCGCTAGAGCTTCAAGGGGCTGTTGGAATAGAGCAGATTAAAAAATTACCTATGATAATTTCAGGGCGACAAAAAAATGCAATACTATTCAAAAAACTTTTGGCAAATCATCCAGATTTAATGATCCAGAAAGAGGTTGGTAAGAGCTCTTGGTTTGGTTTTAGCTTAATAATCAGACCTAAAAGTAAGTTAGATCGTACATCCTTGGCAAAAATATTATCCTCTTTAGGATTCGAATACAGACCAATAGTTACAGGTAATTTTGCTAAGAATGAAGTTACGAAGTATTTTGATTCTGAGGTGCATGGCGAACTCAAAAATGCTGATTATATCGATAAGAATGGAGTATTTATTGGCAATCATCATTACCCTATGTCGGATGCTTTTCTAGCCCTTGGAAAAATTTAGATAAATTATTAAATGAAATATTGATATTATACAAAATAACAGAAAAGGATTTTGGAAATGAATCATAACTCTAAAATATATGTTGCTGGACATAATGGCTTGGCAGGATCAGCGATTTTATATAATTTGAAAGAAGCTGGATTTGATAATATTCTCGTAAAAAGCCATGATGAGTTGGATTTAACTGATCAACTGGTAACTTCAAATTTCTTTAAAACTGAAAAACCAGAATATGTTTTTTTAGCCGCAGGGAAGGTTGGCGGAATCTATGCCAATACCCTGTACCCAGCAGATTTTATTTATCAAAATATCGCTATTCAATCAAATGTTATACATCAATCATATCTTCAGGGTGTTAAAAGATTGCTCTTTCTTGGGTCGAGTTGTATCTACCCAAGAGATTGTAAGCAGCCAATAAAAGAAGAATATATATTGTCTGGTCCTTTAGAAAAATCAAATAGCCCATACGCTCTTGCAAAAATTTCAGGGATTGAAATGTGCTCTAGCTATAATCACCAATACAAAACAAAATATTTAGCAGCAATGCCGACAAATCTTTATGGACCTGGTGATAATTATGACCTTCAGAGTGGACATGTTATTGCTGCTTTGATTAGAAAATTTGCTGAAGCAATAAAATCTAATTCTAAAATTATAGAGGTATGGGGGTCTGGCAAGCCTAAACGTGAATTTATATACAGTACCGACTTAGCTGAAGCGTGCGTGTTTTTAATGAATCTTGTTGATGAAAAATTTAACTCTCTTCTTCAGGATAATTCAAATGAAAATTCTTACCCTATAGTTAACGTTGGAACTGGAGAAGATATTAGTATTAAAAACTTAAGTTTACTTATTGCTAAAATTTCTGGGTTTAAAGGGGAAATAATCTTTGATAATACTAAGCTTGATGGGACCCCGAGAAAGCTATTAAATATTGATATTCTTAATCAATTAGGATGGTCTTCTAATATTTCTCTTTCTGATGGCATTTCAAAAGCTTTAAACGAATTCAGCTCAACCTAATTCTTTCTTTTTACTTTAATTCGAATTAACTAGCCACCAGTTAAATGATCAACTGATATTGATTTGTCCCTTTCATTATAAATATATACATTAGCAAATAAGTTTGAAGTATTAGATTGAAATTGAACAATATAATAT
>ENA-ORXF01001241-ORXF01001241.1-marine-metagenome-genome-assembly--contig:-NODE-1241-length-16829-cov-5.516535_pt1 | contig 16829 bp, 20 predicted proteins | sample MGYA00237864_ERZ511476 | MGnify/ENA primary metagenome ERZ511476 (study PRJEB26306, sample SAMN06343908) | marine metagenome | isolation source: coastal waters | place: Atlantic Ocean: West Antarctic... | reverse complement strand
TCGGAGCCGTTACAAAGACACAGCAAGTTCTCGAGAAGTAGGTCGAGGCCTTCACTATCACCATTGGTAGCTGGTGGTGAGAGAGGAAATGGAAATTTGTTCCAAACTCTGTCACCAGCAGCATCAATGATGATTTTGCTGCGATCACAAGCACGGTAGTCGATTCTAGAAACCACGTTTGTCCTGCGGTTCTTGACCCTGATGTATTGGCTTGGCGTAACTTTCCCTTTCGGCATCAGGTGCGCGTAGGCCTCGTTGAAAGCTGCCTCTGTCTTATCTGGAATGGCTGGATCGTGATGGACGAATAATCGTAGAGCTATCACCCACATCCACTGCAGTAGTGTTGTTGCTAGAGCAAGGTTGTCCTGCTCGACCGTGACTTGCTGCTGCTCTGGCACTAACACATCGGCATATTCGCTATTCTGTGTGAGCAACATCATCGGTTTCTTGCGGTGCGTGTGTGAGTCGCGTGACAGCGTCGAGTAGTTCGACGGAGGTTTGGATGGCGATGGTTATGTCGGATTCGTCTAACGTCCATCCAGCGCGGGCCACCAGCAATTCTCTGGACATTGCCCGTATGAAGCCAACATCTGACTTATCGAGAGGATTATCACTGGCGAAGGTCATTGGTATTTCTCTACCGCATAGTGAAGACTACTCAACCCAGCCAAGAACGGTAGACGTTTCTTGATCGCTGCTAAGACTGATTGCTTGGTTACCTTTGCTGGGCGTCTATTGTCTGCATAATCAAGCTCACCTTCTCTCAGCATTCGATATATGTGAGACCTACACACACCAAAAATATCCATGCAGCTTTCTATGCTGAGGTCTCTATTCATGGTTTTCGTAGAGCGAAGCTACTACCTCATTGCCATTCTCTGGCTTACCAGAATAAATCTTCTGAGCGTGTAGTTCGTTAGCCTCTGCGCTTTGTAGTTCTTTAAGACCTAGCTTGCTACGATAGGTAGGGTAATTATCTTTCGTATTTGAATTATTATATGGTTTGTCCATTGACGAAATTCCTTATATCTGTTTTACTACTACAGTAGTTTATTATATATACTATTATACCACATAAAGAGTCTTTTACCAAGTAGAATCTTGGTTAATCAGTGTGTCTGGGCACCTAACCTGCAGGTTGTTTAAGCAGGTTTGAGATGCAAGATGTGCTCATCATTTAGATAATTGAACATCCCAAAACCCGCAGTGACATTGGGATAGAGAAGCAATAGATTCACTGAGAGTATTATCATCACGCCAGCCGCTAATCAGGACTCTGTGACGTAGCAGTAGCAGACGTCTAGCCTTTGCAGATGATCAATTACCTGTCAGGCTTTCGCTATGAAACGCTTCCTCATCCTACCTGTCCTGATACTAACCCTGTTGGTGGCGAACCCTGCGTCCTCTGCTGATTACCAAAAGGGTCTAACCGCACTTAAGAGTGGGGACTACGCAACTGCTCTGCGTGAATTTACGCCCCTTGCGAAACAGGGGAATGCCCGTGCCCAGAACAATCTGGGGCAGATGTACTTCTGGGGACAAGGTGTTCCAAGGGATAAAAAAACAGCGGTGAAGTTGTACACCCGTGCTGCCGAACAGGGGCATGCTATTGCCCAGTGGAATCTGGCAGGAATGTATTTTTTGGGCAACGGGGTCATACAGGACAATGTCTATGCCCATATGTGGTTCAATATCAGTGCATCTAATGGCGCTAAAGTGAGATCTAATATGCGAGGCGTCCTCGCGGATATGATGACCCCATCCCAACTTGAAAAAGCACAAGACCTTGCCCGTGAATGTGTCCGTAAGAAATACAAAGGGTGTTGAGTTAGGAAACCTCTAAACTCCACCTGTTTCCTCAAATGCGAGGTAATCACTAAATCCACCGGCTTCAAATGATGTGCCTCTGGGTAATCCTAACTTCTTATCTATCTCCCGAAGGTCTGCACCGGTGCAATCTTCACCAAGTTTAGAAATCTCCTCATTTACCAATTCGCAAATCTGGTCATATGACAGGTCCCGATAGGGTTTCTTGAATTGCCGTATAGCTTCTATTTCTGCTTCAATATTTTCAGTCATTTCTTTTCATTATCTCCTTTTCCATTAAATCCAAAATCTTCCTCATTCCTCTAAATCTTCCGTAGAGGAATGACATGAGTGTCAGCACCATCACGAACGTCGTGCATCCATAAGGGTATTCTTCACACATCCATTGGTGATCCTTCCTATCAGTTGAGTTCTGATTAGATGGTTAGATGACACTTATTTTTTGGTGGATTAACGATCAGATGAAGAGTTAGGAGCAGGATGATGATTGAATATTTAGAGAGTATGTCTGCGATTGTAGTATTATTTCTTTTTTATCGTAGTCTTCAGGCACATACGAAACTTGATAAAATTGAAAAGAAATTGAGTGAGATCCACAACGGAATAATAAACACTCAGGCACATACGAAACTTAATAAAATTGAAAAGAAATTAAGTGAGATCCACAACAGAATATTATAACTCTGATAAGGTTATCGGCAGATCATAGTTTTCACATCAAAACGCACATATCATAGCAAATTATCACAGATACATTTATCTACGCAGCATTCTCCAAAACTTTATAGAGGGTCGCAGTCCCGACAGAACATTCTGCTTTGATCTGCTTAATGGATTTACCCTCTTTCTTCATGATCAGGATTTTGTCTTGGACAGATGATGTTAGATTTGTGGGTCTTCCACCAACTCTCCCTTTCTTACGAGCATTCTCCAAACCAGATATTACTCTTTCACGAATTATGGATTTTTCAAATTCTGCGAAGGCAGCCACCATTGAAAACATCAATTTTCCAGTGGGTGTGGTGCTATCCAAGGACTGCTGATCAAAATACAGATCAATATTTTTTGCATTGAGATCGTTTAGGATTTCTATGCAGTTTTGGAGTGATCTGCCTAACCTATCAATGCTCCAACACATCACCACATCAAATTTCTTTTTGAGAGCATCTTTCATCATGCGATCAAGTTCTGGACGCTTGTCCCGACCAGTGCTTCCACTGATCCCCAGATCAATATACCGATCTACGATTTCCCATCCATTGCGTTCTGCAACATCTGTTAATTCTGTGATTTGACGATCAACTGACTGGGATGTCGTGCTGACACGGCAATATAGACACACCTTTTTAGGCATGGTTTTTATTCCTAATTATTTTGGGATTTCTAATATCAAGATGATACAAAATAAAGATAGATTTGTCAAATATTATTAGGCGATTTCAAATACTTAACACATTTATTGAGTTGCACCTTAAAATCATTTTAATGCGCTTGTGTGTGTTCTGCATTGCAGGACGATAGATTGTATATCCTTGATAGTTTGGGTGCATATAGGATGATCCTATGACCTTACAGGACATACTCATGGTGCGATCATGCCTATCAATCTCTACAACACATCCAAACAAGATCAGTTTAAGGAAGTTTTCCGTAAGAGGGTGGATGTGAGAAGAATGAAGGCAATCTGTGGTGGAGATGAAGAACTTGCACGAAGTTTGATTGCGAATGCATTGAGGGAGATTGCAGCTGAAATAGAAGGGGGAAATTGAGACAGGACACTACCCCGTCATTCCTAATGAGATTTCATTTGGGTCCCATATCAAAAGTTAATCTATAAACCACCATAGTATCAAAAGAGATATAACGAAGACCCCCCCCCAAGTCCTAAACAACCATCTATGAACTTCCATATGATAAAATTTCGGTGATATTTTATCTCTGCTGGTAAGTTGCTGAAAATATCTCGTAGATACAAACTACATACAAACTATTAAAAAAATACGCCATATCAGTGTGTTATTAGGACTATATCATTCAGTGAGAATGATAGAAGATCGTTAAGTCTATGTATAGCGTCCTTTTTTACATACAATGTATATACAAAGTTTCAATTGAATCCTTGATTTCTCTATGTTTTATATGAAACGATACAAACATATATACAAACTTTCACTGATTTTTGAGGAACACAAGGAATGCCGGGAACCAAGAGTGAAACCAAAGGTTCGTGGAGTGACCAGAAGAACGACATTCTTGGTGGAAAAGCAGTAATATTTCGTGTGAGGACATCTGGTGATGTCTGGCAATTTAGAATGTGGATTGCAGAAGAGAAGAAACATCTTCGCAAATCATTAAAAACCAGAGATTTTAATACAGCTGTAAAACAAGCAGAAGAAATAGTTTTTCAAACATTTAGTGATGTAAGCACTGGTAAAAAGATATTTGGTGTCACTCTCCAAGAACTTGTTGATGCGTTCCTGTCGTGGAGAGAGAAGGATTTGAATAGTGGTTCAATCACCAGAGGTCGGTTTATAACAATCAAAGGACAGACAAAACATATCTTAAAATATAAATCACCAAATCTAAAAGTTAGTGAGTTGGAAAAAAACTCATTCTTTGATTGGGAACAACATAGAAAGATAACAACTCCCGGAACTCAATCTGTCACTATAAAGCACGAACAATCTACTATTAACCAAATGATTGAATTTGGATACAGAGAGGGGTTATGTCATTTCCCCAAGTGTGAATTTAGAAAAAGGAAGATGAGTAAAGACGAAGTGGGTAGGAGAAGTATTTTCACTCTTAAAGAATATGACAACCTTGTTCAATTTATGAGAACATATGCTTCTAAAAAATCCTGTGAGACAGAAGCCATAAGACAAGAACGACTAATGATACGGGATTGTGTGTTGATTGCCTCTAACACAATGTGTCGTGTTGGAGAATTGTGGCAGATGAAATTTGGAGACATCATTGGAACAGAAGATGTATTGGATGAAGATGGTAAAACCATATCACTTGTTAAATTATCAGTCAGGGCGGAAACCAGTAAAGTGCGTTCCAGTAGAATTGTTATTGCACGGGGTGGTGATTACATAGACAGGTTAAAAAAACGCAGCAAATATAATGAACCACACAATTTTCTGTTTGCAGAGGTGGGTGGAAATAAAAGATTAGCAAGAGATAAATGGTATGTTCATTGGAGGAATTTAATGATGGGCATTGGTATAGAGGATTACCAGACCAGAAAATTGACATGGTATAGCTTACGCCATTTTGGAATTACCTGCCGCATTCGTGCAAAAGTTCCATTTGGGGATATTGCAGAAATAAGTGGCACGAGCAGCTACTATATTGAGAATACATATTCTCACTACGATGATGAGATGAAGATTGACGCAGCTATTAAGAATTTCAAAATAGACAAGAATGGAATTCTATTTCGTTAAATTATTCACGATGAATGATATAGGAGTTGTTAGAATATTATTCCTGCTTCATATCATGTATTGAAAGATTATTGCTTTTTTAGTGTATTTTGATTTTTCTTTAAGATTTCTTCCGTATTTCCACTGCAATACTTATAGATAGTATGTCTGTCATTTATGAAACTGAATAAAGAATGTTTAAAGATTGTTTATGTTCTCCTGATTGAATGATTGATTATTAAAACTTCAACAAATCATAATCCATGAGAGAATTAAAATGAGCAATAAACAAAACAACAAAATACCTTACTTCTGGAATGAAGAAGAAATGCATAACTTCTTCTCTGGAAATTCACAAACAACAGAAGAGTATTTTCATTCAATTGCAGCTGACAAAGAAGATCGTTCTTTCATTGATAGATTAGGCAAACCAACTTGGGTGAAGAGATTAGATAAAACACTGGGAATTACAGAGTAATGTCTATTCCAGAGTTTCAAGGAAATGAAACAGGCATTTATGAAGACCCAAGAGATAATTACTTTTATGAGAATTATTATGATCCATCCGTTCAATACCTATTATGGATAAGTGAATGGAAGAAGCTTCATAGAGAAATTCACGAAGGATGTAAGATCAGCAATCCCCAATACAACCAAACAGATGATTATGTAAAAGGTTTCCTTGATGCGATCCCTCACCATCATGACAAAATAATAGATCAAATTTTCAATCCATAAATAAACAAGAGAGGGAGAGATCAGTTAGAATTTATATTTTAGAATTGATCAAATTATGTACATGGACATAAATGAGACACCCTTCAACTCTGTTTCTCCTATTCTAACGATCTTCCCTCTCATTAAATCAAAGCAAAGATACTATCTTAAATTATTCAAGCTGTATGAAACAGGACTTGAAGAGAGATACTAAATAGAAGGTAATAAGTTAATTAGTGTTGGCATATTACCCAAGTATCAGTAGTGGGAATTTCGTTTGAAGCATTCGTCGTGGAAATCTCCTTCCTTCCTGCTACTGATACTCCCCTCTTTAAAGTCATTTTAAAGGTCATACAGAGGTATTGCGTCACATATACGGGGAAATACCCAAGACATTGACTTATCGTCCTTGTGGCGACGCTAAGGGGTAAAGAAGGAAATAGAGATATAATGGAAAATCCTTATAAACCATATGAAGTCATCAATCATTATTCATTCAAATTTACCATTGCCGATGATGACAATAATACAGAAGTGATTATCAATACGAAGACACAAGAATGTAGATTGGGTAAAAATAAAGAAGACATATTAATGATGAAGGAAGTTGATGATAAATTAGGTAAGAGAACTTACATAAAACACATAACAGAATTTGTAAGAAATAGATTATATTTTGATGTTATGAAGAATTTGGAATTGAGTACAATACAAGCACCGGATATTAAATTAATGACAGATAAAGATGTAGAAGATTACACAGAGAGATGCTTGGATGAATAAATCATTATATCTGCATCCAACGCCTAAATTAATCAAAGAAGAATTAGAACATCAAGCACCACCAGATTGGGAATTAATATTATCTCAATTGGTAAAGCTTGAAGCGCCAACCATAAGTAATTCACATACGAAATCAAAAGTAGTAAATAGAATTACCAGAAGAATGTTTAGTGGAGATATTTAATGGATGAGGAAAAAAGGTTAATACCTAAATCAAGGGATTTTCAAAGACGAGAAAAAGAAAAAGATTTAAAGAACATTGAACAGAAAAGAGAATTGGATAATAGAGAAATAAATAGAAGTGTAGGAGACAGGAAATTATCTAACGATGCTTTTGAAGATAAATATATGTATGATGCTTATGCAAAAGTAAAAGAAAGCAATATTACACACCACGAAGATGTCACAAGGTTGAATGGAACTTGGTTTTATAACCAATCGTTAAAGAAGAATAATAAAGAAGCCGATAAATAAAAAAGATCGGTTGGCGGATAAAACATCTAACTTGGCGGAAAGATTATCAACCAATCCTTATAAATAATTTTAACATTAACAAATTGAAAACAACTTAAACGGAGAATAAAATTGAAACAAAAATTTGATCACCAAATTTGTGTTAGAATAAATGACAGATTGCGTGATGCCATCAATAACATCTGTGATGATACAAATATTAATACGGCTGATTATATCAGGTCACGCCTTGCTACGAGCACAACAAATGACACTCTAAATATGAAACAAGTAAGAGAAGATTTCTTGTTTGGATAAACATTTTATGCATTGCACGGATTTTGCACGGATAAGTCACCTAAAAAACACCATGGACCATCATTTTATGGTGTTTTTTCTTGCTACATTAAAAAGGTAATTAAAAAGGTGATGCTGTGTTCTTTAAAGTCCGTCGTGTATCAACTGAATTTCTATCTGTGTGAGAAAAATATAAGGAATATCCAGTAGGAGCATTAACAATTTTATTTCAGCCAACGACTATAACTATGCTGGTTGGTTAAAAATTAATAATTAGAAATTAAAAATAATATCTAATCATTCTATCCCAATCAGGATTTCCATTAATAATATCCGCTTGATATTCAGCGGCAGATTTAGACATTACTATATCAATTGATCTATTTAAACGCTTCAAACGAGAATGATTAAAGTCTATCTCTGATACAGCATCAGCGGATGATTTCCTTAACCGACTTAACTTTCTGCTCTGTTCCTTATTGAGTTTCATTCCTTTGTGGAGTGGTGGCATATTCATATATTCATAAACACAAAGATCATTAAGAAGATTTCGCATATCATCCTTGGTATTATTGATAGATGATTGAGAATAAGAGGTATGCCAATAATATTTTTTTTGCATCTCACCTAAAATGTAAGTGCTCGCTATTTTTGATGATGCTTTTTTATCCTGATAATCACCACCACAACTAACGACAAGTGCCTCCACATCTTTTTTGAGTTTATTGAATTCCTTTTGAGCTAGTGGAATTCTCGGATGAAGAGATTTTGTTTGTGTTGTCATATCAACTGACCATTCTTGCTTTCCCTGCGGATATTCTCCCACAGGATGGACAACCAGCACCTTTGGTGTGGTTGCTGGAAGATTGAAGGAACTCCCCATGTTCCTTGCAAATGATGATTACCTTCTGCCGTCTTCCATTATACACAACCTTTGAGTAGTCATACCTGTCGCCATGCATTTCTCTAAACGCAGCAATTACAGACGCTTCGGAAAGCGTTCTTTTTTTATTGGTTTTCGCTGCTGATGTGCTTCGGAGTTTGCTTCCACAGGATGGACACCCAATGCCGCCTGCGTGATTAAATGGTTTTTTAATAAACTCTCCATGGTCAGGACAAATAATAATTATGTCTGTTTTCCAATCAACATACTCAACCTTTGAGTAGTCGTATTTGTCTCCATGAACCTTTTTGAACCTTTGGATTGCTGTGTCTCGGTCTATTATTTTACCCCCACAGGAGGCGTATCTGCATCCTCTACCTCGCAGATGATCCCGTGGATTTTGAATAAACTCACCATGGATAGGACAGGTAATGATTACATCTATTGATAGATTTACATACTCAACTTTTGAGTAGTCGTATCTGTCTCCATGAACCTTCTTGAACCGTCGCAACAGCTCATCTCGGGAAATTCTTCTTTTCTTGTTGGCATCTATCTGGGCATCAGAGACATATCGTTTCTTGGATAGGTCTACTTCGTTGAAGTCATCCCAAGGCTCTATCTCATTGGGGGATGCCTTCTTGGTCATGATCTAATACTGGGAGAACATACTTGTTTTTGCTAATCTTACCCATCTTTCGGGTTTGAACTTCCAGAGATCACAGAGTTTTGCAATTGTTCTAAATGATAGCTCACTGAACTTATCTTGGTTCTCTTCAAGAAATTGCATCATCTCTAACTGGACACTTTCTGGAACCTTATTCTCTTTAAAACACCTCAACGCATAACGAGGTTCTTTTGAATACCCTTTCCAGAACATTTTGAGTGCTTCCATCTTGAACTGATTGTTTGGAAGTCCTGCTCGTATATACTGACAACGGCTCATAACTGGGTCTAATTTCAGTCGTGAAATACTTGCTGTGTCATCCTGTATGGTCTTAATCTTCTTATTCGTGATTATTATCAATCTACCCTTATAGACAAATTTGTTCTTCATATCCTCCTGCTTGATTGCTGAAGAATATTTCGTCCATGCAACTTCCTTCTCACCTTGACTGTCCAGACAACCTTTCAAAAGATCAAGACACTCGGTGTCTTCCAGAATTTTGTCAGTGTCATCCACTACTGTGACTTGTCCGTCTTCCTTCGCTCTCTGCAACTCAACAAACATCTTTATTCCACTTGCCGTTCCAGAGATAAAATTAGGAACTTTTATAGGTGGGTTTTGATATTCATTGTTGGGTTTATACTTCCTCAAAACATCTTTGGTGAATTCGGTTTTGCCCATGCCTGGACTGCCATTGATGATTAGGTGAAATTGGTTTTCAGCAACACCAGAGATCAAATCTTCAATATCATCATAGTGTTCGTGTAAGTGAGATTGGATTTCACTTGGTTCCAATTCCGTTGTGCTTAAATCCAATAATTCTGGTGATACTGACATTTTGCCCCCCTCATATTGATTTTACCGATATTGAAAACAATCCGTTGGTGGAAGGTTTGTATATCATTCTTTATACTCCATTCCTTGTGTGGGTTTGAGAACCTTCTCATAAATTGATCTGGCTAATGCAAATGTCAGGAGTGGAGGCACCATTCTGCCGACCCTCTCTGCTCTTTGATTGAAACTCCCAGTAAGTTTGAAATCATCTGGGAGAGCAGTTAGACGCAGCAATTCTTTGATCGTAAATGTTCTGTCTTCCGTTGGATGAAAGACGCCACCTCTGCCTCCCAGCTGATTACCAGATTGTGTGATAGTTGGAACAGGATCATTCCAGGCAGACCTGTAAATATTAAAATAGAGGTTCATAAAATTAGGATGATCATGTGATAATTTTGCTGGATGCTCTGGGTTTTTACGCAATCCCCGTATGACCTCGTATTGTGTCCCTTTGCGTATCTCTTTGAGAATTAAGTTTCGTTCCCTCATATCCACCTCAATATCACCAATCGCATCTTTCACACTTGGTTGATAAGAACTGCCTTGGGGATAGAGAGACAAAACATCCTGTTCAGTTTCAATCCCGACAGCCGATGCAATGTCTGGACGAACAGCAACTGCAAACATTCTCTTTCGTCTTTGGGGCACACCAAAATACGATGCAGTGAGGACTTTGTGCCCTACGATATAACCCTGTCGCTTCAACCTACGCAGGGCATGACCAAAAACATCACTCTTTGCGATGGTTGGAACATTCTCAATGATGCACACCTTGGGTTTCGTGCAGTTTGCGAGATAGACAAATTCGTGGATCAAATACCCAATGCGATCCTGTGTCGTATCACTATAAGAGACATTCTTTTTTTCATTCTTACCTTCACCCACACCTGACACTGAAAATGTAGAACAGGGTGGGGAGCCATCTAAAATATCATATTCACCACATTTGATGTTGTGATGTGCAAACCATTCAAGAACACCTTTTCTGCCATTCTTTCTGGTGATTTTTCTTATGTCATTTCCATCAATGGGTGTGTCTGGATAGTTTGCGAGGTAAGTGTCAATTGCTGCTGGAACAAACTCACTTGCTAATAGAATTTTCCCACCTGCCAACTTGTATCCTGTTGATGATCCACCACCCCCAGCAAAGGTTGTGACAACACTGAAAAGTGCCTTTTTTGATTGCTTATGAACATCTGCCATCAGGTATGGTTTGAATGATGTTTTCGTATCGTCGGTTTTCAGTGTCATTTCTGTGTTCGTATGTTTTGACCAGAGTTTCACCAGATGCCGAATGTCGGTGTATCCACGATAATTGATTTTTGCATCATCAAGCAGAGGTTTGAAAAATGCGTCAATGCCTCCACCGATCTGCAAGTTGGTTGATCTACCCTTTTTAAGTAATCCTAAATCCTCAAAATCCTTTGGATACAGGTCTTTCCATACAGCTTTCCAGTAAGGTTTGTGCATTTGTTCCATTGTTAAACCATGCATCAATTTCTTGAATTTGGTTTCATGCAGAGGATTGAAAATCTCTATTCCCTTGTCAGCTGCAAACTCAATGCATTTCGTTGATGCAGTGGAGAGTAGATCGTTGGAGCAAGCGTGGTTCCACCACTTATCTGGGTTATTTCTGCAACTAATGGATGCCTTACGATTGTCTGGTATTGGTTGTCCAAACCCTGTCATCACTAAATTAAACCCTTGTGATGAAATTTCTTCAATGAGGTGAGTGAAAGGATACAGGATTTCTAATTCTGTCTTTTTCGTGCAACCAAGATTGATCATCCTCTTGAAACAATCTTTTGGATTTTCCTTGGGTATAACTACTTTGGTGAAATCCCAACCAAAATGCTTTGCGGTATTCTCTGCTTGCTGACAATCCTCACTTGGAAATCCAACTCTCTCATACGAGAAAGCATGAATATCAAATTTGAGAGAATGGGCGATCATCGCAAGGAGGGTGCTGTCAGCTCCTGCTGACAGAAGAAGACAAACTTTTTTACCTGTAAATCTGTCTTTGATCTGTGATCTTAAATTTCGTCTAAGCTTATTTGTTGTATCGTGTGGGATTGTCACTCGGGTTTGACCTTATTGCGAACTAATAAATGTCGGCACCATTATCTATCCAAGTGATTTGTGGTGCCTCTCTGTATCCATTCTCAAAGACATACCAAGCAAATACCAGCATCCCAGCCGGAACCTTTCCATCATCTCTAATAGGGTCATCGTTCATCAGTATGCTACGGGTAAATACATGCAACCGGGCAAGACCATAGAGAGTATCTTTATAGACCTCTTCATACCGCTTTTTTCCATGCAGATAGTTGAGTGGAAGCAGTAGGCAGAACTTATTTTTTGCCAGTAATTTTGCTTGATTTATAAACTCTATCGCCTGGGAGAATGGCGGATTAGTTATTATATAATCATAGCTGTTTGTATCTTGGAAAAAATCCCTTTCCATATCATAGGAAGTGATAAGTTTTGGATTCCAATTTTTGCGTAGAATATTGGTGATGCCATCGTTGCCTGTTGCTGGCTCACAGACAGATAATCTCTTATCAAAATCCTCTACTCGTAATAGATGCTCGGTCATCCGGTAGGGCGTGTTATAGAAGTCGTTTGGGTTTCTATTCTCACCATGAGCAAAGGTATATTTGTGCCCGTCTTGTAAGTGCTGATACGCCTTGTTGATGGTTAGTTCTCCATCATCAATTAAGTCAATATATTTTGGGTTGTTGCTATGGATGAAAAGTAGTCGCCCAACCTGACTGGATGACATACCAATCTTCTCGGCAATTATATCTCTTGTGCTGGGGTTTCTGCTACTTGTGCCAGATGTAGCACAAGTTGGATTTATAAGGTCATTACGCCGACCCTGACCGGCTCCTATCGCCTTCTCCATCGCCCGGTATTCTTGTAGCACCTCTTTGTTAGTTTTCACTCGTTGGTGGTTATAAGAAATAATAAGAGGCACCACCTCATCATCAGCTACGGAAATCTGTTCTACGGACACTGATTTCCAACCTAAATTCTGTATGGCTTTGAGGCGACGATTACCAGAAATAACATGATTATTTTGGTCTATCACAAGAGGTTGTAATAGACCCATCTCATCTATGGAATGCATCAAAGCATCAATAGATGATAAGCTGTATATGGAACGATTTATTGGATGATGTGATAAGAGAGAAACAGGAAACTCACTCATTATGTGCAGATCATCCAATCCTTGCGATCCGTCCTCTCACCCACAACGAGATAGGGAGATGATCCTATGTCCTCTATGTAATCAAGAATGGCATCCAGTGTGTCACCTTTGATCTGCATATTAGTGACCTTTCCCCTGCCTCGTTCTCCCCTGATCAACACATCTTCATTTTTCCTGATCTCATATTCAGCATTTTTCTGTGAGGGCAGGAGCATGTCACGATATTCAAATCCAAATGCTTCAAGGCATTTTAAACCAGTGGGGATGTCCTTCACTGGAACCTTTATGAGACATTGAAGAGCATCAAGATGAGAGGTGTGTCGTAAGTCCAAGAGAGGAAAATCTTGGGATATATCATCTTCAAAATCCATGGCGCCCCAGTCCCTGATTTGTTCAGTATCAGGAATGACCAAAAAACTCTTGAAGGTAAGTTTTGATTTCAGCAGCTGATCAATGGATTGGGATTTCTTATTGGTAGTGGGGTTTGCCAGTTGCTGACCACCAAGTGATAGAATTGCTGCTTGGTTCTGTTTTGTCTTCTTGTTCTTGATCCTACGATCAACATCATACAGCAAATTTATTACATCTTTTCGTTGGGAATTTCCTGTGATTTTGTCCTTGGAGAATACCTCTGCAAATCTGGTGGCACCTTTTTTAACACCATAGTGAGACAGGTATTTTTTCTCTAATCGTGTCAGGTCGTAAAGTGATCCAAATGTTGGTGGGAGGCTATCTTGCATTCCCGTGATTAATGGATGACTACCGATCTCTCTCCACTTGGATATTGCGGGTTGATCCATTTCCAGACGATCAGCCAATGCAGATTGCGTATCATTACCTAATTGATCACACGCATCAGCGATTGCGATTGCGAACTCAAATGTCCCTGCTCTCACCTTATCTCTTGCAGTGGTGATCTTTTCCACATGCTCATCAAGGGAGAGTGTGTTTGGGGGCAGAACCTCAATCGTGCCAGGCATCAACAATCATCCATTTCTTCTTTTGGGCGTTTCATTGCGAGAACACCGATAAAATTGAAATTCCGCCAGAAAATCTGGATGCCTCTAAAACCCACACTTCTCAACTGCTTCATCAGGAGATTTTCAGTGGTGAGTTTTGCGAGAAACCTTAATTGCTCCTCTTTGTCTAAAATCTCTTTTTCACTGAAATGTTGTTTCTTGTAGTCGTAGTATAGGAATTCCAACATGTTTTGGACTTTTGCATTTTGAGCAAAAATCTTCTCACTGGTGATGAAGGCACCACCATCCACCAAATTGTCATAGATTTTCTTGAAGAGTTCTAACCTGTGTCTCTCTGCAAGGAACTGCATCGTGAAGAGGGAGACAACCAAAGACAGATTATTGGGTTTGAGGATTTTGGATAGGGGTTTGTCATCATTACCCCAATCAAGAATATCCTCATTCAATAGATGCAGTTCTTTGGGTAAATCTCTTTTCTCCCATTGAGCTACAAACGAGTTTTCAATCTCACAACCAATGAATTCCACATCTCCAACTGGACAATCCCCTGCTATCCTCTCAAGCAAGGTTCCCTCGCTGCACCCTATGTCTAATACCTGTGTGCCTTCCTCAATGAAGAATTTGGACATGCCGACGACATCATTGCGTAAATCAGTATATCCACGAATGGACTTTTCTATATGACCATCAAATTGGTCAGCAAAATTACTGAAACTGAATGTCTTTGGTGAGGTGTCGTTCTCGTCCAATGTTGGGGTGTCGTTGTCTTCCAATGTAAAGACAAATGTTTTTGATTTTTCGTCCATGCTTCCCAACTCAAATTATGTCCATGGACAAGATTGATGTATGAAAACGGAATTATTGGGTATTCATACCAAAAATAGGGCGTTCCTAAAACCTATATGAAATTCAAAGATTACAGCCATAAAAAAACGGGAGAAAACTCCCGTTTGTGAAAAGCACGATCTATCGTTGCACAGCCTTCCTAATACATGTGTTTTAGGAAGACCCGATTTACCTCAAAAATCACCAGACATCATAAAATAGAACAATGCACCAAATGCAACTAATCCAAAACTGAACAAGATGCCCAGTTTGAATATCCATCCCAGAGATTTGAGAGGATGCCTGATCAACATCCAGATCAACCATCCAACACCAAGGATTAACAGGACACCTTCCATTTAGTCATTCTCAACAAATGCGAGGGAGCTGGAATATAGACCTTCCTCTACCCACACACTCAAAATCCTCTAAATCCATTTCTATGAAAAACCTAATCACCACCATCTGCCTGACCCTCACCATCCTTCTTGGAAGTGTGGGGGTGTGTGCGAGTGCTGATTTCCAAAAGGGTGTTGCCGCATTTATGAGTGGAGACTACGCAACTGCTCTGCGTGAGTTCCAACCTCTTGCGAAACAGGGGGATGCCGATGCCCAGTTCAATCTGGGTACGATGTACGAATACGGACGGGGTGTTCCAAAGAACTATAAGACCGCCGTGAAGTGGTACAGACTTGCTGCCGAACAAGGGAATGTCTATGCCCATAATAATCTGGACCAACTAGAAACACGGATTGCCGAACAGAAATCCCCAAGTAATGCTCGTCTTAGAGAGATCCAGCGAAAACAGTTAGAGAGAACTGAAACGAAGTATACCGAACTAAGCAATGTTCGAGTATGTGAAGGAGTATATGAGGCACGATACGGTTTTATCGAAGAGGCAAAACGTCGGGGTTTGTCTTGTCCAAAGTACCCCTTGAATAATTCCCCGACCGTAACTGCGAGAAAATCCCCACCACCATCAAAGAGTGCTGCTGAAAATGAAGTTGAAACTCTTCGCAAACGAATAGCAGCGTTAGAAAAAGAGAAGCAATCTCGACCCAAACAGGTTGCTAAAAAACCTCCACCCAAGAAATCTCCACCACCTTCATCGGGTTCCACAGGTTCTGGTTTCTTTGTCTCCAAACTTGGTCACATCGTCACCAACGAGCACGTTGTTCGTCAGTGTGGTTCAGTGACCGTTGGAGATAACGCAAACAAACAGGTCGCAGCATCGGTTCTGGAAACGGACAAAAGGAATGACCTTGCTCTCCTTCGTATCTCCTCCACTCAAATGGCATCTGTGGAAACAAAATCCCTTATCAGCAAACTTGGACTGAAACTGGTTCCACTCGCATCAGAAGGACTTTTCAAGTCAGACGATGTTGAGTTAGGTGAAGATGTGCTTGTTGCCGGGTATCCTTATGGAGATATGTTTAGCAACAGCATCAAGGTCACGAAGGGTATTATAAGTTCCAACATAGGTATGGGTGACGATAGGGGTCAGTTCCAGATGGATGCTGCGGTTCAACCCGGCAACTCTGGTGGTCCTATCTATGACGAGAATGGAAACATCGTTGGAGTGGTCGTATCCCAATTAGACCCGTTGAAGGTAGCGAAGGCGATTGGTTCCTTACCTCAAAATGTGAATTTTGGTATCAAAGCATCCACCGTGAGACAGTTTCTGACCTCAGCAGGATTACCTACCAAGTGGTCTAATCGGACTGAACGGAAATCCACGAAGGAACTGGCACAGATTGCAAAGAACCAAACCGTGATGGTGGTCTGTAATCCTTGATGCGTTCTCTACCCACGCACTCAAAACCCTCTAAATTCATTGCTATGAAAAACCTGACCGCCACCATCTGCCTGACCCTCACCATCCTTCTTGGAAGTGTGGGGGTGTGTGCGAGTGCTGATTACC
>ENA-ORXF01001239-ORXF01001239.1-marine-metagenome-genome-assembly--contig:-NODE-1239-length-16842-cov-10.143036_pt1 | contig 16842 bp, 28 predicted proteins | sample MGYA00237864_ERZ511476 | MGnify/ENA primary metagenome ERZ511476 (study PRJEB26306, sample SAMN06343908) | marine metagenome | isolation source: coastal waters | place: Atlantic Ocean: West Antarctic... | reverse complement strand
TATATCTCTCAGACTGGACTTCTCTGAAAGATCCACATTACTATTATTAATGTGATTAAGGTTAAATATTTTAGTATTTCTTCTCATACCTTATTGTACTACCATTTTGATTATCGGGCAACAACTAAATTAATTATTTTTTATTGTTAGCCATCCACATAAAACCTTCATGTATCTCTTCAATTGTTCTTGTTCTGTTTTTATAGTTGTCTGTCTGTGTATGACAGTTAGGACATAAGAACCTTAAATTAAATGGACGTCCATCTCTTACCTGTGCGTTAATATGATCCAACTCCATAATTATAGGTCTTCCATTAAACAATGTTGTCTGTGAATCAAATTTACACAATACACATTTGAATGGATCTAAACCAAAATTTTCTATAAATTCAGATCTAAATCTGTATATGTAATGCTTATTAAATCTTGTATGCAATGCTTTATGATTAAGACAGAAGTGTCTTTTTACTACTTCCTCAAATGATAAAGATTGGCTATTTAATTTCTTCATTCTTTAAACCTTTTTCTTTTTATTAATTGATTGTGTAAACATTGTTTTCATTTCTGCATACTTTGGAGATGATTGTGGTTGGTCCAAGAAAGACAATTCTTTTACTATGTCACCCCATTTTGTATCTTTATTAATTTTTTTATTTTTTTTCATTTCCTAGTCCTTTTCTGTAGAGCTTAATTGCCCTATGTTTATTGTACACCCATTTTCATTATCGGGCAACAACTAAATTAATTATTTTTTATCGTTGTCTTAGTGCGGGTTAGGTTATACTATAAAGTATAAATGAATATGGAGAATTAAAATGATATTGGTAGATTTAAACCAAGTAATGATTTCTAACTTGATGATACAGGTTGGAGGTAATAAGGATGTTGATTTAGATGAGAATCTATTTCGTCATATGATACTTAATAGCTTGAGGTCCAATAGAACTAAATTTCATGATAAGTATGGTGAATTAGTTATATGTTGTGATGATAAGAACTTCTGGAGGAAACAAACTTTTCCTTACTATAAAGCTAACCGTAAAAAGAATAGAGAGCAATCAGGCATAAACTGGTCAAGTGTTTTCAATACACTTAATAAAGTAAGAGATGAGATTGAAACATTTTTTCCTTATAAAGTAATAAGAGTAGAGACTGCTGAAGCAGATGATGTTATTGGTACATTGGTTAAACATAATCATGATGAACCACTACTAATATTATCTGGTGATAAGGACTTTATTCAACTGCATAAATATCCTAAAGTGAAGCAATACGATCCTGTACATAAAAGGTGGCTTAGAGATAAGAACCCTAAAAGGTATTTGATTGAACATATAGCAAAAGGTGATAGGGGTGATGGTATACCTAACTTTATATCACCAGACGGATGCTTCGTTAATGGAATAAGACAGAAACCATTACGAGCTAAATACTTAGATAACCTCAAGGGTGATAATATTAACGACGTACAAGAAGCATTTGAGGACGAAGAATTAAAGCGCGGATGGATAAGAAATAGGTTGATAATAGACCTAGAGTATATTCCTGAAGGAATAGAAAAGCAGGTACTAAATAAGTTTGATACCCCTCAGAAGGGTAGAGACAAAATGTTTAACTATTTTATTACGCATAAACTGAAACATTTAATGGAAGATATAAGCGAGTTTTAAAAATGAGTGGAAATACAATAGGCATGGCTGAGGCCTTATCAGAAGCCCGTAAGACAAAAAATACTGTACTAAAAGTAGAAGCGTTACAAGCTCTACCACAAGCTACAAAAGATCATCTAGGTGGCATATTCCAACTAGCATACAACCCCCACATTTCATGGTTGCTGCCTCCTGGGACACCTCCATACAGACCTCTTGATGAGGATACTGACAGTGAAGGTAGATTGATAGTAGAGTTAAAAAACTTTTCATACTTTATTGCAAATGATGGTAAACCTGTTCAAGCTAAGATTGTACAGATGAGACGTGAATCTTTATTTGTACAAATTCTAGAATCAATTGAACCAGCTGACGCTGAGTTAGTTATTCAAATGAAAGAAAGAAATATTAAAGGTGTAAGTAAAGCTGTAGTTCAAAAAGCTTTCCCTGGCTTAGGACTGTAACATGCCGACATATAATTTTAGAGACAAAGAGACAGGCGAAGTCTCTGAAGAAATAATGAAGATGGCAGATAGAGAACCGTACTTGAAAACTAATCCTAATCTAGAACAGATATTAGAAATGCCTAGGATAGTTTCAGGTGTTGCTGGCGCCAGACATTCTGATGATAACTTTAAAGATGTACTTAGAAATATTAAGCACAAGCATCCAAAAGCTACATTTGATCCAGATGGCGATCCATCATAATGTTTCCTCATAAAGAAGATCTGGAATTCAATGACCTTAGTACTGTTACTTTAAATGGTAAAAGGCATTATGAAATACCCAATGGAGAAAAGTATCCGTCTGTAACTACAGTGACATCACTTGCTATTAAAGATGGCATTGTAGCATGGAGGAAAAGAGTTGGTGAAGCTGAGGCTAATAGAATAGCTGGCACGGCTTCTAGAAGAGGAACTAAGGTCCATAAGATATGTGAAGACTATCTTAACAACGTAGAGTTAGATTATGGATCTATAGAACCAATAAATCATTTCTTATTTAAACAGATCAAACCTATATTAGATATACGCCTACAAGAAGTGTATGGTTTAGAAGTGGCTTTGTATAGTAGATATCTTAGAGTAGCTGGTAGAGTAGATTTAGTTGGTATGTGGGACGGTAAAGTTTCTATCATTGATTTTAAAACATCTTCTAAAAGAAAGAAGCGTGACTGGATATCTAATTACTTTATGCAAGAGTCTGCTTATGCAGTTATGTTTGAAGATATGTTTAAGATACCTGTTAGCCAATTAGTAACTATAATTGCTGTTGAAAGTGATGAGCCTCAAGTGTTTGTAGAGAAGAGAGATGACTGGATAGGTGGCTTTGTTAAGTTGCGAGATCAATATGAGTCTCAGACAAAAACGGGCGCATACGCTTAATTAACTTACTATCTCCATTATGATAATAGTAAAACATATTAGATTTAGGTTTCCATTTATACCCTTCTTTTACAAAATTATTTTCATCTAGTTCTTTATCTTCAAGTCTAAAGTAATACACAAACTGTAATAAGTCTGATTTAGGATCAACTTGGAATATCATTCTCTTATCAAATACTAAATCTTGGAACCAACCATCCCATGCCTCTTTATGCTGTGTGTATACTGGAAAATGTTTCTTCTGGTATACAGCATTCAAAGCTCTCTTGTCTATATCTATAGACCACCACATAATTTTAAAACCTTTCTTCTTACACCACCACATTTGATTGGGAAGAAGTATTAAACCAAATGCAGTAGATCTATATTCTTTTAATACATGGAGTCTAACTACACGAGCAGCTACACTAGGATCACCTGTATAGTGACTAGCTTCAACGGCACTAAGACCAATTAACACATCATTCACATACACTAGCCATATCTGTCCCATAAATCCTTCAAGTTCAAACTTATCATGAGCAAGCGAATCGTTACCTTCTTTAAAAGATAACTCTCTAAACCTTTCAACATCTTGTTTGTATTGAGGCTGATAAGGTATTATTTTATGAGGGGGGATAGGTTTCATGTTTTAATAAGGAAGTTTTTTATAACCCAAGCTGGTAAATCTATTTCATACCAACGCTCTTTATTATTCCAGCTATAAGGTTTTGCGTGGTGTGTATTGTGCAATCCACAACCTAGGGTAATTAGGTTTATAAATGTATTGTTTGTGCTTTTATCTGAGGTGTTAAACAATCTATACCCCCATCTATGGCATATACTATTGACAGCACCAGCACTGTGGAATGTTATTACAGTGGGTACAGATATTAAGAACACAGCTATACGCCAATCAATTACAGCTAATATTATATAACTTGTAATCAATATTTTTAAATAGTTTTGATGTATTAATTTAATAAATGGATCTTTTACTAAATCAGCAACATATTTTCTTTCAACAATAAATGGTTTCCAAAATGTAGACCATATTCTCCACATTGATTGATAGCCGTGTGGATCACCTTCAGCATCAGATGCTTGATGATGTTTTCTATGTGTGCCACACCAAAATATAGGACTTCCAAAACAATTAAAAATACTTATTACAATTAGGAACTTTCTTCTTAATGGTCCTGTTTTAAAACTCTTATGTGATAGATATCTATGCAAACCTATTTCACCACCTACTCTACCAAATATAAACCAGCCAACAAGTGATAACCATAACCAACTTGGGTTAGCATATACCAATCCAATAGTTAGCATTATGTGATTGAACAATAATATTGATTTTAACTTATATTCGTAACTCATTTTATATACCTTTAAGCGCTATAGATTGAAAGTCCTCTTGTGTAGTAAACGTAGCTACAAGAGCAATTCTATCTTTATCACCATTGTGATATACTGCATGTTTGTATCCAGTATTTAAAAAGTATGCTGAGCCATCAGCATGTAAGTTATACTCTTGACGTTCTTTACCTACCCAGAAGACATTAGTAATACCGTCTGTGCCTTCTATTGGTATAATAACACGGCATGCGTATGATGGATCATAATCTATATGAGGTGATATCTCTTTACCTGGAAATAACTTATGAACTCTTACTCTTACTGCCTCGCCTTTAAATTGACTCTCAATAGCTTGTTCAAAATAGCTACCTTTATAATGTTCTAATTTATGGTTCCAATTGCCTTCATCAAAAGCAGGATGACTTATTTTATTATGTTTTGATTTATAATCGTGCTTGTAGTCATTGATGTTTGTTTTATCAATGGATGGATCTAATCCTGTTAATGCCACTTCTAAAAATTCATTAGAGTTCAAATCTTTTAGAAACTCTTGATTGTGAGCATCAGTAATACCTTCGTTCTCTTTAAACAAATTACGAAACATATGATCAAGAGTTTTATACTCTTGCTTTAATTTATCTATATTGAATTTAATACCTGGAAGTGGAACACATACCGGTAGATCTCTTTTACGTAACATTACCTATTCTCCTGATGATCTGGCCTCCAATATCAAGCTTGCCCCACTGTACTCTATCTTCGTGTTGGTGGTGAACTTGATGAAAGCCTTCTCCAGAAGTTAATAATCCTAATAGTGTATTGTTATGTGGTCGACCACTGTGGTGACCATATGTAAATATAAACGATCCTATAATTTTAGCTAAGCCAGCAGGAGCTAACCATGCATAAATTAATGCATAAGGATCAAGTACAACTAATATAATACCCCATAGTATAATAAACTCCCAATAATAATCAAATTGTATTTTACATGTACGGTCTCTTAACAAATGATGAGCATACTTAATTCTAGGTGCTCGTAAAGATTGCAAGAAGTAGCAATACAAATAACCTTTATGTGAAGGCGAATGGGGATCCCTTGGACTATCAACAAACTTATGATGTTCAATGTGCTGTGCCACCCATGCAATAGCAGGACCAACCATCATTATATGAGCAAAGAATAACATTACATATTCCCAAAACTTACTACATGTAAAATATCTATGAGACCAATAACGGTGATACCCCATAGTAATACCAAATGTCATAATACCAAAATACATTATGATACAAATAATCCATTGCCAACTTGTGGCATACATTATCATAGGTATAACAGATAGCTGGGCTATAAACTGACCTGTTAACATTGTTGTTGGTGTTGGTTTAAGCATACTGATATTTAGTCTTTCTTTGTGTTAAATATTTTATCAAAAGATAGATAAGCATTCTTAATTATTCTTCTATCCTTATTAGATAAAGCAATACCATCACCCATCAATTCCTGGAACATAACTACCATGTCTTGGTAGTAGTGAAGTATATCACCCTCTTCCCACGATTCTAAATTAATTTGTAATCTTGATGTTTGTTTTAAATACTCTTGCTCTTTTCCAAATGTTTGTGTACTAGTCATTTAATAAACCCTCCAACATTGCTTTCCATTGCATAGCTCTCACATCCCAGTTATAAAATCCATTAGTATATCTCTGTTGCATATTTAATCTATCTTGCATAAATTGTTGGTCTACAACTTTAACAGCCTCAACTAGATTTGATGCAAAATGGTTACAGTGGGCGTGATGGTCCTCATTTACAGGATACATCATAGTCCAATTAGCTGCTGTTTCTGGCAATGCAGCATATGCACTATGGACACAAAGTAAACCAGCTGACATAGCTTCTATGAGAGCTATACATGATGTCTCAGGCCAAATAGATGGGTACGCGAAGATGTGCATCTTCTCTAATTCTTTTTTCATATCTGCATTACTTAATGTCTGGTGATATGTTATATGGTCATGGCTTCTACAATCATCAAACAGCTTTATATATTCTTTATTTCTTTCTGGCCAGCCGTATATATTGAAGTCTGAATACACATGAAGATGTACAGGCTTCTTCATCTTACTAAAAACCTGTTTGTGTAATTCTTTGTATGTAGGGATAAGAAGTTCAAGACCTCTATGAGGTGTTGTATGATAACATATATTAATTACGTCATCAGGTTTCTTATGTTCTGGTATAGGATCAATAGCATTTTGCAACACTATACTTTTACTATATGGTACACTTAAATAGTTTCTAAATTGTTGGAGCTGCCAATGACTAACAAATACTAATTTTTTAAACTTTAGATCCTCTGCTTTTACATTTTTTAAATGTGTTGTCTCTGGATCGCCAGCTAGATCATGGTTCCATAGTATTGGAATACGATCAGGATCAATATCTCTTACTCGTGATGGTATAATTTGAAACTTATCCATCAGCTCTTTAGGTAGTCTCTCAAAAAGACCGTACTTCATTAACTCAGTACCACCCATTGCATTTTTATCTAACTCATTCTTTTCGATTCTGTCTTTCTTAGAATCTGTAATCTCAAAACTTACACTCATAAATTTAATCCATCTGTTCTGTATAATCTAATAAATTATCAAAGCCACCTACGCTCTTACCTTCTTCAGTAAATATTTGAGGATAAGTAAACATTGTTCTATCTAACTTCTCAGTTAGCTCTTTAATAGTATCAGCATTCTGTTCTTTAATAATATATTCAATGCCAAGTCTTTTTAACTCAGCTTTAGCCATATCACAATAGCCACAAGCTTCTCTAGTATATATAGTCCACTTTTTTAATGGTATATTCATCTTATAATCTCCTTAGCATTATCATTATATATCCCATGAATAATAAGATGATATCTATTCTTATTAGACTTGTTAACTATACAATGTTTGTGGCCTATATCAAGTATAAATCCTTTACCTGGTCTAAATGGAAGTACACCAATACCTTCCATAACAAATTCACAATTGATAGGTTGTGTCAAAGCAATATTCATTGGGCCAAATAATCTTTTATAATCACCACCGTCTGGTGTATCATTATGTGGCATAATATAACCGCCTGGTGCTACCTTCATTATTCTCACTCTACTAAATAATTTAAAAGGCAGTGTCTTTATAAGGTCTATAATATATGGGCAAGGTATATTTTCTATCCAATGATAATTAGCTTCTTCTTCTGTTTTAAAACCATAACGATCAAAGTGTTCTGTTTTATCTCTACTAATACCATGAAGTGTTAGAGAACTCCAACCTTCATGCGAATAACTATGAATCTTATCATTGGCTCTATGTGGTACAAATAGTGAATCAACTTTTTCTAACTCTTCCTCTACTCTTCTTTGATTCCAATTTGGAAAGGGATCAACAGGAGCCCATGGCCAATTACTTTCCCATAAATTTTTAGGTGGTGTTACTTGATCTGGTCTCCAGTCATATTGCTTATTTTCTTCAATAAAGTTTTCAACTTCATCAGGTATCAGTTGATGAAATTTTATTTCAGCAACATCTACAAAGGTGGAATAATATTTTTTATTCCATATATCTTTACATGAATGTATTGAAGCCTCCCAATGTAAAAGATTTTTATCAACATCCATACATGATGGTGTCATATGAGGTATTAATTCACCTAAAATAATTCTTCCTAATGTTAAGTTATTTAATGGTATTTTTTTCTTTGTTGCTTCTGGTAGTGTTTGGTACCATATACTAAATGATTGTGCTCCTTGTATTGGTATTTGGTCTATACCAAAATACTGCCAGCTCTCAGCTGCATATCTTGTTTGAGGTTTTACTTCATCATTATCAATTGCTCTTGTATCATTAGTTTGCATTACTGTAAGATAATCTTTACCAAGTGTATTATATCCTAAATATAACTTACCCCATTTAAATTCAGTAGTCAACAATAACTTATCATCTTCTGTAAGATCATTATGTAAACCTAGTGGATGTATATCAATTAAACCACCCATTTTTAAATGTGTCTGTAAATTTTTTGCAGTTAGAACATCCTCACATCTATGAATATATTCATTTAAAGAAAACCATTGAGCTTCAATAGTACCACGTGGATCTTTTTTGTTATCTCTTATTATACCCCAATGTTCAAATATTTCATGTAATTTATTTAACTTTGGATTGTCATAGGTACTATATTCTGGTAACTTAGGTCCATAGCTTTGCTTATTGAGCCACGTACAACACTCTTTTAAATCCGTTGTAATTTTATTAAGATCATCAAATGTTAAATTATTAAAATCTGGATATATGTTGTGGTTAGGATTGCTAAGGTTTTTATTTACAAGTTTAGTCCACTTGGTTTTAAAAGGTGTGGAATAAAGATAATAGAACAAAGAATGTTTATTACCATCCCTGTCTTCCATTACATACTCTACGACATTGTCAGCCATGGAAATACCTTCGTATAATCAGTGCCCCTGATCTTGTCTTGCATTATTGTCCACCTTGTAAAGTCATCATAAAATTCTTCGTTACTTCTATTTAGATGAGGCGAGAGAGTATTATCATTTTCCATATTGGTTATAAAATGTTCCAATCTTTCAAATGCCCACATTCTATTTTCAGTAATTATTGGATCCTCTCCAGTATTGGAATCTAAATAGTTTTGGTTTAGGTTTTGTTTCCAATTATCAAACTTACGTCTAACTTTTTGTTTTAATTTTGTTGGTAATATTCTGGAACTAAACTTTTCGGGGAGGTGACAGGGGTTAGTCATAATAAACCCACCTAAATTTTTATTGAACTTTGTAATGTTTTGGTTAAACCAATAGTCTTGTATATCTGTCAAGTGGTATATGTTCATGATCTGTATTGTGGCAAAAATATTTAAATTAATATGGTCAGCTGTTGCTTCACCCCACTCTATAAACCTCTGCGTTTGTTCCCACGTAGTTGGATATCTAATGTATTCGTTTCTCTTTTCAATATCATCTATAGAAGTTAAAATTAATACATTCTTAAAAGATTTAATTAACTCATAAACGTAAGGTGTTGGTATTTGTGCTGTGTTTGTATTAAAGTGTAGCTCCATGTTTTTAGATAATCCATTATCAGCACAATACTCTAATATCTGCTCAAACCTTTTTACAATTAAAGGTTCACCACCTGTTATAATTAGCGCTTTAGTATGGTGGAGCTTTGGATAAATCTTCTCTATCCAATACTCATCATCCCCAACCCATTTGTATTTTTGGGGATCAAACCAATTCTTATCATAAGGCATATCTAAGCCAGCGTGTATCTTTTTAAATACTTTATTCATAGCACTGCTATTCCAAGGCGAGCACATATTACATTGATTAGTACATTTGTTTCCTAAACAGATTTGTTGGGTTGTTGGCATTTGATTATAACGGCCATCTTCATCTGTATGTGTTGTAACATTTTTGACAAAATCAGGATCTCTTTGATCAACCATGTTAACCCATTCCTGTCTAAATGATAATCCCTTAGCAGATTTTTCTTCATTGAAACACATTGTACATGCTTTAGGCTGTTTACCTTCAAGCATTTCTTTTCGTACTTGTCTAACTTGGGGACCATTCCATTCCGCATCACCTTCAATATAGCTAGTTGCTTTACAACACATTGCCTTTCTACCATCCGACTCATAGTATTCAATATTCCAAGGTATAGGACATAGCGTTGGAGTTATAAGTTCTTTATTCTCTCTATTGCTTCTATTAAGTATCATATTAATGCTGCCAGCTCTGGAAACGTTTTTGCAAAATCTGTACCCCTAATATTATCCATCTTTTGAATGTAGCTTTCAAACATCTTAAAATGTTTGGACTTATCTTCACTTAGCATAAAGTTTTTTATGCCATAAATGCTGTCAACACTATAATTTTTTTCTTTGCGACCTTTATACCATTCATCATACTTATCAGCTATTACTTTCTTCACATGCTCAGGTAATACTTTACAATTGAGATATGTTGGACCATGAACATAACCTATGAATGGAAGACCATGCTGAGTACCTTGTGACACCTTTTCAAACTTTTGACTTTCTACCCACTCAACAAACTCTGGTATATAAAATACATTAAGAGCATTAATAGTACAATTCATTCGTGGTCCAATATTATCATAAGAACTATCAACCATATGTAATGTGTCAACAATATTTTCCCAGTGATCTGGATATCTTATATAACTATTTTTTTCTTCGTAACAATCTATGGACATTGTATAGTCTATAAATTTAAACTCTTTCCAAAGTTCAAGTATTTTATTACTTGGTATAATAGTTGCATTTGTATGATATCTTATTTTTATATTTTTAGCATATCCTTGTTCTACTATTTTTTCCAATAAAGGAACATGCTGTTTTAGATACATTGGTTCCCCACCAGCTAGAATCAAATGTTTAATATTTGGTAGCAAAGGTAAGAATTGCTTATCCCAAAAGTCTTGATCTTCAACCCAATTAAACTTGCTTGTATCCCATTTATCAATCTGTCCTAACTGCTTAGCTAGCCCAACCCATTTACTACTATCTTTAGGACCACACATTACACATTGCAGATTGCACGTATTACCTAATCTAAAATCAAATGATATAGGCTTTGTTTCTAAGTAACCATCATCTCTAGTCTCAGCTATCAACTTATCCATAGCTTCTTTACCAACATGACCCTCGTTGGTGCTTTCTTTATCTTCCCATAGATGATTTTGAATAACTCTATGTGAAAGAACACCACCAGCTTCTTCATCATAACATTTAGTACATGCAGATACCTTTTCACCTTTTAGCATCTTTAATCTGGCTTGCTTATAATGATCACTGTTCCATATTTGTTCTATAGTATCTCTATTGAGGTTACCGGCTGCCTCTTTAGCCACACAACACATAAGAGCTTCACCACTTGTATATGTTGCTATATGCACCCAAGGCTTTATACAAAATGTTTTACTTCTCACTTTGCATCATTTCATATAGGTCTGGAACACTTTGCTTAAATGACTGTGAGCGATTCTTATCCAATATACTTGTCATATTCCAAAAGTCTTCCATGTTCTTTTTCCAATCAGGACATCTTTCTTGTTCCAACAAAGTTAAATACGAGTCAACAGAATTTTTAATAGAGTTACCATTTTTTTCAGATTGTTTATATATCCATGAGTCTTGCACGCGCTGTAATTTCATGAAAGCCTTATCCCTAATTCTATCTGATAAGTTACTAGGGTCAAGATATGTTGGATGTACACATAAAAGAAAGTCAACATCAACAACTTTACCAATTTTATGACTTACTTCTTCAGCAAAGTCTAATAATTTATCTACGTGTAGTATGTTATAAATTTGTATTACAGGGCTCATACCAATTCTTACATTGGGTAATTTTGCAATCTTAATAAAGTTCTCTCTAATATTTTTCCATTTTGATGGTGCTCTTATGTAATCATTCATTGCTCCAATACCATCTATGCTTCCATTTATTTGTACTTTTCTAAACTGAGATATTTGATCTAACCACTTAGGTTGAACATTGGTACAATTTGTATTAAACATAATATCTACTTTGTCTTGTATACCTTGCGATATCATTTCATCCATAAACTTATATGGTGTTTCTAAAAGCGTTGGCTCACCACCGGTAAAGTAAACTTTTTGTAGATCAGGAACATACTTGTTTAGGTTTTCCCAAAACTTTTCATAATTAACCCAATTCATATCATAGGGTGCATCATTAATATTAGTTGACCATTGTTTTGTCCATATATCAGCATACATGTTATTTTGTCTTAACTTAATATGTTCTTTTTCAATCTGACTACTATTAAATATATTGCACATTCTACATTTAAGATTACAAAGGTTACCTAATCTTAGGTCTAAGTAATCCGGAGGAGTATCAACTGCATAATCATTTGATAATGAATAAGATACTCTTCTTTCAATTTCTTGTTTGCCTAACCTTTGTATCCATTCTTTATTATGTCTTTCTCTATAACTCTGCTTACCTATCTCTTCTTGGCGCCAGCATTTATTACATATATCTAATTTCTCACCATCAAGCATAGCTTTTCTAACTTTACGTATGCTATTAGCATTCCATACTTCATCTGGTAAATCTTTACTTGCATGTAGTATTTTTCCATCTTTATCTTTCATCACACCCTCCCAAGCCACACAGCAAAAGTTATATGAGCCTGTTGAATTAACCATAAGGTTAGTCCACGGATGAACACAAAAGCTATCTTTATCGGAGTGTTTCATTAAATTTCTGCTCTTCAATATCAGTTGGTACGGTTGACATTAATAAATTATATCTTTTTGATTTACCACCATTAAATGCTGAATGCATATTAGTGGTTTGAACTTCATAGGTTTTTCCAGTAGGTAAAAAATAAACATTGTCTTCTATAACAAGTTTGTTTCCTGGATTAGTTATTATAGGTATATGTATTCTTTTTGATACATCTTTATGCCATGTTAGGCAACGGTTAGGATGAAGCATTACTATTCTTACTCTTCCAATATTATATATTTTTTTTAATTCCTCATATACATGATAAAAGTAAGTATGTTTTAACTCTGGTATAAATGCTGTAAAATCTTTTTCAGTGAGCGAGTCTTTTCTTTTAATCCACTCTAAATCTTCCCCACCTCTAAGACCTACCTCATAGTTTAGTGAACCACAACCTTGATATATATTATGATCTGGATGCTTAGGTTTATCTGGAGCATATGTTAAACAAAGCTGGTCTGCTCTCTTAATATCAAAGGTTTCTATTACCTCATATAAATCTGTAAGCAATCTGTCTTGATCAAATTGTATAGGTAAGGTTTTAATCATTTCTCTCTTTCATAAACTCTTTCACATGTGGTGGTAAATCTTCATTATCATATTCAATCTCTTCAATATCTTTATGATAACCAAATAATCTTTTAATCCAATTTATTAATCTTTGCAATTTCATCTTCCGCCCATTTTAAAATATGTACAGGCAGCTTTGAATTTTTAGAAGCTACCTCATACAGTTTTTCTTCAGGTATATGTGCCTGGCCGTGTTCATCTTCATACATTACTTCCATCATAGCATCTTGAATTGCTTCCCATGCTATATCTCTTACTGTACTTGTAACACGCTCAGTCATCTATATTATGCTCCTGTTGTTGTTGCCATTGAAGGTCATTTTGATCTTGTAAGAACTTCTCATTTTTAGGAGAGTCCCATTGTCTCTCAATACGCCACTCGTCACCGTCTTGAGGTTCCCTTTGAGTAGGCTCACATCCTGCATCATCTATAATTATATCTTCAGGACTGCTATTATCAAAATCTATTATATCGTCGTAATGTGGGCCTACTGAATTAGTAAACATCCATCTTAACATCTTCTCACAGTGTTGGGGACTATCATTCATTGCATAAGGTACACTTTCGAACCTAGTGCAATCGCCTTGCCAACACATTACTATAAACGCGACTTGAAATACGGTCTGCATTTTTAACTCCCAGTGGTGTCATTTGCCCCTTCTTTAGGATCTCTGTCACCTGTTAGTGTTGCTAGTATAACAACCAACAACGGATCTTTCTCTTTACGTAACCATGTGTTAATATAATTCTTTTCCATCTCATCAAAATCCATATCAGCTGAATGAAATCTTATAGTCGTGTCCATCAGTGCTGCTAATTTTAGCACCTTCTTATCTACTGCATCCATATTTGTATCTGGATTAGTTACTTCGTTTGCCATAATAAACCTCGTTTGTAAATATTTATAAAGAAAGAGGGAGACCTAAGTCCCCCTCTACTAATACTTATGCTATAAATTAAGCGTTGCCTAATGCTTTATAACCAGCAGCTATAACAGCTCTAGTAGGCTTACCTATTCTATAGAATGATGCAGAACGACCTTGTGAGTCAGTTTTTTTATTGTTGTAGATAGCAAAACCTTCTCTACGTAGCTCTGACACCCTAGCACCAACAGTTGTTACTGAGGTGTTATGTCTAGCAGCAAATTGTTTGCCACTTACTGCTTTACCTGATTTTAATGCAACCAGAATTTTACTTTTCAAACTTACCATAATATACTCCTTGGTTAATGGTTTGTATCCTAATAGGTAGGATACTTTCTTTTTAGACTTGCAATTACTGACAGCCAGTAATTCTTAGCCCATTTACTTGTAGATGACTTATGTGCTTTATAAGCCTTCTCTACGCGTTCTAAAACTTCTTCTTCGTTCATGATTCTACTCAACTTCCGAGCCACCAGCTGATTCAACAATATCAATTACGACATTATCACGATCTACCAGGTCTCTTTCTCGTTTCTCATTAGTCTCTATTTCTAGTTCTTTAAAAGCAACACTAGATCTCACATGAGCATATAAAGCTCTGTTTCTTCTAATCTGCTCAATTAAGATATCGTTATGTGCTCCAATTGGATATGCAATCAAAGTATAAACTCTATACATAGTACCTAATGGATATACCTCCATCTTAGCAGGTACATATCCAGCTACATTAATACGAGCCATAATATTCTTAGTGACACGTTCAACATCAACTGTAACAAGATCACTACTATACACATCACCACTTTCAATAACAAACTCTTTAATTTGACTTGAAAGTTCTCCACCTATTCTATCTGCTAGATTTCTCTTAGCAGCTAAGTTAGCTTTATCGATAGCTAATTGCATATCTCTACTAACAGCTGTACCAGCACTATAAAATGCTTTGTCATCATCTGGTAGTATTAACATCCACTCAGGAACATCATCAGCAGTTTTCTCAACTACTTTTCCTAGTATCTTACAACGCTCTTCGTTCTCAGTTGGTAGACAGTTATTTGCATTGTCAGTTTTAAGTGATGAACATGCTCCTAATATAGCTACAATAGCCATAATACTAATTATTTTCAAATTTACTTTCATAATATACTCCTATCTTTTAAATTTCTTCAAAAGCCTTTTCTTTTCGTTGCTCGAATACTTCTTGTGGGTCTGTCTTCGGTTCTTTTTTTGCTAAAGCCTCAAGCTGTTCAGCTAGGGCTTCCATATTAGGTATAGGACCTAACGATAAAGCAGAACCTACAAACATCTGTATTAATTCCATATCCTTACAATTCATTATAGGTGTACTATCCAATATAATTACACCTCGGTCAACAGTATTACTACATTTAATTGTTATACTGTCATTACTGTAGGCTGGGTCACTAAACACTAATGTTATAGCTAACAGCGCTCCAAATATTATTATCATCATCTACTCCTCAATTCTATATGTACCACTTTCACTTCTATTATGTTTACCCCAGTGGTCCCAGTACGGTATACATTCTTTCTTGGTTACAAAATCCATTGGTAATATTTCACATTCCTCAACATAGTTTTTTAAATACCTTACACAACCATATTCTAAGTTCTCAATATGCTTACCTTCATAGTACAACTTAGATGGATCTTTGTCAACTTCTCTTTTGTGCTCAAAACATTGCTCTACTGTTTCAAATTCTAAATGCATAGATCTCTGTGCCCCATTAGTGTAATCAAATATTACTACAAACATGATTACAAATACCTTTATCATTTTCGTTCCCTCCCGGAACTATTTATTACCACTGCCCAATAAGCATGGTTCCAAAATTAAAAAGTTTCATGAGACTTACGTTGCTGTCGTGCCTTCTACTTTTATGCATGTTAACAGAGTTCGGATTATATAAATGGCAGTGTGGGTAAAGCGCTGTGTCTTTTACATAACAATTTCCATTAGAATGATAGAACACGTTAGGATCTTTATTTACTACTACATTTTGTTCTCTTGTAGGTTTAGGATCCTTCTTTACTACCTTCACAGGTGTCTTCTCAGTACATGTATGCTCAACATCACTAGTTACTAATTGAGGTGTATGCTGTTCTAGCACCTTCACTTTAGCTTTGTCTTTTGCCTTGTTACAAGCCTCTGTTTGGCTCATATCCGGGCCAAATATGTAGAAATTCTTGGTTTCATACCACTTTTTGCCCACTTTAGCGTCAAATTTTACTGCACAAACGCGTTTTTCCTCTGCATAATCAGTTACTTTACTACTATAATTACGTATTCCATCTATCTTTCCAGTGGTCTGAACAACAGTTTTATCACTATAATCACAGTTTACGTCTGCTGCAACCACACTATTACATAGAACAAGTAGTGGTATAGCAAGGTATTTTGCTTTAATAATCACCAATTTCTATCTCCATTTGCTCACGATCACCTATTCTATCGCCTGCCCAATGTAATGCATTGCCCAAATGTTGTGGTTGCATACAAAATAATGTAACAAAACTACCAATTATAATTCCAAATATAAAATTCATACTACTTCTCCTCACTTGTTATACTTTTTAAATGACTTTAAAGGGTTAGGATCATGA
>ENA-ORXF01001236-ORXF01001236.1-marine-metagenome-genome-assembly--contig:-NODE-1236-length-16870-cov-4.989996_pt1 | contig 16870 bp, 20 predicted proteins | sample MGYA00237864_ERZ511476 | MGnify/ENA primary metagenome ERZ511476 (study PRJEB26306, sample SAMN06343908) | marine metagenome | isolation source: coastal waters | place: Atlantic Ocean: West Antarctic... | reverse complement strand
AGCAACATTATAACTATCACTGGTAGCAGCTAACAATGCGTCTTTACCTATTGCCACATTTTGTTCACCAGAAGTCAGGGCTTTAGCAGAGTCTGCACCCATTATTGTATTTGAAGCACCAGTTAATATGCCAGTTCCATTAGCATCGTGACCAATAATTACATTATCAGCACCAGTTGTTGCTTGTTTAGCAGCACTCCAACCCATTATTACATTTCTAGTAGCAGAAGTTAAATCTTGACCAACTAAACGACCTATTGCAACATTTTGTGCACCAGTTAAAACACCTGTACTAACTGCAAAGGATCCCATAATTACATTTTCTCCGCCAGTAGTTAAAGCACTTCCAGCATTATCACCAATCGCTACATTGTTATCTGCTGAAGTTAAAGCATCTAATGTAAAGTTACCAACAGCTACGTTAAATTCTCCACCATTAACTGCACCACCGAGTGCAGATCTACCGATTGCTAAGTTGTCATTCTCTGTATCAAACTCATCAGCAGCTTGTCTGCCGATTGCAATATTTCTTAAGCCAGTTGTTAAAGCAGTTAATGCAGCAAAACCTACTGCTACATTTTCATCACCTGTAGTAATTGCGTCTAATGCAGTAATTCCATAAGCAGCGTTAAATGATGCAGTATCATCTGTACCTGAAACATCATGGGTATAGATAGAATTGTCAGCACTAAAGAATGGGATACCATTAAAGCTAGTACCAGTAATAGTACTTGATCCAGTAATTGCACCATCAACTTGAAGGGTAGATGCCATATCAACTGCACCATCAATGTCTACGACATCTAAATTAGTTGTACCATCAACATCTATATCGCCTGATATATCTAAAGATGTTGCTGCTACTTCTCCGGTAACACTTACTCCACCAGAAGCTGTAGTTAATTTTTCGGCTGAATCATGCAGTAACGAAACTCTGCCATCTTCAAAACTACGCAACATAAATTCATTGCCATCAGATTTTAAAAATCCTATTTCATTACTAAGAAACAATAAACGACCTGTACCTGCATCTTTAATAAAAGAATCAGAACCATCATGAAAAATTTCTAAATCGTTACCTGTTCCTAAAATTACTTTTGCATTGTCAACAAAACTTGCATTACCTGCGTGAGCTGTTGTAGATGCAAAATCTACCGCACCATCAATATCTACGACATCTAGATTAGTAGTGCCGTCTATATCTGCATTTCCAGAAATATCTAAAGTTGCAGCATCAAGTTCACCAGAGATAGTTAAATTTCTTTGTCCAGAAGTATCTATATTTGCGTCTGTCGTAACTACTTTAGAAGCGATTGCTGTACCAGCAGTCAAACCATCAAGTAGTTCTAGTTCTGCCTCTGCAAGAACAGCGTTACCAGCTGTGAAACCTGCACCAGATACTACACCAGTAACTCCAAGAGTTCCTGCCATCGTAACATTTACAGTTCCTGTTGGTATTTCTATAACATCAGCATCAGCATCATTCTTGATTGTAACATCATTCGTTGAACCTTGACCTGTAAGAATAAGTCCTTCAGCGGCAGTAAAACCAATTGCAGCATTATCTCCTGCGGCAGTATCACCATCTGGTTCAAAAGTGGCCGCTGTTGCAACTGCTGTAACATCTAAGGATGCTAAAACAGAATTACCTGCAACATCTATTGCACCTGAAATATCTAAAGTTGCAGCGTCTAGTTCACCAGAGATGGTTATGTTTCTACCACCAGTAATATCTATATTTGCGTCTGTTACGATTGCTTTATTTGCAATAACAGTACCATTTGTAATACCATCAAGTTTTTCTAGTTCTGCTTCTGTTAATGCGGCACTACCAACAGTAATTGAAGTTGAAGCAGCTAAAGTACCTGTAACTGTAAGATTGTCTGCAATTGTAACTTCAGAAGTAGTATGACCTAGTGTGATTGCAATGCCAGAAGTTTCTGTTGCGATTTTTAATGCACCAGTTTTATTTTCAATAAAAGAATTTGTACCATCGTGATAAATTTGTAAATCAGTACCAGCACCAAATCTTGCTTCTGAACTGTCAGCAAATGTAGCGTTTGAGGACGCTAGAACATTAAATGCATTAGCGGTAAATGTAAAGTCATCTGCACCTGCAATCTTAATATCTATTTGATCGTCTGTACTTGAATGAAGCGATGTATCGCCGTCTAGATCAAGTATCAACTCATTAGCATTTAAATCTACTAAACTTACTTTTGTCTGTGCCATTGTTTTCCTTTATTCTTTACTGTTGTTTATGCGTCTGCTATATTGCTTAAAAGACTTGTCTTAGTTTTTAAGTCAGTATAAGCAAGTTTAAATGCGTTCTGTTCACCAGAAGTTGGGTCATAATCACATTTAAAATGTTGTATATGACGATTATTAATTCTATTTACTTCACCACCTGCTCTTGCAGTAGCGTCAACATAGATTTCAACATCATAGATTAACTTAAAAAAGTTAGCTGCCTGTTCTCTTTCGTCATCAGAATTTGTACTCCATGCACCTTCAAATTGTTTAACATAAGCATTAGTTACTTGAACATATGCCCCTGTTAATGCAACTCCTTGATGAGTCGTAAAATTTGCTGTTATTGCCATTGTTTCATTCTCCCTTTAATTATGCGTCAACAATACTTGCTAATCCAGATTGTGTCTTTAGATTAACATATGCTAGTTTAAATGCGTTCTGTTCACCATTATCTGGATCGTAAACACATTTAAAAGTTGTTAGATTTGTATTTGAAATACGATTATCCTGTTCAGTTTCTTCTGCTCTTTGAGCTGCAGCAGCATAGATTTGAACTTCGTATTGTAATTCAAAAGAATCATCTTCTAATTTTGCAACCTTGGCATTTCGTACTATACAATATGCCTGGGTCAAAGCGATTCCATCATGTGTCGTCATATTTGCTTTTATTGCCATTGTTATCTCCTTAGTTTAATAGTTTAATTTCTTCTTCGTCAAGAAGTTTATCTGCTTCTTCTTTACCAAGAGTTTTAATAGCGAGTTTATACATCGCCTGTGTTAATCTTTCAGTTTTTTCATACTGTTGCCAAATAGCACCATTGTGAAGTCGTTGCATACCAGTAAGACTTACGAAAGATGTAGCATTACCGTTTTCATCAGTACCAATAAGTCGTGCTTTTTGTAAATCATCTTTATTGTATTGTACAAACTTATCAAATTTAGAATTAATAACACCTTGCATATGGTTTAAATCAAATGCTCTAACTAATTGAGCATCTTCATAAGCATCATAAGTACCAACAGTTGCAGACTGGTCACTAAATATTTCTCCATCACCTTTAAATAATACTACTTGACTACCGTGATTTGTAATTCCAAAAACATTATCATCAGCACCCATAGCACCAATAGAGTCGCCACTTTTTTTAGAGCCTTCTACTTTAACTGCAGGAGATTGATTAGTTGCCTCTCCAGTTGAAACAGTTGTAACTGCACCTGTTATTCTTACTGCTTGATCCTCTTCACTAAAACCCTGTATGTAAACACCACCTGCAGTAGCACTACCTTTTTTTATAAAGAAATAAGTGTCTGTTTCTCCATTGTCAGTCATACCGTGTGCAATATCAGAAGATTTAAAAGTTAAGATGTTACCATCATTAGCATTTTGGTCTAAAGTTATTCCACCAGCATTAACATCAGGAGTATCTTCACCACCAGTTGTTATTCCGCTATTAAATATACCCAAACCAGCAGCTGAAGCATCTAATTTCATACCACTAATAAAAGCACCACCAGCATTAACTTGAAGTAGTAAATCACCATCTGATACACTACTTCTGTAAATCATATTATTACCAGAAGATGACATTCTACCAATTTCAGTACCACCTACATCTTGAACAAATCCATCTCCAAATATATTACCATTAACATTTAATACACCACCTAAATCAGTAGCTGTACCTATGTTAACGTGGTTAGAACCACCATCAACAAAGATCATATGCTGATTACCATTAGATTCTACTCGGAAGTCGTGGTCAATACTTGCGTCATTTATAACTGTTTCAGGTCCTTTAAAACTAGCAACTAAATTTAATGAACCAGCGTTCATAACTTTTATATCCATTGTACCATCTTCTTCACCATCAGTTACATCAGCACTTAAAGTTCTTATTTGTGAATAGATAACATCTTGAGAGGCACTATTTCTACCTTCAAACTCAACTACGCCTAGAGTATCATCATCTGCGGGAGAACTTGAGTTACGATACATTCTTATATTCGGTCCTTGATTAGCGTCAGCATCAGTTGATATTAAAGATAGTTGATCTAAGTTACTTCCATTTTGTACAACAATACCGCCATCAACATTTAAGTCTCCACCTAAATCATCAGAAGTATTAATGTTAACGTGGTCATTGCCAGCATCAACAAATATTGCGTGAGTCTTACCATTGGATTCTACTCTGAAGTCTATGTCAGCACTTGATTCATTAAATACAGTTTCACCTGTGGAAATATTAAATCTGCCAGTAGCACCCAAACTTTCTAATTTATCCGAAGTAGCACCAATCGTAAGGATTGATACCCACGCATCATTGTCCTTGTTACGCATATACAGAATATTTCCATCAGAATCAAAATGCCACTGTGAAGGAAATGTGGTACTTGGTGCTGAGTTTCCCGCACTATTAGTCGCTAATGCTTGTAGCGAAGTATTTATCTCAGTTCTTGTGTTTGGGAACGTCTGATTGGCTACTGTAAAATCTGCTTGTGTCATATTATCTCCTGTTATTCTTTATAATGTATTCGTTTTGTTTTGGCAAATTAAATGGCTCTGCCTTGCCCTGTTGCAATATAGTCAAATGTTCTGTTTACAGTACCACCACTAGAATTAAAAAATTCTATGGTGAAACCTGTTGCTGATTTGCTTGTTACTGTAAAGAAATCACCTGTTGCTTGGTTTTGTCCTAATATAGTTACACTTGGCTCACTAAAGAAAGCATTAGTAAATGTTACTGCCTTACCACTTGTTGAAGTAGTTGAAGCAATGTTCTGCTCTTTTTCAGTACGGTCACCCATAAACAATCTTACTTGGCAATTATTTACTTTAGGTGTTGCTGATGAAACATTACTTGTTAAATTAATCTTAAATCTTGCATATCTAAAAGCATAGTTACCATCTTGAAATGGTCTAAATGCTGTAAAGGTAGAGTTATCATCACTTGTTGCAATAAATAATTTAGCGTCCATATCAACTGTAGATCCTGCACTATCGAACAATCCACTAACGCTGTCGAATAAATTTGACATACTATCAAAATTATTTACATAATCTAAATAATCAACATTTAAAAAACTTGATACTCGACCTTGATATTTAGCACTCAAAGATATTTGATTAGCAAAGGTATAAGTGCCACTTGGTACAACTCCTGTTCCTGCATCAAAAAAACCTGTCGCATCATCTATTGTCCCACTATGGGCGTCAAAAAGTCCAGATGAATCTAATATTAATGCTCCATCAACTGCAACTGTATCGCTGTGAGTTCCACTAAAGCCTGTTTCCTCTGTAATAGTAGTTGCTAAAACTTGCCCTTGAAACTCTGATATAGTTCCAATTACACTTGTTTCAGTTGTTGATTCGTGTCCTAGTAAGTCAAATGCCTTGATAAAATATATTCCTGCTTTTGCAGGTACTATTACCGAGTTAGCAGGTGGACTTACTTTTTCAACTAATACTGTCGTATTTGGATAACTGTGAGTAGTGTCAGGGCTATAACGAATATGATAATAAGCTAAGTCTAAATCTGCACTAGGTGTCCAACTTAAAACTGCTGTTTGATCTTGGTAATCTATTGCAAAGTTTGTTACTTGTGCAGGTGGATCTTCAAAGCCTACTACATAATGATCTCCTGCGACATAGCCTGATTTATAACCTAAAGCATTTATAGATCTGACTTTTACATTGTAAGTTACACTACTTTCAACTGGTATTTCTCTTACTTGATTACTTGATATACCTGCTGTTTTATAAATTGAATCTGTGCTTTTCTTATATATAACTTCATACTTATCGACAAAGAAGTCAGATGTACCTCTAAAGGTAACAGTCATTATTACATTTAGATTACCCTCAGTAACATTGACCGCAGTATCAGTTATTGAAACTAGTACAGGTGCTTGAACAGTTCTTGGATCGGGTAAAAATGTTGTCGGCTGTGAGGCTGTTTCTAATTTAGTATTGTAAGTATAAGCGTCAGCAGAATACTCTAAACCTTTAACTCCAACTGAACCACTGTTTTGTAAAGTGATACCCATACAAATATAATTATTTGCACTAAAGCCTAAACCACTATGCGTTATTTGAAATATATCTCCAATGGCTAACTCCTGTGCTTCAGAGGTAGCATTAAAAGCGATTTGTAATCCTGCTCTTGATCTTTTTAAAACTAATTCAGCCATATCTTCTGCTTGGTATGGGCTTACAGTACAAGGCATAGACATTTCAAAATGCAATTCCTCATTATTATCATTAGCTAACATAGTTGCGTATTTAAAAGCACTACCAACATTAGTTTCATCACTAGGCGGATAGATTGCTTCATCAGGTTGGAAGTTTTTTTCAGCATTATCAAACCTTGCTATAACTCTGTTGTATTTTTTTTGTTTACTTTCTCCAGTAACATTTACACTACCAATAATCATATCTTCCGTAATTGATAAAACACTTGACCCTGTACCCTCTACTTTAATTGTGTATAAACCACCACTAAAAGTAAAGAAAGCCCTCATAGATGATAATACTTTTTTTACATTATCAATTATTTTTGTCTTGTTACCTAAAGCAGTATGACACTCAAATAGTTTCTCGGTACTAGCACCTGTGTATGGTGTAATATCCGTATCACAAGTATTTTTAGCGGCTGTGAAAGCTGTGGTATCAATATCACTTGCAGATAAACCTTTACCATAACGAGTTGAAGTTAGGTAGTCATACAAAACTAATGCAGGGTTTGCGGAGTACGCATAAGACGATCCACTTAAATCAGTAAGAATTTGTTTACCTTTAATAACAAAGTTAATTTTAGGAATAGAGTTAAAAGCGTCAGAGTTATATTTTAACTTAAATACTGCGTGGCAAATACCTTTACCTGCGTGTGCAGAAGTCCAACCTAATGAGTTTAATTCTGTAAAACCTCTTAAATTACCAATAGTTGCTCCATCATCTGTGCCATTAAAAAAAGCAAAGTTTGTTAAATAATGTGTTGTGTCTACATCTTCAACAGTTTCTATACCTGAATATACAGGGTGATCCGTTTCTAGAGTTAAACCTGATACTGCTAGAGGTGCAGTAGTACTGGCACTTGCTGAGCTTAAAATAGTTTGTTTTGTACCATAAGTTGAATCTGATCCAGTGTAAGTAGCATATAGAACATCATCAATATATAACTCAGTAAACCTTGCAACTTGACCCTCACATATAGCAATAACCGCATATAGGAATTGATTGTCAGGTGATACTGCTAACCATACAATATTACCACCAACTCTACGAGTACCATAAATAACTGGTAAAGAATCATTTGAGTTTCTTTTATTGACCATTAAGCCATCGCCATTCAGCATAGCTTCAAAGTCAGGCATATCAGGCATATCAGGTATTAACCAACCAAATAAAAACTCGCCTATTTCTTCTATAATTTCTACAATAGGATCAAGTATATCTTTTACAATTTCTATTAACGCTCCCATTTAAACTCCAATACCATATTGACCACCAATTTTTCTAAAACCTAATTTTTCAAATAACATATCTTTTCTTTCCATATCTTTAGCATCACTCGTAGCCATAATTAAGGGTATAAGATTTTTTTCAGCTATTTGATTAAATTCCATAATTAGTTGTTTAGCGTTATCATAAGTTCTATGTTCTTCTTTAACAAAAAAGAAAGTGTTAGCTAACATTTTGCTTTCTGACCACCACCACTTAGTTATACTTCCACCAATAGCACCTATTATTTTTTGATCTTTAAATAACAATAAAACTAATTCTTGTGCAATAATACCTTTTAAATATCTAGCACCTATTTGTTTATTGTAAGGTGGATAGATCGTATTAGCCTCATCAGGCATTAATACTAAAAGATTAATTAATTCTGCAATATTACTATCTTTAGCTTTAACTAAAATATAATCACTGTTCGTCAATTTTTTTACCCCATTCAATATCTACCATCATAGCATTAGAAAATTCAAAAAACTTATCACCACTAAATATTTGTTGCTGTGAATTGTTATTAGTTCTTCTGCCTCGTTTCATTTCAAAGTTAGCCCAATGATTAGCAACTTGAATAGATATTGTACTCGAAGTTGTGGTTTCATTAATACTATACCCTGCTATGTAACCTAAAAATATTGTATAGGGGTTGGTAACCAATACACCTGCGTCTGTTAAATAGCCTCTTATAATCTCAACAGGTCGGTGAATGTGTTCGTTATTTAATAATAAACTTATAAATGTTTGACTAGCACCCTCTATGTCAAATGTAACATTGCTCGTTGCTATTTGACTAGATTCAGTAATTGATGGTATTTTTAATAATGACGCATCTGCTGTATATGTATTACCATCATAAGTAATATCAAAATAAGCTGTCGTTCTATAATAAATCGTACTACCAATAGTAAATTGAATTAAATGTATCTGATCTAAATGATCGGTAGCTAATTCTGTTTTTAGGGTAGAGTGTAAACCTCTTGACATTATATAACCTCAATAAAATCTAATTCGTATCTGTAAAATGCGTCTTGTCCTACTGTAAACTCTTGTACATCATTTTTCAATGCTACTGTGAACGGAACACTATCATAAGTTACTGCTTCGTTATTAGCTAATGCAGTTGTTAATGGTGGCTCTATCGTTACAGTTGCCGCATTACTTGATGATGTTACATCACTTATAACCATATAAACTTTAGAATGACCTGCAAACTTTATAAAATCTCCTGCTTTAAATCTTCCTGCACCATCAGCACCAAAGGCGTCCATAGCTATTGTGGTATCAGCGACAGCGTGTACTCCGTTTACTAATACTGATCCTGCTTCTGTTCCAAGTGAATCATCTATAATCGGTGGCGTATAAGTAAATGATTCTTTACGACCTCGTTGTGCAGTTATAAACGCAAAGATTGGAGCAAAACTTGCTCTAGTCATTGGCGGAAACGATACTGACATTTCCCACCTTTGGTTTTGTAATTGCCTTGCTTGTCTACGACCATTAATGGAAGTTGAAACAATAGTTGTTTGATTGCTCTTAATGTTAATGCCATTAGATATTGGACTTGTAGGAAATGCACCACTCATACTAGTGCCGCCTGACCTTTGTTATTCAAAGCTGAGTTAATCATATTTACAATCTGTCCTCGTCTTGTATCTAGTAGGTTGCCAAATGATTGAGCATCTACTGTGGTTATATTAAAGTTTACCGTTGCACCACCACCACCAAGTTGATGATTAGGTGTAACTGTTCCTGCATTGGTAGGTGTAAATAATTCTGGCCCTTTTTCTCCAACTAAGAATGGAGTTCCTGATTGTCTTGCTCCACCAAACTGTGCAGGTGGTTGTTGTGATCTAATACCTGCAATTTGAGCCATACCTGTTGCAACTGTTAAAGCAACTAATGGAAATGTAAAAGGTGGCCCTGGGGGTTGTTTTAATGCGGCACTAGCGGCATTAAATGTATTTATAGCCGCTTCACCAATAGCCAAGCCTTGTTGCAATCTAAACATTTTCTTAGACTGAGCCGCACCCGCCGCCGCAAATTTCTTAGCTTGATTAAAAGTATCTTGATTTAATTTTTTCTTATCACTAGACGCTTTTCGCTCAACTATAACATCACGCTCTTTTGATTTAAAAAGAGCAATAGATTTTTGATTAGCGGCATCATAAGACGCATTTAATGCGTCTTGTGCTGTAGTTGCGTTATTAGTTGCTTCTGTAAGAACACCATAACCTTCTGCTATTCGCATTATATTATCGTGATAAGGCTCTACTACTGCAAGCAATTCATCAAGACCTTTTGTTACATCTTGGTTGGTTTCATTAAATCCCTTCATTCCTTGTGCAATAAGAAAAAGGTCAGGAGCTAATAACGCCATAATAGTTTGCAAATTGAGAAAACCACCTGAAACAGCCTCAGTGGATCTTTCAACTACACCTATAATAGAATTCAATAATGCTAATGTTTCAACAGTTTCTTTTAAAGCACCTGCTAAAGATTTACCTATGTCTCTACCTAAACCTAACCAGACATCTCTATTTTCGTCTAATGTTTTATTTAAATCGGTAAATTGTGTTTTAAGTTCTTCAAAAAATGCTTCATTAATAGCTAATTTAAATTGTAAAAATTTATCACTTATCATTGACAAATTACCCTCAAGGGTTTTTGCTAATGCTTTAGTAGTTCCTGCAAATTCACCATTACCTGCAAATGCTTTTTTAAATGCCGCAATAGTTTCTTCAACTGATACTTTAGCACCTGCTGAGAAACCAAGCATATCTCTAACACCTTTTTCTCTAAAAACGTCAGCACTTGCTATACCACCTGAAAAGGCTCTTTGTATTTGACTTGCAGTAGTTTGAAAATCTAAACCTGTTGCACCTGCAACATTACCTGTAATTTCTAATATATCATTTAATTCTTTTGCGTCTTTTGCTACAACCGCTAAGTTACCTGAAGCCGCCGCAATATCACCTAAACTAAATGGAACTTTTGCCGCAAAACTAGATAAAGTATCAAATGCTTTTGCACCTTCTTTAGCACTACCAAATAATATTTTAAATCTTACTTGTAGGCTTTCAATTTCTTTACCTGTTTGAACTAAGCCTAAGATTGCTTTACCTGCACCTATAGTAGCTAATGCCGCACCTGCGGCTAAAGCAAATTTCTTTAACCCACCTAAACCTTTTTTTGATGATGCTATGGCTTTCTTGGTTTTATCTCTAGCTACTATATCAATTTTAACTTGTTTAGCCATTTATCTCCTAGATTTTTGTAAATTATTTTGTTGATGTTCTCGTTTATTCTTATCTTCTAAGAATACAATCCAAGTCATAAATTCTTCTACTGAGAACTTTTGAACTTGGTGAATTGGAATTTTTAAGTAATCGGCTAACTGAACTATTGCGTAATAGTCATAGTCGTTAGCTATTTTTTTTTAATGTCTTTTTTTGACGGAGTTTGCATTAACCAAGTTGCCACTTCTGATAAAATATCAGGATCAGCTTTTTTCAATAAATGTTGTTTATGTTCAAGAGTAAATAAATTTTTACCTTGTTCATCTAATGCTAACTCAATTAAAGCGTATGCCAAACCCTCGATAGCATCTAATTCCATTTTCTTAAACAACTTACCTTTACCCTCTAAGTTAATCGGTTGTTTGTAAATAGTTAGATCCCATTCTTCAATGAATTTACTTTCACCTTGATCTAAACTATTAAAATGGTCTTTGATTTTATCTATTGCTGACATACGCTATTTTTAATCTAATTTGTACTAATTGTCAAATTATACTGTGCCTCTAGTAATAGCACCATTAACTTGTGCTGATATAGACATTCTAATTATATCGTCCATAGTTACTGATACTGAATTACCTGTGATAATGCTTGGTACTGTGTAGAAATAATCTCCACTAGTTGCACCTTCAGGGTATAGCAGTAATGATACTGCCGCACCTTCAACACAAGCTATCTGACCGCCTGAATCAGTTTCGTCCCACATACACTCTAAAGTTACAGATCCACTTTTTCTGCTTACCTCAAATGTTTTGTTTGTATCGCTTAACTGCGTTGATTCTATTACGTCTGCTGTAGTTTCTAGCGTAAAGCCTGTTACTTCTGCTACTACTGCTGATCCTATTTTTACTACTCCTGCTGAGCCTGTATGTACTGCCATTTTATTCTCCTTGTTCTTCTGTTATAGATTTAGTTGTTGTTTTTTTCTTGGGTTTTGAAGATTCAGTAGTCCAACCTTGTTGTGCATACTCATCTTCTTGGTTATCCCAAACCTCAATTTCTGCGTCATTTCTGAACAGTTTTATTCTTTTTGCCATATTTTCTCCCTGTTGGTTTTTTAGCTTCAGGATTGTTATGCTTATGCACCCAACCATCTTCTAAAAACTTGTTTGGATTATCCGTTAGTACAGTCAATCCGTTTTTAATTATATAAACTTTTTCACTCATTATGGTGTTCCTTGTGTGAATTTATAAAAGCACCTTACAGTCATAATAATACCACCATAAGGAAATATACTTCCCTCGTCTGTTTCTACGCTAACTAATTGGGTATCCAATGCGTTACCTGATCTAGTTCTATCACTATCTAATGCTGTTTCAACCGTGGTTACTAACTCATTGCGTTTAGTATCTATGTTTGATGTACTTGCACTAGCATTGGTAACAAAACCAAATATTCTAAAATCGATTGTACCTGTACGAGTTATATTACTATTTTTAATAGAAATATCCTCTCTAGTTTCATCAGCAGTTTGTATATAGACTGCAGGAAACTGTTGTTGCGACAAATCGTCTAATTCAAATGGCTCTCTTGTTACCTTGCCGAATGTTATCGGACTGCTAACCGCAGTAAGGGTTGTAACAATATGAGCCGCAATATCTTCTCTTTCACTCATTAAATTCTCAATTCTCTTTCAAATGTTTTTCTAAATATCTTTATAGCTTTATCTTCTTCTGATCTATTAACACTAAAGAATGGTCTTGTTTTATCGTTAAAAAATGCTTTTATATTTTGTGTTCGGTTTGGAAAGAACACCTGACCTTTAGTAGATGATAGTTTTTTAAAACTCATATTACCTAACATCTGACCACTAAAAAATAAATTAGGTGTTGTTGAAGCACCTCGTTTAGCTCTTTGTTTAGCATAACTTTTTGAATACCTTTTAAATGCACCACCATTAACACTCTTGCCTTGTCTTGTACGATCTTTAATAGCGTTTTGTATAAAGGTTGATGCAACTGCAATACCTTTAGCAGTAGCACTAGGAACTTTTCTTTTAATCTTGTCTAATGCACCTTTAACCGCAGTAACATTAACTTCTAGATTAACTGTTACCATTATCTAACCAGTCTTAAAGAATGTATTGCAACTTTTTCAGCGTCAGATATTGAGCTATTATCATCAGCATCATATTCAACGCCATCTCTTAAAATATCTGTAAACTCATCTTCATACATTGTGCGGTAATAAGATCCCATTTGTTGGAATCTATCTTCGTCACCTTGTGAATTAAACTTAGTTAATGCAGGGCAAATGTAATACCCTAATGCCCTATAAACTGTTGCTCTTGTCCATTGTGCGTCAGTTAGTAAAGTTAAATCAATCTCTATGCCACCTGCATAGCTTCTATTTCTTGATGCGTTAGTATGATAAACTGACCACCATTTATTTCTAATATCTCTTTGTACATCTGCTATTGCGTTAGTAACAAATGCATCTTGTTCACCTGTCGATAAACCCATACTACCTATATCAGGTTGGTATATAATTAAACTGCTTCTTGTTGCAAATGCCATAATAAATTCCTTGTTATATTAAAGAGGGGGCGAAATGCCCCCCCTAAATTGATCAATACTATAAATTATAGGATTGAAGAATCAGCTAGTACCTCAACACCATAAGTGTCGTGTAATTCACCAACTCCATAGACTGCTGTTGCTACAATCTCAGTTGCTCTCATAGATTCGTCTCTCTGAGTTGCAATTTTGATGTCTTGTAACATTGCTAGTCCTAGTGCGTCTTTATGGAATACTGCTCCCTTAAAGTCACCACCCGTACCTGTATTAGGCATATTACCAGATTCAAAGATTTTGATTCCTGCAATTTGTCCAACAAAACCATTTCTCATAGCTTCATTAGATAGATCAGATGGTAGTCCTGCAAAAGTATTAGTAAGACCAGATTTAAGATCATAAGCTACTGTAGGGTGTAAAACTGCATAAGTTTCATCTACTGGTAGTCCTAATGTTCTTAGTTTAGCCGCCGCATTAAAAATTAATGCAGGTGTTACTGCCGCATCTGCCGCACCAATCGATACACTAAAGCCATCAAATAGAGTAAGTAAATCTACGTCCATTTTTTTAGCAATTGCCTCACCAAATAATCTTCCAAGATCTCTTACGACATCTGATTCAGATACATTTGCTGATAGGTCTGTGAGTGTAGTCATAATACCAACTTCTGACACAGTTAAGTCTGCTTTAGAAGTTGTTACTGCTGTGTTAGCTAGATCAGTTGCTTCTGCTACTGCCGCCGCCGCAGGTTGACTATAAATTGGAACTTGTAATACTTTACCACTATTCTGTGGCATTACAAAGTTTCTCACAATGTTTCTCATTATAGATTTTTCTGATGCCACGAATAATGCTTCTGCCACTAGTGGCGAGATTAAATCATTCAGGGCTGTTGTTGTTGCTTCATTAGCCATATTATTATCTTCCTTTGTTGATTGTTAATTATTAGTAATTCTTAAACAATCCTTTTCGATATTCAGCATATTTAGCTTTATCTTCAGGATCATTCATATTTAGTTCCGCCAAGTTCAAAGGTTTGGGCGTATTACCACCAACACTTGATTTAGAACCTGCTCCGCTTGGCGTTGCATTTCTAAAGTGTGGGTTGTTATCTAAAAAGTTTCCAACGTATTCATTAATGGTTAATAGTTCACCTTTATCATTATACATTGGTGCATTATTATCACCTATAATTTCAGGTTTGCCATCAGCTCCTAGTTGAACTTTACTTTTTAACAAATTAACAACTTGATCAGGTTTAATAGCTTGATATTCACTAGCTACCTTAATCAATGCGTCATCAATTCTAACTTTTTGTAACTCGGCTTTATATTGTGTAATTTCTATATCTTTTTTAGATACAGTATCTTTTAACACTTTATCAAATTCACCTCGTTGTTTTTGCATCTCTAGCTCTTTGGCTTCTTTTTCTTCCAAAAGCTGTCGTGCTTCGTCAGGGTCAATACCTGAAAATTTCTTTTCAAATTTAGCTCGTTCCCTTACTAGTCGCTTTTCAAGAATTTTATCTAATTCCGATTGTGGAATCATTTTTTCTTGTGTTTCAACTTCCTGCTTTGTTTCAAGAGATTCAGTATTCTCAATCTCCGTTTTAAGTTCGTCAACCATAGTAGTTATTCTCCTATATTATAAGATTGCCATTATTATCATACCAATCAGGATCGGTAGGTTGTAGATGGTGGCGGCAATTATAACCACCTCTACTCGTGAAAGGATCAGTGCTTGACTTACCTTTCCAAATTTCTGAACTCCACTTATTTCTAAGTTCTATTTCAGAAAATATTTTACCTCTATTGTTAATACAAAATGGTCTACTATCACCAATCGTATCTCCATAATATAGGTAGTTTGTTAGTCCTGCTTCACCTGCTTTCGCTTTGGTGAACTGACCATCAAATTCCATTAAACTGTCGTGTGCTAATTGTTTAGCATATCTACGCATATTGTTTCCAACTCTATCTGCACCATAAACACTATGCAACTTATTTATTGCTTGTTGTTTTATTGCATCATCAGTTGTTGTTGCTACGAGTTCTACTAAGTCGTTAATCTCGTCAACATCAGCTTTAATATATACTCCATTAATTTTGTGTTGCAGTGAAGTTACTACATCTTCAAAGGGCTTACCACTAATAGTACTTTGATAAATTTCATCAGCTAATGCATTAGTGGTTTCAGTTGCAATATCTAAAAAACCATTAAATTTAAGTCTTTTTAAGTTAGTTATAGTTTCAATATCTAGTTCGGTTAATGTTTTAAAGTTTTCAGATATTGGTAATACTTTCATATTCTCAATAACTTGTTTTGCAACATTATCATATTCTCTTACAGTACCATCAGCCCATAACACATAATGTTTATCAATTAAGGCTTTAAGTTTAGGTCTAATCTCTACTGCTAATCTAGTCTCAAATAATTTGTTATTACTTACTGGCAAACTATTAACCAGTTTAACTACATCTTTTTCTAGGCTCTCAAGGGCTATATTTAATCGGTTAATATGCCTAGCTTCTATATCATCAACAAGGTTTTCTCTTAGCTGTGCAAGTGTTTCTATTTTATCCATTATCTTCTTTATCTAAATGTTTCCAAAATTCGTCTAATGCATTGTGTTCGCAGTTAGCACATTTACAAGTTACACATACACCATTATTACCACAATGACATTCGTGTTCGCAATTTTTACATAGCATAATTTACTCCCCAATAATTTTATCTAAGTGTCTTACCCCTGTTTTGTCTGTTACCATCAAACCTTTTTCTAAAGTACAAGTATACTGCACTTGATTTCCTGCTGATCTCTCTGCAACTCTTTTTCCCTCTAAACAAACTGATAAACTTGGTTGATGATACCAACCATCTAAGCGTCTATCATCACCCTCAATAATAAACATTGATAAGACAACAACCATTTCTAACATTAGTGCGTTCCGTTTCCTCTTAATTTATCTACCAATGATTCAAGATCAATAATTCTTTCTTCTAAAAACTGAACTTGCATATCAACTTTTTGTATCTGTGGCATATCAGCCTCTACATTCTCTTTTAACTTTTCTTGATTACTTGCTAGAAACTCAACTAACATAAACAACTCATTAATCTGTGGACTTACCATATCGCCTTTAGGTACACCTACTATAAACTCATTAGCTGTTTCTAAGTCGCTTTGCATTAGTTTTAATTCTGTTTCAATTACATTAAGTCTTTCAATAACTCCAAAAGCAAACCAAACTCCAATAACTACACTTGCAATGATACCAATTAAGTCCTTCATTGGCATACT
>ENA-ORXF01001233-ORXF01001233.1-marine-metagenome-genome-assembly--contig:-NODE-1233-length-16886-cov-4.578381_pt1 | contig 16886 bp, 16 predicted proteins | sample MGYA00237864_ERZ511476 | MGnify/ENA primary metagenome ERZ511476 (study PRJEB26306, sample SAMN06343908) | marine metagenome | isolation source: coastal waters | place: Atlantic Ocean: West Antarctic... | reverse complement strand
TGAGATCCTCCCAGAACCTTAATACAAAGAACTTCTTTAGCTCCAGAATTGTCTGTGACTACGAGTCTTGATTCAGTTTGTATCATAATAAAATTGTAACTTTAATCTTTAAAAATATTTTTTGTTATATTGCAACTGACCACCTTTTCAATCTTGAAAGAGGTCGTGATTCATTAATAGTAACGATATCTCCAATATTACACTGATTGTTTTCATCATGTGCATAAAACTTTTTCGTAACCTTGTATTTTTTATGGTATTTTGGATGACTTTTGTATGAATCCACAGATAACACTATTGTTTTATCCATTTTGTTACTTACAACTGTTCCTGTAATAGTTCTCATATTCTCTAATATATTTTTGAGTAAATTATTTAGCGATATTTGCGAGTGTCTTGAGAGACGCTACATATCTTCTTAATGCTTTTACAAGATGAGTTTGTTTCACTTCACCTACAGCAAGCTTCATCTTTAGGGTATAAAGCATTCTTTCTGACCCTTTTATTTCAATTACTAATTTATCATCCTTAATTAGATTTTTACTATTGAGGCATTTATACTCTAAGTCACTATCTATTGTCATTCTACAATCTAGAATAGAATTAAAAAAGTATTTTCTTTTATATCTAACATGAACAACTGGAGATAGAGTAATCATTTTAGGGAATTGTAATTTTACTAAATCTAGGTTTAGATCTGACACCTTTATTGTCTTTTTAGTATTAACGTCACTATGTCTAATTTTACGTTCATAAACACCTTCACCTTTAAAAGTCTCACCATAAAATCGAAGTCTATATTTAGTTCGGTCAGAAATCCCCAATAAATTCTCATAATAGGAAGTGAATTTTATGTCATCAAAATAAATACTATTAACATATCTATCTGGAAAAATCTCATACCATCCATCTTGTAAAAAGGATTTTAATACACTTGTAAATAAACGTGATTCAACTATGAATTTTTTCTCAAACCTCCAATCTGAATTATTTTTCAGTTGCCTTTCCATATTTTTTTCCATACATATCATCTTTTACACTTTCAACTTTTTCACTATCAATATTAGTAATCACTCCCAATTCTATTAGGTTAATAAGATTATTGCTTTTAAAACTATAGATTTGAGCCTCTTTATATTCTAACTTTTTTCTAAATCCAGTTATATCAAGATTGTTCTTTTCAAAAAAAGAATTATAATTAGTTAAATTACTTCCATCTTTAGATACTAGGGCAATTGCTGAATTAGAAAAACTAGATTTATATACATAAGCAATAGTTGACTCACCTGCACTGACACATTTATCTTTTACATCATTAAACTTTGAATTGTAAATCCTTAGAGTACTTCCTGAGCAATCTACAGCATCATTTCCTATATTATTAAAAAAAGTATTTTCTATACAGATATTGGAGAAATCGGAATCGATTGCATCAGCTAATATGTTTTCAAACGAACAATTAATAACATTTACATCAGGACATTTAAAAAAATTTAAAAAATCATCACCCCTGTAATTATCTCGAAACTTACAATTATCAAGAATAACATCTGTCTTATAGAAAGTAATTGCACTTGGTAGATAATGGTTATTAGTTTTATCTACTAAATTACTAAAACCTTTAAAAATTAAATTTTTAAGAATTAGTTTTTCATTAGTATTTATAAAAATGGAAGAATTTTCTCCTCCAATAAATGTTATATCATTAGTGTTTTGACATAGAATTTGACCATATATTTTTACTTTTACAGAATCAAAGATAGAAACACGAGCTCTATTCTTTAGAATCAAAATTGAATTTTCATCAAGAGTAAAATCAGTTTTCAAATTCACTTTTGAATCCCATATTATTGTATCGTTAATTTTATTAGAACTAATCTCTTTAGAAAACTCTCTGTCTGAATTATTAATTATAAATTCTTCAATATTATTTATGATTGAATTTGAAATATCAAAATCGATATAATTAAACTTTGAAACCTCTTCTCTTATGGACAAAATATTTTTCTCTGTGTAGTACCTGCTCCTTAAGTCATCAAGATTTAATTTTGTTTTTTTTACATATGCATTAATTAAGGGCTCTTTTAGAACATCTTCAATGTTATTATATTCTACTTCTCTTATTGTTGGTTCCATTAAATTTGAAACAGGATTGTGATACCAATGTAAATTTATATCCTTTGCAGGGTGAGCTCCAAAAAAATCTTTACATAACAAAATAAATAAGTCAAATAATTCTTTATCTATTAAGCTTATATCGATTTCACCTTTATTTATTTGCTTAATGAAATTATTTACGAATAAGGTGTCATTAGACTTATGATTGTAATCATAGGTAAACTCTTCTTTTTTTGACAACAAAAATGGGCCATTAAAACTTACTTCTATTATTGACCCTTCTCTTCTTCTATTTTTTTCTATTAAATACTTATCAAAAACATCTTCAATAATATGATTATTACTAATATTATTATTAAACTTTAAATGTATTGGTTTGGATTCTATTAAAATCCCATCTCCTAATTTATTGAACATAATGTTAGCAAAATGATCAATACCATTACTTCTTGTTATTGAACGTAAAATATTCTTTTTTGCTTTTTTACCATAAGAATTATTTTTTTTGCCAAATTTAACTTTAAAACTTGTTATTCCATCAAAGTTCTGGTAATGATCAATGTTCATTCCAACATTTTTAAATTGAACTTTAGAAGTATCTCCTATTTTGTTAATATAATAAGCTTTAAATTTTTCTTTATGGTAGATTTGACTTTTATAATTCCCTATTATTAAATTTTTATTTTGAAAATCCAACCATTTAGGATAAGATTTTTTTCCCATATAAAATCTGATTGTATCTTGTGGAATTACCTTTTCTTTAAAAAAAAATAAATCATTGTTGTAAATATAATTTACTCTTCGTCCAATCATTAAAATTTCTCTTTTTATAAAAGTTGAAAAATTTAAAGCTTTTCCATTATTTAATGTCCAGGTATGATTCTTTTCATTAAATAACATTAGTTTGGTAGTATAATATTTTTTGGTAAAAAGTAATAGTACTATAAGAAGTATAAAAAGAATTATTTTTTTTGACATTACTGAAGTATTAATATATCAAATTTTAAATTAGGATGTAAGCTAGTTAACCATAATTTATAACCATCCAGGTCTTTTATTGATGCATTTAGAGTAATATTAGTCTGAGTATTATCACTTCTGAAGCTAATAAGCTTATGATTACCATCCAAATATTTTGCTCCACCATTAATGATATTTGAAGTATCATCAACCCGACCGTCTAATTTAAGATGAATAGTTTGTTCATTACTTAAGGTAATGTTTTTTCTTTTTGAAAGTTTTCTGTCAATAATAGTGACTATAACAAATACTATCGTAGAAATTACTACAACATTTAATTGCCCAGCGGCGGCACCAATTGCTATTCCAGTTGACATTAATAAATAAATCAATTGTTCAGGTTCTTTAATTGCTGTTCTAAACCTTATGATTGACAATGCCCCGACTAAACCAAGACTTAAAGCTAAACTACTTTGAATCACAGTTATAATACCAAAAATGGCAATACTATATATTGGAAATATTCTAGAAAAAAGTTTCTTATTACTAACAGTTTGAGCATTTATGTTGTAAACGTAAACTAATAAATAGGAAGATACAATGCAAATGAAAAAGTTGAATACAACTTCTAACATCGTAAGTCTTTCTGAGGATAATAATAATAGATTTTGTAATTCTTCGTTCATGATAATTGATTTTATTTTTTGTTAAATTAATTTATGGTTTGTGTTAATGAATTTAAGTTTTTCTTTTCAATATTTTTATTAACAACATTGAGTATTAGTATTATAAATATAAATATAAATGAGCCAGTAAAAAGACAGGTGACAATTGATAATAATGATAAAGTTAAAAATGATTTATCTTTAGGGATATGTTTTTTTATTAAATAAGTAAAGTAGATTAGACCAATTAATCCGAAATCAATGAGTAATGTATAAAACAACCATCGTGAATTTATAAAATCAAATTCAGATTTTGTATTGATAAATATATCTGTAAAAGTTGCTATAATAGAATTACTCATTCCGATTCCATTTCCAAATAAAAACTGGTTTATATCAGAATAGATTACATAAACAAAAAAACTAAAATCGCCTGCTTGCTCCGAATATGCTGGGGTATTTAGTAATTCAATGCTAAATTCTTGACCTAGCATAAGCCTTGGTGCTAATAATTTAAGTATAGAAATTATAAAAGGAAAACTAAAAAAAAGTAAAACTAAAGCTAATAACATCTTAAATAAACTAACACGAAAAAATATAAATAATGAAAAAAACAGAACTAAAATAAAGGTTGAACTTTGAGTCGAAATCCCTAAAAAAACAAATATTAATAGGAGTGTTATATTTGTTTTCTTTTTGCAAATGTGAAAATATAAAAAACTGATAAGTAATATATGTGCTGAAAATCTTCTAGGCTCACCAAATACACTTGATGGACGAATAAGCAATCTACCCAAAAAATTACCTTTGTTTTCAGGGGAGGGTTCTCCAATAGATTCCCATGAAAGATCCAAACCAAAAGAACTAAGTAGTAGTTGAATGAAACCTACAAAAAGTAAGTAAAACCATATAGTAATAACTTTTTTAAACAGTTTCAATACTAGGCCTGATTCCGCTTTACTTAGAATAGACAGACCCATAACAGCAAAAACTAATACAAAAAAATAACTTATACTATTCAGTACAATCCTAATTTCAAACGGATTAATAATCAGACTTAATAAAACTAAAATACTAAATATTAATATATATTTATTTGAAAATATTTTTTGTGATACAAATTGGGCGTATAAATAAATTGGAATTAAAATAATTACAAAAATTTTAAAGAAACTTATATCAAATGATTCAAGTTTAAACATAAGGAAAGCTAATGGGTAAAAGAAAAAACCCAAAAACCAAATATTAAGTTGTAATTTATTTAATGATTGCAATTATTATTGATATTTAAAAAATTATTGTTTAATTGAAAAAAATATAGAAATCAAGAATATCTAAATGAATAAATCTATTGAAATGGGACTTAAAGCTTCTATGTCTTTAACTAATTTTTTTCCTATTAGATCGAAATATTTTGTCGCTGAAAGGCCTACATTGGGTCTTAGAACTACAATATCTTCTAAACTAACTAATTCACCTTTATTCATTTTACGATTAAAATAACAAGCTCTACGAAATTCTTGAATCCTTTGCGGGGTTTCAATTTCTTTAATTGGAGCAACTACTAATTGTCCATTAAGGATGTTAATCTTATTAATTTTATTTTTAAATTCTATTAATTCTTCTTTGGTCAAAGATATGTGGTGATCTCTAAAATCTCTAGACTTATCAAAGGTAAAATGAAATTCAAAAATGTTTACGCCCATAGATTTAGCCGAAAGCATTGCGTCAAATCCAATCGTATGATCACTATAACCAATGTTTAAATTTGGAAAATGGCTTTGCAAAACTGAGATTGAATTAAGATTTGCATACTCGTCTTTTGGGTCACCATACATTGCTACACAATGCATTATACATAACATATCATTAGTTTCATAAATACTATTTGTTTTTTGAATAAAAGAAACAGCATCAATAACTTCAGATAATGTAGCCATTGCAGTACTAATTATGATGGGTTTATTAGTAAGAGCAAATTCACGTAAATACATATAATTAGTTAAATCTCCACTTCCAACCTTAATAATTGGCATTTCAAATAAAATTTCTTTGAAATTTTTAATATCCCAAATACTTGTTAAAAAGTCAACATTACATTCTTTTGCTTTGTTTTCTAACAATTTCCATTCAGAAGGATTTAAAACAAATTTATCAAAATGATCAAATCTAACTTTATCAATCTTAGGATTGACAAGTTCTTTTGCAGAATAACTTTGAAATTTTACTGCATTAGCTCCAGCTTTGGCAGCATCACTAATCATATTTAAAGCCCAATCGACATTTCCTTCATGATTTCCTCCTATCTCAGCTATTAAATAATCAAAATTAATTGGTAGTTTCATTAAAGTAATTTTTAAATGTAAATAATCTATTTTTCAGTTGTATTGTAGTAATATTATTTATCTTTCTCTTGAATCTTCTTTTGATAACGGTATTGGTGATATCACACCAGAAACAAATTTTTTTGTCAATAAAAATTCAGAGTATCTTATCAACGTAAAGCCTCTAATTTTTTTATACAAAGTTTGTCTTTCATTTTTTACAAAATCATTTTCTCTAACTGGATAAAGAGAATCGCCTAGAAATTTATAATATCTATCTTTAGTCTCTACCGTTGCTATAATGCAATCTATGTGTTTAAAAAGAGAAACTAAAAATCTCATTTGTAAAAAATAATGAGCTTTTATATTCGGAGTGTTTAAATCTCTAACAAAAATAAAATCTGGTTTAAGGTAATCTTTATAAAATACTTCCAACACTTCTGAAATAGACTGACTAAGGGTTTGCATGTCGAACTCAGCATTATATTTTCTATCAATAAATTTAATTTTGTCTTTATAAATTGGATTATCTATTTTAACAGAAGACCATATTATAATATTTCTAAATACATTAGACTTTAATAATTCATCTAAAGTTCTATTGAATATTTTTTGATCAAATTCATTTTCTATAATTGGAATAAAACAATCAATAATAGGGACTTTTAAATCACTATTTTTAAGGATTTTATTAGAAATATTGGACCTCACATTATAGAGTGAGGACAAATTACTTGAAAGGCTAGTATTATGAATTCTATAAAAAAACAAAGGTGAATTAATATTTATAATTTTAAATTTATTGATTAAAAAATTAATCCACATATAATAACCATCTTGTCTATCAAATTCCTCATCGTAACCTCCTATTTCTCTTAATGATGATAGTTTAAACAAAGTACAAGCACCATGCGCTGGAAAAGAAGGAAGACTTACATGTGTGTCAAAATTAATATGCTTAATTCTATTTAATAAGTCACCTTTTTTAGAAACTTCAAAGTATTCTGGGTAAGTAAGATCTGCATTATTTTCAGTAGCTGCTTTAACTAACAATTCAATTGCATCTTTTCGCAAATAATCATCCGCATCTAATCTAACAATAAATTCACCTGTTGCCATTTTAATAGCTAGGTTACAGGCAGAGATTAAATCTGATTGTTCTCTATATATTATATTGATATTATCGACTTTTGAAATGGATTTTAAAAGTTTTTGTGATTCTATAGAGGAGTTATTGTCAATTATAATTAATTCAATATTCTTATAAGACTGATATAAAACACTATAGTAGCATTGTAGCAAATAATTTTCATAGTTATGATTAACTATATATACAGTAACTTTTTTACTAATCATTTTTAAGAAAGTTAAAGATCATTTCAAAAGCAGCTATTTGTGCTTTAGATTCAGAGTCTGTACTAAGTCCTGCTATGTGCGGAGTAATAATTAAGTTATTATTTTTACTTGCATATTGAACTAACAAATTGTTATCAATTTTATCACTATTTTCATTTCTAATCACATCAACACCTGCCGCTTTTATTTTTCCAGTTTGTAATGCTACAACTAAATCCTGCTCAACAACAATCTCTCCTCTTGAAGTGTTAATATAGTATGAATTATCTTTCATATTATCTATAAAATCAGAATTAACCATATCAATAGTATCCTCTGCGACATGAACACAGGTAAATACCGCGTCACAAATACTTAACATTTTATTCAAATCTTTATGCTTTTCATAGGTTTCATTATCTACATTGGGATCAAAATAATTTATTGTTGCCCCCATAGAATCTAGATATCTAGCTAAGTTTCCACCTATCCTACCTAAACCAACTATACCAACAGATAAGCAAGAAACTTCCCTCCCCCTCATCTCATTCTCATTTACTCTCCATAAATTATTACTAATGTTTTCAATGGCTTTAGGAAAATTCCTTATGACATTTAAAAATAGAGCTAAAGTAAATTCAGATGAAGCAGTAATTGTTTGAGTAACATTGGTATCTCTTAACGTTTTAACTGTAATATTATTTTGTTTACAATAATCATTATCAATGTGTGTGGAACCTGTTGAAGGAGTTACTATAATTTTTAAATCTTTAAATTCAGATAGAATTTCAGCTGACACAAAATATTCAGGACATGGATTTACCATCCATGCTACTATTTTGTCTTTATTAAAGTTTTTAACTGAATTATATTCCTTAAGTGGGTTTATAATTAATTCCGCCTTTTGAAATTCTTTTAATTTATTTTTATCAATAAAGTTTAAAGGCGCTGAGACTAATATTTTCATAATATTTGATATTTGATTTTATTTGATTTGAAAAACGTTTCTAAAACAGGAATTCTGCCGGGGAATGGGTCATTATTTTCTTGTAAAATAATATAGTTATCATTTGAATTTGGATTGAGGATAATTCTTGTTAAGAAAGCTGTTGAAGGCATCCCAATCCATGTTGAATCTGAAATAGAATTAAAGTAAAATTCAATTGGTAATTTTTGATCTAATATAGTAAAGTCAATCTTTAATTTTTTTATGATATTTGTAAATTGAATTAAATCTTCTCTTGGGTGCGGTTTAAAATAAACATGCTGGTTAAGATCCACCTTAGTAAGTAAATTTTTTAAATAATTTAGAAAATCTTCTTTAGTTAGTCTTTTGTACTTTAATACTGGTGAGGTTAGAATGATATTTCCCGAAATATTAGAACGATTAATGTTTTCGTCTGAAATTAATTTATTTAAACTTTTAAACTCTTTAACAATATCAATTAACTCTGGATTACTGAAAGCATGATGATGATTTTTTTTAAAAATTGTTATAAAAGTTTTTATTTTTTTATTAGACCCTAGTGTGTTTAAAGATAAATTAACATTGAATCTTCTGCAAAATAAATTATATAAAGCCTTCGGAATTCTTCTATGAATTTTAGGCATTGATGATTTATATAAACTTCCAATTCCATCATCTAATAATCCTATATTTCCCCAACTAATCTTAAATTCAGACCGTAAGTATTCGAAAAAAAAATGAGTATCGTAAAATGTAATTAATCTATTTATCTTGATATCTTTTAAGAAAATTAATCTAGAATTATTAGAAATCTGTTCAACATTAAAGAAATTGAGATTAGTTAAATCAATATGACTAATTTGAAATTTGTTCTTAAAAAAATTATAATAAACACTGTCTTTACTTCCTATCCATAATATTTCAGTTGATGTATCATTCTTAAACTTTAAAGCGATCGAACACGCTTGTATTAAATGAAAATCACTTTCTGCTAATATTAAATTACACTCCACCATAATTATCTTAATTATTCAAAATCTTGTAATATAAAGCCTCTCCCTAATTTATCAATCTTATTCTTTGCAAATAATCTTGACTGTTGATTTAAAAAATAAAATGGATTTATGTTAAGTTTATGAATCCAGTAATCCAAAAGTTTCTTGGTTGAAATCAACATTATGTAATTTGTATCCTTAAATATCCTGTAATCATGTAAAATATTATCTTTTTTAAGGTCATAAGATATTTTCTCCCAATCATATTCCATTCGTGGGTTCATTGGAGTGACCGAATAATCCAAAGAAACTTTTGTAGAATTATTATTATGACTTACAATTCCATTAAATATTTTTGAGTATCTGTAGAGTAGTTTTTTTGATACAATCTCAACATAATGAATAAAAGTTGTTGCTTTTATATCGGAACCGTAATGACAAATTATTGAATTTGTTTTGTATAAATATTCAAACTCAGAACCTATTGAAAATGGATTTATGATATCAGCGTCATTTATTGTATTAATGGGGTAATCTCCCATTCCAGTGAAGTTAAAAACTGGAGTTGTTGTCCTCCAATCACATCTCTGTTTGTAATAATCTCCTAAAACTCCTACTTGACAATTATCTGTTAATACATTAAAAATACCAGTTTTTGTAAAATCATAATTAAATGTTGGCATCCATATATTAAATTCCGGAAATATGTTATTAAGATTATCAAGATGTTTATTAATAAAATCTGTTTTTGATTTAAAGCTAAATAAAAATAATTTTTTTATGTCTGAGTGAACTAGAACATTATTTGAGCCAAGTTCAGTTGCCATTTTTTTTATTTTATTATTTATAGCGTTTAAGACTTCTTTATCTATTATCTCCAATTTAAAAGGGTTTTATAATTTAGATTTAATTGACATAACTATTTCACCTATATTACTCCAAGATGTCATTTCTGATGACAAGAATTTTATCTCAAAATTTTTCTCTATTTCAAAAATTAACATAATATGGGTTAAAGAATCCCAACCATCAATGTCTTTCGCTGTAAAAGACTTGTCTATAATTAAATTTTCATCTTCCATTACATCCTTAAATATATTTGAAAGATTTTTTAGTATTTCAATATCATTCATTATTTATACAGATTTTTGTTTCTAAATTTGGCTGTTCAGCAACTTTTAGATAATATTTATTTTTATTTTGTGTAAATCCTAATCTATTATATAGCTTACTTACAATTTTATTTTTTGTTGTTTCTAAGTACTCCGAACTGATTGTGAAAATTTCATTTTGTTGACAATATTCGATTAAATAATTAATTATAAATTGTTCCATTCCTCTCTCAAGTACACGACAACTCATTGCCCAGTTTTCAATAAAAACCTCAGATTCTGAAACTTTTTTAAGAATTATTAGACTAATTATTCCATGAGATCCAAATTTATCTTTTAGGTCAAATACAAAACCAATATCATCCTCAGATTTCATTATCTGAGCTAAGTCGCTCTCTGAATATCTAACGGTTCTTAAATTAAATTGATTAGACCGGTGAGATAATTGTGAAACTCTTGGTATATTAAATGTTGATAATTTATCAACTCTAGATAACATATTAAGACCCCGCATGTACTGAGATAAATCTGTAAAATTTGATTTTAATTTAACTCTCTCATATTCTGTCTGATAAAGATTTGTTCTGTTCTTGTCTAAATCAGAAAAAGAATTAGTTTCAAATAAATTTTCTTGATATAGGAATGACAAATAATTAGCAGGGTCAATTGGCAAATCAGGAACAGTTATCTCAGGAATATTATTTCTAACTGAATCCCTTTCATAAGGATTATCATCAAGAAATACCATGGAATCAAATCCAATATTTAATACTTTTTGAATATTTTTTATGTTATCTACTTTTGAATCCCAATTGGCTACAAATACCGAAATATCGTCAAGAGTTAACTTCATATCTGGATGATTAATAAAAACATTTTTTGCAATATCCTCACTATTTTTAGAGCATATACATATAATGATCCCCCTTTCTTTAAGTTTAATTATCCAAGTTTGAAAGTCAACAAAGGCTTTCCCAATACCTAATTCCCCTAACTGAATTTTATCGATACCATCATCCCCTATAATACCTCCCCATAAAGTATTATCTAAATCTAACACTAAACACTTTTTAAATATAGATTTATGAACTAACAAGAGATCTATAATATTTTTCGCAATAGTAGGTAAAGAATCAAGACTCAAAATAAATCCATAATTTATATACATGGATGCATCTAGCATCTTATCGAACCCTATTTTATTTTGAATTGTAGAAATATCAAGAATTGATATTTTATCATTATTTGATATAAATTCGCTTATTAAAAAATTTAATTTTCTTAATTGAAAGATAAAAGATTGATTAACCTTAGAACTAAAGTTACCATAGACATAATCATTTAACTCATAAAAATTGAATAAAATCACCTTCTTATTTGAAGTATCTCTGATGTGATTTAGATATGCTTTAATCCTATCAATTTGAATTTCAGCAAAATCATTCTTTTCGGGTGTTAAACTAAATTTTTTTAACAAGGAATGAGTTGATTCAAAAATTAAAACAGAATCAAAAGATTCACTATTAAATTTAGAACCAGGATTATAAATTTGTTGTTCAATTTGATTAATCGGGGCTTCCCAAACAGATATATTTAATGAGTATTCTATTCCTAATCCATGAATAACTTTACTTAAAAATTGAGTTGATTGGTCCGACAGTAATGCAACATCAACCTTATCATATGTTGATGTTTTAATAATTTTATTTTTTAATATTTTTCTGTAGGATTTCATAATATATTTAATTTAGCGAAACTAATCCAGCCCTATTCAACTTATTTACCGCTTGGAGTGTATCTACATATTTTGATTCCACTTTTATTGATATCTCAACAATTGACAATTCACCATCACAATAAGACAACACATTTTTCAATAGTTTTATTGAAACGTCTTTTTTACCCCCGCTTAAAAGTGGGTATAAACCTCGTTTCCCTAAATTTGGCTCACATAAAAAAATACTTTTGGGGTAACAATGGGAATCGACAGCTTCTATTAGCCCTTTATAAAAAATATATGAAGAACTGAAGCCTTCCTCAGTAACAAGGTTTGTTAAGTCATCTAGAGAAGTATGATATTCAGGATATTCTCCAAATTTTGATCTCATTATACTTGATACAGGTAAATCAACACCTGGTGAACAGTATTGTCTTTCATCACTTCCCCTATCTAACCATGTATATTTTTTATAATCCCCAACTAAATCGTCTAAAATTTTCTTTGAATACAAGTCTGAAACTGTATTCCCATTTCTGGATGGTAAATATGAGAAACAACGATTATCACCTACACAAGTCATATTAAAACCTGCGAACATTCTTTCTTTTAGAACAGGTAAATTATCTGAAATATAATTTATCGATCCAATAGTTTCTGGAATAAATATTATTCTGTATGATTTTAATCTTTTTTCTGATAATATAAATTTGGCTAAATAGGTTGTTAAGCAGGGGCCTGACAATTCATTATTTGCCATCGATGGGTGACATATGTATGTTGAAAAAAATATTTCTTCTTCAGTCTGTCCTTTAATCAGTAATTCACCATAAGTCAGGCTCCCTTGTTTTAACTCAGAATCAATAAAAACTTCATATAATCCCTCCTCTAGGGAAATAAATTCATTTTTCGATAAACAGAACCCCCAATCTTCATTATAATAAGAAGTACGATAAGGAATTGCTTCATCTATTTCATGAGTATAGAGTTTTTGCTGTAGTTCCACTAAGGTTAATTTTCTGTGAACAGGTATACTATAACCTAACAAATGAAGGTTGTTTACCGAAAAATCACAAATTTTTTTACCACTAGGGGTCTTAATCCAAGCTTCTTTGACATTCCATTCCTTAGGGATATTCCAATCAAAAACTTTTTTACCAGATGACACCTCATGGATTTGAAGTTCAGGGATTATTTTCTTTATTATTTGAAAAGACTCTCTAACCCCATTTCCTGAAAGACTTCGGTTTAAAGGCCAAAGTTTTTTGGCTAAATTATGAATGTTTTTTCCTGCAGAACTCATGAAATAATTTTATAGTTAATTAAACATTTTAACTTTATTTGATAATTTAATCATTTCAATCCAAGAAAAATTAATACCAAGAGTAGCTAATATAAATGCCATATTATTAAATCCATCTATGTCATTAACAGCATAGTTCCAATTTGAAAACCCTAATTTATCTTCATAAATATCATTTTTTATTAATTCTACTCCTTCTAAATTCGGTTTATCATATAGATAAGATGTAGCATGCTCTCTCTCATAATCCGATGTGATATTATCTTTTATAAGTTTTAATATTTGGGTACTTATTATTTGAATCCTTATTCCTATTGGAAAACAAAAATTTAAATCAGCATATTTATATTCCTTTGTCATTGTAGCCACATAATTTAAACTTTTAGACTTAAATGTTGTTATACATTTGTTGATTACATCAGGATCGACAAATGGATTATCTCCTAAAATTTCTATAAAATTTTTCACATTGTACTGCTCACAAGTATCTATTAATCTTTGGAGAACATCATTTTCGCTTCCTCTGAAAAAATTGTAATTTTTTGCTTTTGCCCAATCTACTAATGCATCGTCAGATTCTAATTTAGTGGTAGCTATAATCACTCTATCAATTTGATTTGACAATTTTGCTCGTTTTATTAAAATTTCTAACATTGATCCAAAGCCAACTACTTCTTTTAATGCTTTTCCTGGGAGTCTTGAACTCCCCATCCTTGATGTTATAATTAAATCCATATTAATTGTTTTAATTGTTATTTATATTATTGTAATTTCTTGAGTAATAAATGGTCGGAAGAAGTAAAAAAATAAAAGTTAAAAGCGATAAAAAACCGAAAAACATCATTTCATCTTTAATAAATAAAATTATAAAAGTTAGTATGGAGTAGATAACAGACCATAAACTCATGGGTTCTTTAAGATTGATTCTGTGAAGATGACTGATCTGACCGAAATTAAAATATGAGAAATGATAACCAAATGTTAAAAGTATTATCGAATAAAGACCCTTGACATTGATTATTTCAGGAAATACTGAAATTAATAACACTGCAAATATAAGAGATATAATATATAATACATTTGCAACAGCTAAGTCTTTTCTAAATGATTGAAACATTATTTTTGATGACTCAAGTGAAAGTTGACCATATCTTTTGAGATTTTTTCTAATTAATTCTCTACATAATGAAGATGCTGATGAGAAAATACTATTTGCTACTCCAAAAACTCCAGAAACTTCTAGCCCTAAAGTAAAATTGATAATTGGATAGATTGAAATTTTATGAATTAAATTAGCATAATATGTTATACTAACTTTTTTAGCTATTACAACGAACTCTTTGGGTTGTTTTAAATATGATATTCCAAATTTAAAATGCTTATTAAAAAAATAAAACGCAAAAATAGCTTTAAAAAAACTTGTTAAAAACAGAAAACACACCAAACTCAAAACTGATTTTGTAGTATAAAGCATAAACCAGGCAAATAAATAGGAAATAAAAGCTATTATTGTTCTTAAAAGATAAAGTCTATTCAATTTACCAAGTCCCTCAAGAGTTGGGAAAAACCAAATTGTTAAAACCTCTAAACCTAAAGTTATTGGAAATAAAATTGTTATTAATAAACCTGTGTCTTCTAATAAAATTCTCATATAGGAAAAGGAAATTAGAATAACAAATGGCGCTAAACACAAAAAAAAGTTGGTAATGTATCTAAAGTGATTTTTAAAGTTTATATCATCGACTCCTTTTTGTTTGACAAGTAAAGATATATATGTAGCTAAAACACCTCCATTTAGAAGTTCCTTGATGATTGCTAATACTGCAAGTGAATAATACAAACCTAAATCCTTTTCTGAAAGAAATTTAGTATTTAACACAACATTTATTAATCCAAAAGAGATTAAAATTGCTTGTGAAATTAGCGCAAGACTTAGTGTTTTGTTGGTTCGCAAACTACCTATAATTTTTTAGTAACTATATTTTTAGGCAACAAGTTTTTCAAGTCATAAACAATTGCTTTCTCTTTTTTTAATGAAAGTATATCAAGATCTTTAAATTTACTATGTGCAACGGTCAAAACTACCGCATCAAACTTTTCATTCGGTAGAGATTTTAAAGACATCAATCCATATTCATGGATTATTTCTTGTTCGTCTGCCCAAGGGTCATGTATTGTTATATTAGCACCGTAATCTTTTAATGCATATACGAGGTCCACTACTTTCGTATTTCTTACATCTGGACAGTTCTCTTTAAATGTAATACCTAAAATCAAAATATTTGCGTCTTTAATCCTAATATCTTTCTTAATCATCAACTTTATCACTTCAGATGAGATATACTCTCCCATACTATCATTCATGCGTCTACCTGAAAGAATAATTTCTGGGTTGTAACCAAACTCCTGTGATTTTTGAGCTAAATAGTAGGGGTCAACACCAATACAATGCCCTCCTACTAGTCCTGGCTTAAAGGGTAGGAAATTCCATTTAGTACTTGCGGCCTCTAATACATCATGGGTGTTGATATCCATTAAGTTGAATATTTTAGCAAGCTCATTCACAAAAGCAATATTTATATCTCTTTGAGAATTCTCTATTACTTTTGAAGCTTCCGCCACTTTTATAGTTGGAGCCAAATGCGTACCCGCTGTAATTACAGATTTGTACAATTCATTTACCTTTTCTCCAACTTCAGGCGTTGACCCTGAAGTAACTTTTAATATTTTCTCGACCGTATGTTCTTTATCTCCTGGATTAATTCTCTCAGGTGAATAACCTACATAAAAATCTTTATTAAATTCTAACCCAGAAACTTTTTCTAAAACAGGAACACAATCTTCTTCAGTAGCTCCTGGATAGACAGTTGACTCGTAAATTACAATATCTCCTTTTTTCAGAACAGATCCAACTGTTTCACTTGCCTTAATTAGCGGAGTTAAAATAGGTCTATTGTTTTTATCAACGGGTGTTGGAACTGTAATAATATAGTAATTACAATCCTTAATTTTATCCAACTGATTGGTGCAAAACAGTCCATTTAAATCAGAGTCTCCGCTGATTAAAACAGATTGTAATGTTTCGTTATCCACCTCTAAGGTGGAATCAATACCAAGCATTAATTCAGCTATTCTATCGGTATTGATATCAAAACCAACTACTGAATATTTAGTAGCAAAGAGTCTTGCCAATGGCAAACCTACATAACCTAAGCCGATAATTGCTATTTTATCTTTTTTCATATTTAATTATAAATTTTTCCAATACCATTTCACAGCTTCTTTCAAACCTTGTTGTAAGGTAAACTGTGGGTTATAATTTAAATTTTCTTTTGCTTTATCTACACTAGCATGTGAATGTGGAATGTCACCTGATCTATTTGGGCCATA
>ENA-ORXF01001232-ORXF01001232.1-marine-metagenome-genome-assembly--contig:-NODE-1232-length-16893-cov-8.120302_pt1 | contig 16893 bp, 5 predicted proteins | sample MGYA00237864_ERZ511476 | MGnify/ENA primary metagenome ERZ511476 (study PRJEB26306, sample SAMN06343908) | marine metagenome | isolation source: coastal waters | place: Atlantic Ocean: West Antarctic... | reverse complement strand
GCCGGAGCCGCCACGACAGCCGGAGCCGCCGCCGCCGCGGCCGCCGGAGCCGCCGGAGCCGCCACGACAGCCGGAGCCGCCGCCACCGCGCCGTCCTCGTCGTCGCTGCTGCTGTTGCAGTACATTGGATGCTCTGCCGAGAACCCCGCCCGCTGCATCCCGCGTGTTGTCGTTCTTGTATGTACAATAAACGCCGTTCTTAAATACGCACATGACTCCGCGACCGCACGGCCGCTGCTGATCCACTCTGTATTTGTGACGTAATACGACTGCGTCCACATTTCTCGTTTGCATCGTATGTTCGTATATAAATGGGCTGAATGTAATGGAGATGGAAAAATTGATGATACATACACTTGTGATTATTTTATCGTTTATCGTATACACAGACTCTGTTGTCTTACTGTCGCTTTGTCCAGAAGACAGTTATAAAGGAGCCGTCGGTGAGTGTTTGCGGTGTCCGGCGAATTCAAGTGCGCCGGCGGGGAGCAACGCAATTACCAGCTGTTCTTGCAATACTGGCTCGCGTGGACTGGACGGTGGCACGTGCTCGCCGTGCGAAGCAGGAAAGTACTCAGATAAAGTTGGCCAGAGTGTATGCACAGAGTGTCCCACCAACTCTATGTCAGCAGCGGGCAGCAGTGTGATATCAGATTGTATCTGCAATCCTGGCGCCTCAGGTGCCAACGGCGAGTCGTGTGCACTTTGCATTGCTGGAACTTACAAGACGCTGCCTGGACTATTCGATCCGGCATTGACAGCATCAGTGACTACATCGGATGAATGTCAACAATTCACACCTAATAGTACTCGTGCAAAATTTGGAGATATTCAGGTGGGATATAAGAAAACAGATATCGACTCATGGATGGATCCTTATCACCGTCCATGGATTGAATCTCCTTTGGAATGTATTTGGATTATCAAGCCGGATTTAAATTCTATTGTTAATATGGAGCTCACCTATAACTCATTACTATTAACCAATCATGAAAGTCGTGCTGATGAAATATATATATATTCATGTGTCGACGAACAAGCTTGTCACTTCAATCATGACTATAATGGCTGGAAACCGCTTGCGCTTGTGTATGACGATGACGTGGCCAGATATATGTACAATGCAAAAAAAAACAGTTATAATGGTTGGGTTTTAGATCCTAATATAGAGCCTTTGACGTGGGATTCAAATATGGGAATTATTGTGATTCGATTGCGGACCTTCAGAAAAGGTGAAAGAGCGTTTAATATTAAGTGGACTTTATCCGACATTCCATTTTACACAACAAGTACAACCCCGGTGCCGACTACGTCAAGTTCAACGTCACCGCCTACCACCTCGAGTACCACACCACAACCAACCACCTCGAGTACCACCACCCCGGCGCTGACTACGTCCAGTTCAACCCCGCCGCCGACCACCTCCAGTACTACGCCACAGCATACCACTTCGAGTACCACACCACCGCTAACAACTTCGACTACCACCCCCGCGCCAACTACAACTTCAAGTACAACCCCCGTCGTCGGAACACCGGCCCCGGACCCATGCATAAACTACACAGACGTTCGATTGGCTCCAATTACGAGCAGAATTGATCTGCCGGCAGACACAGGACCGGTGCATTACTCTAGAGACGGCTTGTCTTTTTGGTTCTGTGCTGCAGGCGAAATCCGGAAGTGGGAAATAGTTCCTGGTTCACTCGATGTGCATACTATATTGAACGATTCGAGTATTGAAGCAGGACAGAGGCTTGTCATATCAAGCACGGGCGTCATATACACTGCCAATTCAAATGGAATCGTCTCATTCACTCACACTGATACTGGATACGAAAAGTTCATACTCAGCTCATTGGCATATGGCATATTGAAAGGAGTCGAATTCTTGGTGTTCGTCGACCACGAGCGTTCATTGATAGTATCGGCAAACTACGGGAGAACGTTGCACATCATGAACTTAATCTCATTTTACTGCCCTATAAGATACACGTCTGTCCATGCTGACAGTGATAGTGGTGGTGGTTTGCATGGATTAACGGGTGCACCTGATGGCTCTTTTGTGGTATTTTTCGACAGAGAGACACTCCGAAAGTATGACGTGTACACGTATAAGACCACGATTATCAATATGCCAGATCAAGATAATCGGAATTGGTACGGTCTGAGCGGTATGGCTGTCAGTGGCAACGGTGCATACCTTTTTGTGGGCGCGTCTACCAATCAGAAAGCAGCTTTGATAGCTTTTTATGTCCCATCAATGACTCATGTATGGTCCATATTTACAACAAGCCAAGAGTACAGAGTCCGAAGAGTTGACCATATTGCTTGCTCGTATGGTGCACCTGGAACATGTGTAATCCAAAATACAGTGGCGGACACTGTACTGAGCATTGACGGCCCTTGCATGGTCCTTAACCCAACTCTACCAACACCGGAGGTGTGTGGAGACGGCTTACGCACAGACAACGAGGAATGCGATGTTGGCAGTTACGGGGATGACGTGGTGACTGGCTGCAGTTGGAGTTGTCAAGTAATTTGGGGATTCACGTGTTCTCACAGCAAGCTCGACGTGTCTGGGGCGTGTGTCACAGAATGTGGAGACACTTTTGAGAGTTGTTTCGCGAATTGTGTGAACGACACCGTGCCATACCAGAGCAACTGTTATTCAACATGTGGAGATGGAAGGAATACACGTAATGAAGGTAATGAAGAATGTGATGATGGTAATACGGTCTCACTGGACGGATGTGATTCTCAATGTAAGATAGAGATAGGCTGGTATTGTGGTTATGGTGGCGGCGAACCTTGCTGGACTCATTGTGGCGATGCGGTTCTAGCTGGTCTTGAGGAGTGTGATGATGGCAATCTATTGTCAGGTGATGGTTGCGATAAAATGTGTCGCAACGAAACCCTTTCTGTTGAACTCGCTGATGTATTATGCTATGGAGATTGTGTGTGTTCAAACGCCACTGGCGTCCGCACGGGTACATTTGCAATAATATATGAGACAACAAGCGAGAAAACATGTACATGGCTCGTTTCTTCCAGAGCGACCATATATTTTGAGTTTACCGGGCTGAGTATTCCTCAAACTGCTTCTATCACAGTCAACGAGTGTAGCGATTCAAATTGCCGAAATCCAAAAACACGCACACTGAAGTGGGGAGATAAGTACCCTTCTGATGGATCGTCTTCAGGTGGGTACTTACAGGTGATACACAAAGGATCTTCGACTTGGGCTTCGCCATATGTGAAAGTGAAAGCTCGTTTCTACCTATCAGATATCAAAAACAAACCACCAAATCTCTTGCCGAGTACCTGTGCAGATACAAGCATCGTGGACGGTCTATATGCCGACGCTGGGTGCGAGCAATACGGCGTTGATAAAAACTACAATTGGAACGCCTTCTGTCTCGAGGACAATTCCGGGTTCGGCACGTGTCTGCGGTGTCCCTGCGCGTGCACCGAAGCGTGTATAACGTGTGGAGACGGAAGACGCGAAGGTAATGAAACGTGCGACGATGGTAACACAAAGGGCGGCGACGGGTGTAATGGCATCTGTTATACGGAAGCTGGGTGGAATTGTACCGGGGAGCCGACACTGACTTCGAACTGTGGGGAGATATGTGGCGACGGTCTCATAGTGGGCCGCGAGGCCTGTGACGATGGAAACGTGGACAATGGTGACGGATGCGACAACGTTTGCGAGGCGGAGGACGGCTGGAACTGCTCTGCAGCGTGCGAGCCGATCTGTGGCGACGGTTTACGGCTTGGTAGCGAGGCCTGTGACGACGGCAACCTCCTTCCGGACGACGGGTGCGACGGTGCGTGTGCAGTCGAGCAGGGCTGGGACTGCGACGTGGAATGCACTCCCATCTGTGGCGACGGTTTACGGCTTGGTAGCGAGGCCTGTGACGACGGCAACATGGACACGGGCGATGGGTGCGACGCCCTCTGTGTGGTGGAAGACGGTTGGGAGTGTTCGTTAGTGTGCGAGGCCATCTGTGGCGATGGTCGGCGGCTTGGCAGCGAGGTCTGTGACGACGGCCAGAACACCGCACCCGGGGGGGGGTGCTCTGCCACCTGCACGGCGAACTGTGGATATACGTGTGACGCGTCGGGTTGCGTGGCCACGCAGTGTGGCGACGGTATCGTTGCTGGGGTGGAGACGTGCGACGACGGGAATTCGGTGGCAGGCGACGGCTGTCTCGACTGTGTAGAGGAGGTCGGTTACGCATGCAATCACACTGTATGTGGGGCCTCAAAGTGCTTCTGGATGGTAGGGAACGAGGCGTGCGGTGACGGCACGACCCTCGGTGCAGAGATACACATGCTTGGTTTCTGCGATGACGGCAATCGCCTCTCCAGTGATGGATGCTCGTCCACGTGCACTGTGGAGTGTGGCTTCGCGTGTGCTGGTGGCTCAGCTGACACAGCCGACGTTTGTAACTCGACCTGTGGCAACGGCGTGAAAACAGACACCAAGAATTGTGACGACGGCAATGCTGACGCGGGCGATGGATGCAGTGACGCTTGCCAGGTAGAGACAGGGTACATCTGCAACGTGGCCGAGGCATGTGGACCCTCTATATGCGACTCTGTGTGTGGCGATGGATTCATTATACAACGCACTGAAAATTGCGACGATGGTAACACTGAATCTGGTGACGGGTGTAGCAGCACCTGCTCGATTGAATGTGGCTACACGTGTGATGCGCAATGTGTCACCACATGCGGAGATGGCGTGTATACCGGCACAGAACAATGTGATGACGGCAACACTGTCGCAGGTGACGGGTGTAGCGACTCGTGCCTGATAGAACTGGGGTATGCGTGTGCAGCTACTCAGGCCTGTGGGGGGTCCACTTGCGGAGCTGTGTGTGGTGATCAAATTATCAAAGCAGAAGAAGTCTGTGACGACGGTAACACTTACTCTGGTGACGGCTGTAGCAGTACATGTTCTGTTGAGTGCGGTTACACGTGTGACAATGAATGCCTCACTGAATGTGGAGATGGCGTACTAGCAGGATCAGAGGAATGCGATGATGGAAACTTGATATCTGGCGACCGATGCGACTCTTCGTGTAAAATCGAACCCGATTCGCAATGTACGACGAACACATGTGCGAATAATACGTGTACTTGTAATGATGACATTAATTTCATTGGACATTATGGTATGGACTGCAATCATTACAGGCACAGGAGAAATTCATTGTGCATGGTAGACAACGCGCAATATAACACATGTACAAAGTGTAATTGTACATGTGGTGAAAAATGTACGGAAATTATACCAACAGATACCCCATGTCGTTTAGAAATGCAAAAATTTGTGACTGAAATAACTGATGGTGGAAAATGGCGTCATCCTTGTCCAGAACTCGCTGGACAAGGGTTTTGCTTATTGGCATTGTTTACTGAAGACCCATGCGATGTATGTCCTTGCAATTGTCGCGACGCCTGCAACCCTCCCAACACGACGGCCATCACCGCGACGCCACCGCCAGTCGTGCCGGCAAAGGTGACTGCTGATGAGTGGTATTCGGGGTCTCGAACGAACATAGGAACGGGACTTAATGAATGTGGTGGTGGCGCGTCTAATACTGTATATCAAGGCGAGATTTCTACTGGTCAAATCCAACCTTATTTTAATTGTTTTTGGACGTTTGACGCAAACACACCAATAGAAATCAAGTTCACGGTGAAAGATGCGACGACAAAAAGGAATCACCCAGATTACGTGTTGTTACGAGTTTTCGTGTCTACAAATCGAACAGATGATCGATTCTGTCCTCCAAACTATTTGTGTGCATTTGGGTTATGTGAACTTTGTACAACATACAGAGATGTAACAAATTCAGTTGCAGTGGGTAGTACATTTAGCAGTGACAGTGGAGCTATACACTTGATGGTGCAGACGATATCGGAAGCGAGTGTCGAGGGAGTTTCTTTTACATGGACGCAATCAACAACAACATCTTTGGATACTATTATTTCAGATCGACCACCACTTGAACAATTTTGTGGGTATGATGGAATCATAGCAGATACTAATACTTGGGGCGATTCGTACACGGGGAAAACGTGTGCGTCTGAATTTTTGAACTCCAACCAAAAGTGGTGTCGTGACGCCAATGTTTGCTCGGAATGCGAATGTGCCTGTTCTTGCGAATGTGAGGCAACCAATTGTGGCAGGGCGAGAAGACGTACACTTCTGCAAAACAACGCGGATGTCAGTGTATACGAAGGCCCCGTCAGCAACAACGCGGTGGTCAGTGCGTACCAAGGCCCTGTAAACAACACACTGGAAGCGGTATGTGAACGGTGTCCGCCAGGCAGGGTTTCCAGCGCCGGCAGTACGTTCTGCTTCATTCAGTGTGCGGCTGGCGAAGCCTACAGCAGAGGCGAAGACAGGTGCGAACCGTGTCCCGAGGCAACCTTCAAGAATGCCACCGGCCCGCAGGCGTGCGCGCGGTGCCCCGGAAACCACACCTCCACACTCGGCAGTCAAACCCCCGCGGACTGCACGTGCGCTGCGGGGTATACCGTATCTGGGGACGGGCGCTGCGTGGAGTGTGTCGCCGGCACGTACAAAGATGGCCCCGGGAGCGACGTGTGTCGTGTGTGTCCACTGTATTCAAACGCACCGGCTGGCAGCCAGGCCGGCACCGCGTGTGCCTGCATCGCTGGCTACATCGGCCCCGCCGGCGGACCGTGCACGGTGTGCGTTGCCGGCACGTACCAGAGTGCCACCGATGCTTGTTCCCAGTGCACGGCCGGCAAGTACTCTGCCTCCGACGGACGAAACGGCAGTGACGCTTGCTTGTCCTGCCCGACAGGCACGGATTCCGTGGCGGGTAGCTTGGTGTGCGGCTGCAAAGGAGGGTGGGATTCGCACACCGGCCCTGACGGCGGGCCATGCACGAAGTGCTCGGATTGGTCGCATTCAAATGGGATAGGCGATGCACCGTGCGTGTGCAGTGCAGGGTACCCCGGCCCAGACAATGGAGTGTGTGTGGCGTGTACTATCGGAAAATACCAGGCAGGGAGGGGAGATTTGGCCTGCGTCAGCTGCCCTGCGGGCCACGAAGCGCTCGCGGCCGGGGCCACAGTATGCACGAAGTGTCCATTGCAATCCTTCAAGGCGCATGATGGAGACGGCTTATGCAGGGCATGCCCCAGGGGCAAGTGGGCCGACATAGCCGGCGCGACGGAGTGTACTTGCGATCCCGATGGAAAAATGCGAGCTGGTCCCGGTGCGCCCCCAAGCCGTACGTGCGACTGTCCACCCGGTACAAACGGCCCGCCTGGTTGGTGCTTGACATGCAAAGCCGGCCAGTACGGCCTGGGACGTGAGAATCCATGCACGGATTGTCCAGTGCCTAATTGCACGTCCGACAACTGCGTTAATGCCAGCTTCTCGCCAGAAGGCAGCACCGGCCCCCACGATTGCCAGTGTCCAGCGGGTTCCACAGGCCCCATGGGAGCCGAAACATGTATTATATGTCGCCTTGGCAAGTTCCATAAAGAATCAACGCACACCCTCACCGTACACGCACAGTGTAAAGAGACCGTAGCGGACTACTTGACAAGGTATGCTTACTCGGGTCTGAGTAACGGGAAACCGTTCTACAAATCACAAGGCGCCACCACAAAGTATATCTACTATTTCGAACAATGGTGGTATGTAGGAGACGCGCTGGACCAGAAGACCGCCATCGGGTTGAAAATCGAGAGCATTGCCGACGATTTCGACATTCCTAGGACTGGATGGTCTGAGTGGTGTTCGAGTTTGGGATGGCTTGTAGGAAAACCGCAAACCGCCGGAGAAGCGAACATCCTGGATGCTGGATGTGAGACGTGCCGCGCCAATTCGGAGAGCATACAAGGCCAAGGGTACGGCCAAGGGTCGACGGGGTGCACTTGCGGAAATGGATTCTATTCTGATACTCCGGAGTCGGAGTGTGTGCAGTGCGCCGCTGGCAAGTATAGACGCATGAGTCAAGGCAACGTGCCGTGCAGTATATGTGCAGCCGGCAAATACTCTGCAGAGATAGGCGCGACGTCCGAATGGATTTGTGCAGACTGTGACATGGGAAAATACCAACCATTGCCAGGAAAGTCTTCCTGTATCGATTGTCTGGCCGGGAAGTACTTGGATCTCAAGGGCAGTGTTGCCGCGACGGACTGCAAGCAGTGTCCGACCTCGGCCGGGGCCGGTCGGACGGGCAGTGTTGCGCTGTCAGACTGTATTTGCGAAATGGGCTCTGCCGACCCCAACGGCAGTCCTTTCGTCTTGGATCCAATGCCAATCATTATGTGGGACATAAAATGTGAATTCTTCTACGATCAAGAATGTTTGCAGAATAAAATAACGAGCTATCCAGCGGAAACCTCGGCAAAGTATCGACTACAACAAGGAGTCATAGACGGACAGGCTCAGGAACTCGTGCAAAAAAAAATGGTCGAAGGCATAGACGGTCTTCCTGTGCCTCGAGGGGTGGAGTTTACACATAGCCTGAAATTTTTACATTATCCGTCTTTCGTGTATAGTCCTTTAAATCTTCTTGATGTATGGAACGCAGGAGATGAACCTGGTATCACTTTTTCGTTATGGACGAAAATGGCAACCATCACGAATGAAGACGCCCGGATAATGCACGTTGGGGTGCAGCATGTCACAGTAGCCCATCCAAACCAAGACACCGTGACGGACTCTGACTCTCTCAGAATAAGACGGTATCAGTTGGGCCATGGCTTGGTTTTTGAATCAAGTGACGGCGGGGTGAATCCTCGCCGCTCTGTGTTGTACCGCAGAACCAAGTACAACGTTTGGCATCACATCGTGTGGTCGATCGATGGCGCGGGGCACTGGCACATAACCGTCGACGACATCGAAGTCTGCGACATATCGAATCCTTGTCCATCCACACAATTGAGGGCTGCTAAATTTGGAATGAGTCAGATCATGCTAGGAGGCAGCGGGCGCATCGACATGAAATTTGGCCAGCCGTACGGCAACTTCGCTTGGGGACGGATCGCCGATTTTCGTGTTTACGACCGCGTGGTACGCCGCGAACACATGTATGACTTTCGGCCGCCTGTCTGTGTCGCGTGCGACAATGGCAAGTATCAAGACAAGACAGATGCGTCTACCTGCTTGAGCTGTCCGCAATACACATTCACACAGCACAGTGGCAGTGCGGATATAACACACTGTCTCGAATGTCCAACTGGCACGGTTTTCGGTGGTGTTCCCGGCAGTGGCCGTGCAGCATGTATATGCGCACCAGGATTCACTGCGGGGGCTACACACAGTGTAGACTTTGTGTGTGAGATGTGTGTGGCGGGAAAATACAAAACCACAACGGGGACTTCGCAGTGTCTGCCATGTCCGGCTGGTACATACGGCCAAAACAACGAATGTGTGGGCTGTCCACGCGGAACATGGTCTGATACAGTAGCAGTAGCGTCATGCAGAGCCTGTACAGGAGGGAGGGTCTCGCGTATTGGCACACAGCATTTGAGTGATTGTTACATAGAGTGTCCCCGTGGCGATACATATAGTATTCCCGACGAAGTGTGTGTCTCGTGCAAAGCAGGAAAAGCCAAGCCGTCTATCGGCCCGGAGGCGTGTACGGAATGCATTGGTCCTACAACGACGGTTGTCGGTGATACAACGGAATGCGGGTGTAAACCCGGCTACACTACACAGACAGGGAGCGGCTCGCCGCAGGGAGAGCCAACATGTGTGAAATGTGCCACCAGCACGTACAAACCCGCTGTCGGACCTGGAGCGTGTACCAACTGCCCGTACGGCGTCTCGAGTACACGAGGTAACATCGCACTGGCAAGCTGTGTGTGTATTCCCGGGGCATCCAGTGTCAACGGCACATGCGTATGCATGCCCGGTTACACAGCACAGGCGGGGAGAGGCTCGCTAGACCCGACATGTGTAAAATGTGCCACCGGCACGTACAAACCCGCCGGCGGAAGCGAAGCGTGTACCAAATGCCCTGTATACAGTGCCACGAGAACCGAGGGCAGCATATCATCGACAGACTGTATGTGTGCAGCCGGCGCGTCTCCTGGCAACACCGGGTGCATTCCATGTGTTGGAAACAGATACAAATCTGAAATCGGCATGTCCGCGTGTATTCCATGCCAGCAATTTTCTTTGCCAGTGCCATCGAAAGTGATGTGTGCGTGTCGGCCAGGAATATTGAAGCGTCCGGACGGATCGTGTTCCTCACCACTGGAGGAGACCGTTGTAGCGACAGTCGTAAAAATGGTGATCGGCCTTCCTCTCACTGAGGCAGAGTTTACAGCCGAAAAACAAACTGCTTTCACGAATGCAATTGCTGCTACCGCAGGTGTAGAGAATGAATTAGTTGAGATCACGGATATACAACCGACTGCTCTTCGTCGTCGTCGTCGCATGCTATCGGCTGGTGTAAGCGTCTCGACGCAGATCACAGCACAAAACATGACCAACGCCAATTCAATCGCAGACACAATGACACCGTCCAATATCAACACACAGATGCAATCGGTCGGTATACCTGAGGTCGCGGTGTCTACGAGCGCCAGTATCGCCGTGGTATACGAACTGAAGAAGACACCGGAGGCGCTGGTCGTCGCAGACAACGATAAAGCATGGACCCCCTCTGGGGGTGCAAAAAATACCCACCGCCCGCCCAGCTGGGTGTACGCTGCTGTGCTCTGCACCGCGTGCATGTTTGCAATAAAATAGAGAGCCAGCGCGCAGGTTCGTTCTATCTCCTTTTATTCTTAAGGGTCGGTTCGGTTTAATTTACGGTCGCCGTATAATAGAGATAGACAAAGTGTTTGTATGCCCCCCCTCCTTGCGGGCGAACCGTTGATATGGCAGCACGATGTCCACCACCCTTCCCTCACACAGCATGTAGTTGCCGCACGACGAAGGAACCATGAGGTGTCGTGGGACAATTTTGAGGGCCCGGGGTAGAACTGCACTTTGATAGTTCACGGCATAGCAGCACGTCATCCGAATCAACCTTTTTCCTCCTGCGGCGTGTCACGACACGGATGTGGTTCCATATTTTGGTGAAAATAAAACCCGACTCGCTTGCTCTATCGTGTCTATCGTTCATTGCAATAACACAACGGGTGTTAAATACAATCATATTTTACTCGCTCTTATTACATGCTCGCTGGTCAGCGGGCATCAACGGAGTTTATACTCTCTCTCTCTCTCTCTCGTGCGCCTGCCACTGCCCACGATCAGAGCGCGGCGCCCGCCGGAGACTTGTTCGTGCAGAAGGAGGCGATCCAGAGTTCGCTGTTGATGTTGCGAAAGCTGCACATGCCGCTCTCGAGCGCGACGGCTGCCCTTGCGTCGTGTTCCTTCTGCCACGTTCTCGACGCGGTAGGCGGATAACAGCTGTTTTTGACAACCACGCTGGACATGTCGCCGGCGTGGTTCTGGACGGTGAACTCCCCGCGGAGCGACATCGGCGGATTCGAGACCCCTGCGAGGGCGGCCGTGGCCTCGAGCTCGTGCATGGTAGCATTCATGGCCGTTCTAGCTTTGTACAGCATGCCGACCAGCTGTGTCTCCTGCGCCCCACAGGGCGCGTGCAGCAGCATGCGCGTCAGCCCCGGGTTGGCGGTGGGGATGTACGCGGTCGGGGCGATGTTCGTGCCGTCCGTGCTGAACGCCGCGCCAGTGGACACCGCGAGCGTGTTTCTGTAGAATCCCATGGGATCCCCGAGCGAAAACTTCTGCACGACGTTGGCGTTCATACCTGTTTTACACATTGCCTGCGACTGGATCGCAGTGATGAGATTCGTGGCCTGGAACACCGGCATGGGTTTCGCAGAGAGCTCGACCAGTTTCTGCTGCAGACCCTTGTCCGGGACGGCGGCGAAATTCACCTTCACCGTGTCTGAGAGCGAGTCTTTGATCTGGCGCGCCGTCCCCGTGCCCTCGAAGTACTTGGTGCTGGTATTCTCGGACAGGCTCCATCCGACGCACTTGTTCTCGGCCTGCATCGCCGCGAGCGCCGCGTGCGCGGGGTTCGCAGCGTCCAGCGGGCCGACGGCGGCCTCCACAGTCACGCAGTGCCCAGCCAGTTCGCCCGCAGCCATCCCCTTCTCGAGCTGCGCGAATACGCCCTGCGGGCCCGCGACCGTCTGCGGCACCGACGCAGTCTTCGCCGCGCCCGCCTCGAGCTTGGCGCCCGAGGCGAGCACGAGCGCGCAGTTGAGGCGGCGCCCGGTGGCCGCGGCGCTCAGCACCGCGTGCTGCACGGCAGGCATGTACGCCGCGAGGTCGGGGTGCGTCGCTGCGTACGCGGCGAGATGCCCCTGGAGCTGGCTCGGCTGCCCGAGCTCCAGCGCCGCATGGTGCTGCTCCGCCAGGTGGAAAACAGAATTGAAGACCACCATGTTCTTGGTGGCGAAGTCCTCGCAGTCGCCCTGGCAGCTGGTCATCATCTGCTTGAGTCTCGAGAGGTCGAGCATGTTGCCCCGCGTCTTGCGCGACAGCTTTGAATACGGCTCGTGCACGTGGTTTTCTTTCTCGGCGACGCCCAGTGTGGATCCGAGATCCAGCTCCAACGCAGCCTTGAGGGGCATTAGGTTCTTCTGGTTCACCAGGAGACTGCATCGGCTGTGGAAGCCGCCGGGGTTCTGGTTCTCGCCAGTGGCGGCGATGGTCGGGTACGTGCTCAGACGCTGGCCGCTGGTGACGGCGGACATGTCGAACTGCACGGCCGTGTCGAACGCGTAGTGCGCCCCCGCTGACACCTGCAGATTCGTCTCGTCGTGGAGCATGCCCGTGAGCACGTTGCCGTCGGTCTGGCGCACCGCCTGCAGCATGCCGTCGGGTCCGGACAGCCCGTTCTTGGTCGCAAGCGCATGGCCGACCTCGATGCACGCATTCGCGAGGTCGGGTACAACCATGCCGACGACGAGGGCGTTGTGAGCGTCGATACTCGCTGCCCATTGCGACCAGTCCACCTTTTTCGAGTTGCACGCCTCGCTGCCGGTCGTCAGGGTCACCAGCGACAGGTTGCACTGGTCGTCTGTCGTCTTGTCGGTAAACTTCTGCAGCAGCTCGTGGCTCTCGGCCTGCCGCTTTGTCGAGAACGCGGCGAGCGCCGTGCTGATGCTCTCGCTCGAGTGGTGGAAGCTTGCATGCAGCGCGAGCGCTGCCGTCTTGCTGCTCATGCTCAACGGCGTGTGTCGCACCCCGATCTCCAGTATCGCATGCGCGCACAGATTCTCGGGCGCCTGGGTCTCGACGCCCGTGTGCAGGATGTCGAAGAGGTCCGTCACGACCAGCGGGGCGCCGGCGGACATTGGAACGGTGCCGATAACCATTTTTCCGGACTCGCCGTTGAACAGCTCGGCGAAGCTGAGCTCGGCGAAGATCACCGGCTGGCTCTGTCCGGACGGCAGCGCCTTGTTGTACTCGCCGAGGTTCTTCGCGTCCACGGGTTTGTTGCCGCCCACACACCACACCAGGCGCATCGCGTGCACGCCAGCGACCTCCGGCACTGAGACCGTCGTCGCCGGAAAGCGCAACAGGCGCTCGGCGACCGCCGGCGCGGCCTGTGTGACCGGCCCGGACACGGAAATCGTGGGGGCGACCGCGGCAGGGCCGCCCGGCGGCGCATCGCCTGGCGCTGGGGCGAACGCCGGAGCGGGCGGCGAGGCGCCCGGAGCCAGCGACACTGCCGGCAGCACCAGGTTCGCCGGCAGCCCAACGCTCGAGTATGCAGTGAGACAGTCGTTCGTGTGCGAGAACGCGTCCGCGTCGGTGAAGTACCGGCAGACGGAGTTTCCGTTGCGCATCCAGTCGACGTCCGTCGTCAGCGTATTCTGCATCACGGCGATCGGCATGGTCATCTTGACGGTGATCTCGGGCATATTGACGAGGACGCATCCGACCTGGGCTGTGTTTGGCTGTACCAGGGCTGGTGTCGACATGTACGCCCGCCACAGCGATTCATAAATACGACGACGGCGTGCGTCGTATCGCAGAACGCGGCTCGGGATGCGCGTCCCAAGCCGTGGCCTGGAACACACGGCACGCCTGGCGGCAGTGCCGCGGCACGGCACAACGCGTCCACAGCACGCCTGGTGGCAGTGCCGCTGCCGCCGCGGCCCGCATGGAGCGCTCGTTTGGGAAGAGCAGCTCGTCAAAGATCTGTTCCGTGCGCGGCATGTCGAGGCCGCACGCGTACACCAGCGCGAGCACGCCACACCAGCCGTACTTGCATATCTTCGGCGGGCATACCGAGTAGCGCATCGCGTGCGCGTCCCGCGCCGCCGCCGACAGAGCAGACCGCGTGCCGGAAAAAGGGTATTTAGGCGTGTGTCAGCTCGCGGGATGCGACCCTTTTGCGTGCCGTTCGGGCTGCTGCATCACTCACACCCGAGCATCTCGTTGTATGACTTGTCCGAGGACTACGCTGAGGCCCACCCCGACGAAGCCGACCTGCAGGAGCAGACGAACAACAGGGACTGCGCAGAAATCGACGAGTATGCGGCGACCATGCTGTCCGACACCGACTTCGGCGAGGACGGGTACGAGCATAGGGCGCAGGCAGCGGTGTCGCGGTTCGAGGCCATGGAGAACATGCTCCAGGACATATGTGGCGGGGGTAAAGACGCGATCGTCGAAGAGCACGCACGCGCCGCCCTGGACGGGTCGCTGATGTCTGCCATCGAGACCGTGCTGCGCCGGTGCGAGGGGGCCGATGTCTGCGATGGAGACTTCCGTGCTGTCGACTGCATACGAGCGATACGGTGCTGCATGCAGAGAATACGGATATGCGCCGCGGAGATCCTCGGCGTCGCCCTGGATTGACCCGTGGCGCCGACCGCTGTCCGCAACCGGTTCGCACGCGCTCACGTGATACACACAGCACTGCTTCGGGAAACGTCTGCCCGAAGCAGTGCTTCGGGCGGACGTTTCTACTCCGGCCACACGCCAAGCGCGTCACGCGCTGGAAAAGGACCACGGTGCGTGCGGTGCAGGGTGTGAAGCTGGTGCTCGCAACAGCAGCGAGTGACGGAGGAGAGCGAACGCGCTGAGCAGTGTGGGCAGTTGTTTAATGTAAATAATGTCCTCCGACTTGTCAACGTCCGTGTCGATACAAGCGCGTTACTCGTACTCGTCGGTGTCCACCTCTTCGGGCCCGGGGTCTGAGTCGAGGCCCGAGTCGTACACCGGGAGACCCTGCGCTATGCGCTCGAGTCTGTTCTCGGCAGCTTTCGCGGGCGTCGTCGCCACATGCTCCACGAAACTGCGATGGCGCAGGCGGGTGTACTCCGCCAGCATGCGTGCGTCGTGGCGCTTGTCGCGGGACAGCCGCGCCGCGGGGGTCCGCACCGGGAACCGCTCCGGCTTGTCTCCGCGATAGTCGTCGTCCGGGGGGTCCGCCGCGTCCACCGGGTCACACATGCGGTGTAGCATCCACACGCACACCGCGCACTCGCATGACCACATGCCGCACACGCACTGGTGCAGACTACCGTGGCACCGCGTGCAGCGCCCCACGATGCAGCCCACACGCATCCCGACGACGGATCGGCGGGCGTACACGTCGGCCATCACACGTGCCGCGGCGCGGTACGTCCCGACGAGCGCCTGTATGTCGACATGCATCGCTATGCACTCTTTGCACTCCTTGTACGCCCGCTTGTTCACAAGACGCAACCCCAGCATCGCCCCACAGGCGACGGAAACCTCCTCGGGCACGCTTGGCATCACCTCCAGCTCGTACTGCATCGGCGCGTCCAGGCAGGGGCATGTCCTGGCCTGGAGACAGGCCCCGCAGCGGCCGTCCTTGCCGGCCGCGGGCGATGCGGTGGCCGCACACGCGCACCGCAGCCTCTGACGGCAAAAACAGTACCCGTCGCGCCCGGGATAGAGGTAGTACGTTCTGCGCCTGCGCTGGCTAGCCGTCTTGTCAAACGCCGGGACCAGCGCGCGCATGGAGGGAAGCACGGCATCGAGCTGTTGCATGAGGAAGACCGGCAGGATGGCGAACAGGTCCATGTGGCGCAGTGTGAGCGCCGCACGGCGGGTCCTTATATACCGCGCGTGGTACTTGTCATCGCAGCCGGAGCGTCCATGTCTGCAGCAGAGCGCTTGCCGAGCACCGGCACGAGCGCCGGCGCCGCTGGCATGAGCGCCAGCGAGCGCCTCACCACCACGCGCTGTGCGCTGTACTCAAGCTTCAGTCCGGCGCACACGTGCGCGCCGAACGCGTTGTCGTCGCAGTCAAAGCCGGCCGCCGCCGCCCGCCGGATGCTCGCGCGGCACTGCCGCTCGAATCCGACGTACGAAAGCGAGAGCAGCGACACGCAGCACGAGTCATGCGACGCGCGATACTGTCCCCTCAGATAGCTCCGAAGCGCGGTAACGTCTGCGTCGCACAGCATCGAGAGCGACATCACCTCATGCATTTTTCCACCGACACGCGTTCTTATAAGCGCGCGACACGACACTTCACAAAACGCGGCAACCGGTGAGTCCCAGAGACGCGATCGACACGTCTGTCTCTAGCCGCGTGACATACTTGATAGCCCACCGCATTTGGGCGTGTAGTTGCGCGTGTATACGACGTCTCGCGGCTCGAAATCCACACTCGGTATATTTACAAACGACGTTTTAGAGAGCAAATTCCGGGCGTGTATCTGCGCGTGCATACGACGTCTCGTGGTTCAAATTACACCCGGGTGTATTTACAAACGACGTTTTGGAGAGCAAATCCCGGGCGTGTATCTGCGCGTGTATACGACGTCTCACGGCTCGAAATTACACCCGGGTGTATTTACAAACGACGTTTTGGAGAGCAAATCCCGGGCGTGTATCTGCGCGTGTATACGACG
>ENA-ORXF01001231-ORXF01001231.1-marine-metagenome-genome-assembly--contig:-NODE-1231-length-16896-cov-4.520126_pt1 | contig 16896 bp, 19 predicted proteins | sample MGYA00237864_ERZ511476 | MGnify/ENA primary metagenome ERZ511476 (study PRJEB26306, sample SAMN06343908) | marine metagenome | isolation source: coastal waters | place: Atlantic Ocean: West Antarctic... | reverse complement strand
TACATTGAACAGCGTCAGCCTCCTCTTGCGTAAAAGACGGCCAAGGAGAAAACCTATCAATTTCCATTATTGTTTCCCTTAAAATTTTCTACTGTAGCATGATTAGCTTGATCCACTCCCCCGCCAGCGATTACTTTTCTTACTGTAAGCCATAATATCTTCATATCTATCCAAATTGATTGATTATCAACATACCAAACATCTAAATTAAATTTTTCATCCCAGTTAATTGCATTACGCCCATTAACCTGTGCCCAACCTGTAACACCTGGCTTTACATTATGGCGGCGGGCCTGTTCTTCATTATAAAGTGTTAGATATTGCACTAATAACGGGCGAGGGCCTACTAAACTCATATCACCTGTTAAAACATTCCACAAACCAGGCAGCTCATCTAAACTCGTTGAACGTAAAAGTCTACAAAATCCAGTTAACCTATCTTCGTCAGATAAAAGCACGCCATCTTCACCAACATTATCAACCATTGTCCTAAATTTTAGAATGGAAAATATCTTTCCATTCAATCCTGGACGAGGTTGTCTGAAAAAGATTGGCGATCCAAGTTTGAACTTAATTAATACAGCAGTTAATAATACAACAGGAAATAGAACTAGAAGGCCAATAGAAGTAATAACTATGTCAAAGATACGTTTCATGTAATACCCATTATTTTTAACATTTCTTTATTTACCTTGTGAACATCGAATTTATCCTCAACAATCCTTCTGCTCTCTAAACCCATACTTTCAATTTGGCAACGATTTTCAATAAACCAGATCATTTTATCTGCAAGCCCCCTTGGCGATTTAACTTTAACTTTAAAGCCATTAACACCCTCTTCTACGGTCTCCCTACATCCAGCAGCGTCCGTTGTGAGTATAGGTCGACCCATTGACATAGCTTCTAATGTACTACGTGGAAGACCCTCATGATATGATGGCAATACATAAACATTTGAACCTTTTATATATTCTCGGACATCACTAGATGAACCTTTATAGCTAATATAGTCTGACCAACTATTAACCTCAGTTAAGGATATTGCATCAGGAGAGGAGTCTTCTGGACCAACTAAAGAAAACCTGGCAGCAGGATAAATATCCTTTACAATTTTTGCAGCTATCGCATACTCCCTCAACCCTTTTTCACTAAGTAAACGAGAGATACATAAGAAATTAATACCCATTTTAGGAAAATCTACGACACTATATTTTTCAATATCCACACCCGACCCATTTACAACATGCGCTTTAGACCTAGGTACAATACCTTTATCAACGAAAACATTAAGGTTATCTTCATTTTGAAAAATAACAGCTTTCGAACTCTTTAATGCGACTTTATAGAGGGAAGTTACCAATTTGGTTAAAACTTTTCTTTTAAATGAATCCCCTTGGAAAGAAAACCCTAGACCTGTTATTAATGCGTAAAAATCCTGTTTGAAAAATTTTGATACAATCCCTCCCCAAATAACTGGCTTAATTGTATAACATAAAATAATTTTTGGTCTTATTTTTTTATAAGCGAAAAAAAGAGAGACGATAGTTTTTATATCAGATATTGGGTTTAATCCACTTCTAGAAAATTCTACATTCTTACTATCAACACCAAAATTTTCCAATTTTATTTTTTGACTGGTGTTTAAGGGTTTTGATATTGTAGTAACGGATAAGTTAAATTCCACCAATACCTGTAAAAGGTTACCCCTGAAGTAAATTAACGAATCAGGTTCAACACCAACAACTAATATTTTGTTATTATCTTTCATCTATTCTTCCTAAAACCAATTCATCCATCAAACCTTCGGTAAAATATGACTGGAGAATCATTGAGTTTCTTTCCAAACTTCTAAACAATACATACTCCAAATCATCTTAGCTCTTTTTTCGTCTGAAACTTTAATATTTCTTTCTAATAGTTTAGTGATGAAACTTTGATTGATGAATGAACTTGAATAACTATTCATAGACAATCGGTCATATATATTTTCTCTTAGATCGGTATCTACCCATTTTTTTAGCGGCACTTCGAAACCGCGCTTAGGTTGATCAATTAACTTCAATGGCAAATATTTTTTTGCTATTTCTCTTAATATAACCTTTGTGACGCTACCTTTAACTTTTTGATTATCAGGTAAGGTTGGCGCGAAATCTAGCATATATTTACTTAAGAAAGGGCTTCTTCCTTCTAATGAGTTACTCATAGTCGCTATATCCATTTTGACTAATAAATCAGAAAATAGCAAAATCTCTGAATCATGAATCAGCATTTCTGAGAGCCTTGAAAGCCCGGAAGTACTTAAAACGAACTTATCCATCTCTTTTAAAATATAATTATCATCAAATTTATATAAATCTTCAAAAACATCAGAAGTACTACTAAGGTAATAATCGAGACCAGTTTTATTTGAGATTACCAACATTCTATAGAAATAATTGTATAAAGAGTTTTTATTATTAGCTGAAGGCAATACTTTAAGAAGTGGGCTTAAATAGCTAGCTAGTGTCAAAAAGTTATTAGCTGCTGGTACATAACGCCTATATCCACCAAACAATTCGTCTGCCCCATCACCATTCAGAATAACAGAGACATGCTTTTTTGCCTCTCGACTTACATAATAACTGGGTATGGCACTGCTATCCATAAATGGTTCGCCATAATTTGATAGGATTTTTTCTATATCATTTTTTACATCAAATTTTATTTCAATTTCATGATGCTCTGTATTGTATTTTTTGGACACCAACCTTGCCAGTGAAGATTCATCATATGCACCATCAAACTTTACTGTAAAAGTTTTAAGATTTTTTTTATATTTACTTGCCATGGCGACAATAAGACCGCTATCAATACCACCGCTTAAGAAAGCTCCAACTTCAATATCAGAACTAAGCACTCTATCTTTAACACTCTTATCAAGAAGAAATTCCAGCTTATTAACTGACTCAATTAAAGTCGGATTACCCTGCTTGATATAATTATTCTTTATATTAAAATATCTATTTTTTATAATTTTCAAACTATCTATATCTATTTTATAAATACAGCCAGCCTGTACTTCTTCAATGTTTTTATAAGGTGTATACTCTTTAAAAAATAACCCCGTACGTAAATATGCTTTAATCGCATCTTCATTTACTTCCAAAACATTGACAGCTTCTTTAATACTATTTAGCTCACTTGAAAACATTAGGCTTGAACCATCTTTATAAATATAGAGAGGCTTTTTTCCTATCCTATCTCTAGCCAAAAAAATTTCATTTGATTTCTTATCAATAATTGCGAATGCAAACATGCCATCGACCATATCGAACATCTTATCTTTGTATTCAACAAAAAGCATTAAAATAGTTTCTGTGTCAGATTGAGTCTTAAATGAATAATGTTTTAAATATTTTTCTCTAAGAAATATATGGTTATAGATTTCACCGTTAAAAACTATACTATAATTCTTATAATGTAGCGGTTGACCACCATGTGTAATATCCTGTATCGATAACCTCGTATGAATAAAAGCCACATTTAAATTATAATATATGCTTTGCGCATCTGGCCCTCTATGAATCAAAGAATTTTTAATAGCTTCCAAATTATATTTATTATAATTTATTACACCTGCTATTCCACACATTTCAAGAACCTCTAATATTTCGTGAATTTAGTTTTATCTAAAAAATAAATTGTTAAATAATTGCTGTATTCAACCTAAATAGGAAACTTTCATTTCATATTTTAAAACATCACTGGCGACATATCACCGTTTCTATAATTAAATCTTTCCTAGCTGTAATGCCACATATATGCCGCCTGTAGTGGTCAAGTAAAACTCGCCACGGCATAAGAGACAAGTTCATACTTCCTTTCCGCCGCATTTGGTGAGGGATACCGTTATGTTTATGCGGCCCATGCTGGCTGTGATATCTAACAATATACTGTGCAACCGAGACTTGAGCTTAGTTAAAAATATGGTGCTTTTTTTCGGGTACCTATATATCTTTTCAGAAGAAAAAATTACTATATAACTACAACTTTATATTTTCAGAAGAGAACATTAATATAAACTTACAATCAAAATATTTTTGCGCTTTTACTATAAAATTTTTTATAATTGGTTTTCACGTACCCACAAACAGGGCTGATAATTCAACAAATCTCTCCGCACAACATTCAGCATAAGTACTATCTGTAAGTTTCTTTTTATTTTTCATCTCTTAAAGAGTCCACATACCAATCCATTGCCTCATCCATTCCTTCGGATATCATATACTCTGGTTGGTAGCCTAGCAGTGTTTTTGCTTTCGTTATATTGGCCTGTGAGTGCCTAACATCTCCCACTCTGAAATCTGTATATACTGGTTTTTTATTTTCAAGTTCACTTATTCTACGAATCAGCCGCTCCTCTATCATTTGATAAAGTTTATTTAAGCTTGTCCGATCATTAAGGGCTACATTGTAAATTTGATTAGTAGCTTGATCATTATCAGTAGTAGCTGCTAATAAATTCATTTGCACTGTATTATGAATATAGCAAAAATCTCTGCTAGTTTCTCCATCGCCATTAATAAAAACATCATCTTTATTTAAGATAGCTGCCACCCACTTTGGTATAACTGCAGCGTACGAACCATTGGGGTCTTGCCTTTTTCCAAAAATGTTAAAATACCTTAAACCTATTGTTTTAAATCCATAAGTTTTTTCAAAAACACTGGCATAAAGTTCATTAACAAGCTTTGTGACTGCGTAAGGACTTAAAGGGTTACCGATCTTACCCTCGACCTTTGGCAAATCTGGATGATCACCATAAGTAGAACTTGAAGCGGCATAAACAAACCTCTTAACATTTTCATCTTTACTAGCAACCAACATATTTAAAAAACCATCAATATTAGCCTTGTTGGTGCTTATTGGGTCTTCGATTGACCTTGGCACAGAACCTAATGCTGCTTGGTGCAAAACATAATCAGCTCCACTGCAAGATTTCTGACAATCTTCTAATTTTGTAATATCACCATTAAAAAACTTGAAATTACTACTCAAATCTTTACCAGTAGCTTTGTTAGCATCTTCTATAGCTTGATCAATATTATATTGATGCCCCGTAACAAAGTTGTCGAGCCCTACTACATTTTGATTAAGAATAAGTAACTTTTCTAAAAGATTGGAACCAATAAATCCAGCGACACCAGTTATTAACCAAGTACTTTTATTATTTTTCAAATATTCTTGCAGCTTTTCATATTTGGTCATTTATAGCCTTCCATCTGATTCATTAGCTTTAAGTATATATTTAATATCATACAACACGTGATTATGTTTACCATAGGCTCTGATTTCTCCAATAGTTAAAACTTTAAATTTATCATGAGCAACTGCTAGTATAATTGCATCATACTTTCCATTTATTGGCTCATCAATTAGCTTAATATTATACGCATGAGCAGCTTCGTCTTTATTAACCCATGGATCATACACATCCACATTACAATTAAAGCTTTTAAACTCTTTAACAAGATCAATCACACGGGTATTGCGGTGATCGGGACAGTTTTCTTTAAAAGCAAGGCCCATAATTAGGACATTTGCATCAACCACATGGATTCGCTTCCTAGTCATGAGTTTTGACACTTGATCAGCTACATATGAACCCATGCTGTCATTAAGACGCCGACCAGCTAAAATCATCTCCGGGTTATAACCAACCTCGATCGCTTTGTGAGTCAGGTAGTATGGGTCAACACCTATACAATGCCCTCCTACTAAGCCGGGACGGAACGGAAGGAAGTTCCATTTGGTACCCGCTGCCTCTAGCACTGATTCAGTGTCGATATCTAGTTTATTAAAAATAAGAGCAAGCTCGTTAATGAGGGCAATATTTACATCTCTTTGTGTATTTTCAATGACTTTAGCAGCTTCCGCTACCTTGATACTGCTTGCTTGATACGTACCTGCAACAATAATCTCTTGATATAGCTTATCAACTTCTGCAGCAATTGTAGGTGTTGAGCCTGCAGTAACTTTTTTAATTGTGGCAATGCGACGCTCTTTATCTCCAGGATTAATACGTTCTGGTGAGTAACCACAATAAAAATCCTTATTAAATATTAAGCCTGACTGATGCTCAAGGATTGGGACACACACCTCTTCTGTTGCACCAGGGTAGACAGTAGACTCATAAATAACTAAGTCACCTTTTTTAAGAATTTTACCAACTGATTCGCTAGACTTTTCTAAAGGCGTTAAATCTGGTCTTTTGTGCTTGTCAATTGGAGTTGGGACAGTGACAATAAAGATGGTGCAATCTCTAATATCATCAAGGTTAGTTGTATAACTTAAATAGGATGCATCGCTAAGCTCCTGGTTAGTAATTTCAAGTGTTCTATCGATCCCCTTTTTAAGTTCGTGAATTCGTTCTTTATCAATATCAAAACCAATCACTGAACGTATTTTTCCGAATTCAACTGCAAGAGGAAGGCCTACGTAGCCTAACCCAATTAAAGCTATTCTTTTACTTTTCATAATTAACCTTCTAGATTACTAAAGACCACTGATGTAATTAATTGCTTTTGCCATATAGGCCTCGAGCCACTTCCTATTCATCAACTTAAACAGGTAAAATAAGCCACAATAAAAAATGTTATGTAACCTCAATTGTGCAACTATTCTTCAATTTAACGATAAATAGTTCATTTAACTGAGCCTGAAAAATCAAACAATAACTGCCTTATATTTTTAATTTTATTATTTTGGTGCTAAGTTAATATTTTCTCGCACTAACAGTACAATCTCGTTATCTGTTAACTTACCAGTATCGAAAGTATTGATCGAAATTGAGTTAGGCTCACTTACTCCAATAGCATAAGAGATCTGAATTTCACAACGCTCCGCTAGACCTCGGGCTACGATATTTTTTGCTACATAACGGCCAGCATAGGCAGATGAATGGTCTAACTTGGAAGTTTCTTTACCAGAGAATGCACCACCATGGCGTGCCATACAGCCATATGTATCCGCAATAATATTTCGACCTGTTAAGCCGCAATCCCCTACAGGGCCACCAATAACAAAGTTGCTGATTGGATCAATATTGAATTTCGGACACCTAGTTATCCATTCACTTGGTAGTACATATTTAACAATTTTTTGCATTAGTGCTTCACTAAGCTCACTTAAGCTGATGGGCGGATCATGTTGTGTAGACAAGACCACTGTATCGATGCCAACGGACTTGTCATCAAGGTAACGTAAGGTCGGTTAGTTTTTTGCATGTGGGTGCAACCAAGTCAACCGGCTATTTTTCCTTACTTTAGCTTGCCAATCTACTAACCTATGCGCATAGTAGATTGGCGCAGGCATGAGCACATCGGTTTCGGCGCTGGCATAACCAAACATCAAGCCTTGGTCACCAGCACCTAATTCTTTATCACCTGGCTCATCAACACCCATAGCAATGTGTGAAGGCTGTTTGCCTATGGCATTGATAAGGGCACAGGGTGCACCAAAAGTTTGGTGATAACTGTGGCGAGAAGTCTATGAAAGCTTTTGAGACTGATCCTGACAATGAGTTTGAGCATGTCCAAGGACCAAGCCTTTTTGACTATCGTGCCAGGCACCAAGACTATCAGGACATCTATAAGAAACACTTCTAGTCATCCTATCTATGTGTCGCCCAACATCTATAGTAGGGAAAGAGCCTGTTATTCCGCACGTACTTTCATTCCACGCTCCATTGCTATGAATATAGGCGAAGGCATATTTACAAAAACCTGCTCAAAACCATAACCTGTAATATTAAAAAACTCTGGAAACTTCTCAAAAACCCGTTGAGCCAGATTGTCAGGGAAAAATTCTCGATAGTCTCTCTCCACTCTACTCTTATTTAACCGAGGCAAGCCACCTGCCAGATCGAAATTCAATGCTGCAGCCATGGCAGGAACAGAAACTTCGAGTGTCTCAGATAGGAGAAGGAAGTCCCCCTGAAAGCAACCATTTTCATCAATTAACTGACCAATTGGACTTTTTGAAAGGGCTGGAAAATGCCAGCTTTGCATATCTAAATATGCATTCACAAAGCTATCAAAGGATTGAAAATTATAAATATCTTTGACACCTTGCCATCCAGCGTGTCGATTAAAGCCAAATCTACCAACACCGGTGTGGTAATAATAGCTGACCAGCCAAGAAAAGGGGTTCCGGGTGACTCCAAATATCAGGCTATTCAAACTTAAAAAATCATTGTAGCAGGGCCACTCCCCAGGTTTACCTTTTCCAGGTGTGTTTATGCTTACCTTCCCTTGAACTTTTTCTCCCTGTTCAAAACAGCTATGTTCAGCGTTGAAGAACAGCGGTGAGTCAGAAAATAACCAATTTACAGTCGTGCCACCAGTCTTTGGAATATGAATGTGCGACAGCCCTGTCGACGCAACCTTTTTTTGAGCTAAAAATTCAGCAAACTCGATCATTGAGCAACTCTTAGTTTTTTATATTGGTTATACGATTTTTCCGTCAACTGTCCTAAAAGTACTGCAGAAACCAAAGCAAACTCACCTTTCATAACCAGTCCTTTAAGAGATCTTTCGTGAACAATCGGTGTTAAAATTATTAACAAGCTAATAAATAATATACTCACTACTTTTGAACTGAATCCACATATGCGGATACGCCTTGTAAAAAAATAGGCAAATGCGAGAATGAGCAATAAAGAGAATTCTTTGTATTTTATTAATATACTTTTTGTAATAATAGCCCAAAAATTTTCAAAAGAAACTGTTACAGGGGCTGCCAAACTCACAGAAAAAACATCAATGTCTAGGCCTATTAAACTGAATAAAGAAAAACATGTAAAAGACAAAACAAAAACATATTGCATCGCCCATCTGCGGTTAATTAGTATTACTATAGGAAGAAAAACCAATGCAACTGGATGGAAAAAACCAAATGAGAATATCTTTTTCCTCGTTAAAATAAATGCTATAAACCACAGCAAAGACAAGCTAAGTGCTGAATAAAAAACAACCAACAAAAAACAAAAAATGAGAGTTAAAAAGTCTATCACAAAAAGCCCCCTTTTCTTGTACTTCATGGCTATCACGATACTGTATAAGGGGTACGATACTAGAATAACAATCATAAAAAATACAGGCAGCCCGACATACGAGCATAAGTAATAAATATAACTAAGAAAAAAATATCTAGGGAGCGTAAAACCGAATAGGTTATGAGAACGATTTAAAGAGGAACCAAACTCTATTGACGGCTGGTATGAAAACACGTGAAAGAATATATCGAACCCGATCGGGGTGGACATATAAAGCCCCATCACCAGAAGCCCTGTGAAAAGTTTTAGCATACTCGATCTGCTAGGTTTTTTACAAGTTGAGTTGAGCGAAAATTTTCAGCCATGCGAACGTTCCGTGAGGAATAACTAGCATCCCAAGATGATGAACTAATGATCATTTCCTGTAACTCAGAGAAAGCGGAATACCACATTACATCCGTTGTACCATCAGAAAAAACGGGGTCATCTTTGTGCGACACATGCAGTATTGGAACGCATCCAGCAGCCATAGCCTCGATAACACCGATGCCATATGCTCCAGTCCCCTCGCTTCCTACAAATACATAACTAGCCTTCCGATACACATCAACAATATCTATCCTAAAATAAGAGCGCTGAGAGGCTTTGAAAACACGCGCAATAAACCCAAACAAACTTGACCCTGAGGACGAAAACTTTGATAAACAATTGAACACATTTGAAGGTAGCGTAACTCGACTCAACTTAAGCCTATCTGGATGCAATGTCGACTTTTCACCTACATTAAACGGTAAAACCCCCGATTCAAATTCGTGATAACTCCCAGTAACCGCTAAATTTACAACCCCGAGTTTATCTGCACTGGAACCCGTAAAAAAGCGCTCAGAAACACAAAACGGAGAAATTATTAGATCCTTGGAATAATGTGCAAACTTTTCTCTAAAAAAAGAATGCCTAGATATATCTGTATCAAATGCAAGTTGGATATCTAATTCATCAAAAAAATTCCGCTCAATGTCAAAGATATGATAATGACTCAGGTGGACTATAACTCGTCCTTGGAATTTACAGTCGACAAGAAATGCAAGCTTTCTAGAGACCTCTTTATATCCAAAAAGAACAATTACGTCATCACATTTAAAACCTGAATGATTATAGATAATTATGTTATTCACCATACTCCAAACACGGACTTCAAAAAACACAAGACACCGCAACACTATTTTGGGAAGCCTATCTTGGAGAGAAGCTGGCATTGAAGAAACCAATCCCGAAGATAAATACTGCACCCCAGGTAAATCGCTGAAATACTTATATTTCTGCAAGGCCCTTCGGCGAGCCAGATAAAACGAAATCGGGCGATGGACGAAATCATCCCCGTGACTATCAAGAATAAAAAGCGTCATAAAAAAACCTAGCGATAAAAACGGATTGCAAAAAGCAATCTGTTTAACTTTACTTTAACAATAGATTGTAAATCTTGCCAAAAACCCATGACGGGAATGCCTTCGTAAGACAGCCCGAGTTGATAAGCCGCACTGCGCTTTATGCGGCCTTTCTTAACAACCTCCACACATTTTAATACATCCGATGTTACGCCTAAGGTACAGCCAAGAATCTTTCTATAGCGAAGATGATAGAATGCTTCAAAATCCCAAGGGTTAATTTCTGCATCCGAGATCTCGGACAGAACTTCACGGCGCCAAAGGGAAGGCTGGCTACTCAGTTGATATAGCTGCGTGGAAGTAGTCACCACAAATGGATACTTTGTTAAAATTGGCGTGCCGTTAACCGGCTTCGCCGTAAGGCGGACATAGTCGGGTCTTATTTTATCCAAAACTTCAATAAGCATATCTACATAATGAATTTCAAGAATGACAAAGTCATCTAACATTATCAATATGTATTCGGACTCTGTAAGAGAAATTCCACACCTCAATTTCTCTGAAAATGTAACTTCGCAGAATTTTTTCGAGACACATCTTTTTTCTGACACTGTCTTTTCAGAGATCAAGAAACTCGAACCAATAAATGGCAATTTCTGAAGATTTAAGGAGAGAATCTGCTGCGCTAAATTTATTTTTTCATTAGACGTTATAACAACTAAATCAAATTTAAGACCCATCACAACACTCCGATATAACGACCATGAACATAAAGGACGAAGCTTGGGACTATGGAACAAACACACACCATCAAAAATATACGATCCACATCATCAAATAACATCACAGACAAAAGCAAAGCCCCACAGCCTAAGAAAATCTCAAAAAAGTTCCGTATCATAATCGCAGGGTATTTCCCGTAAACAACCAAAACTGGAACTTTAAAAATATCTACTGAACGCCTCAATGTAATTAGCAAAGAAAGGGTAACGAAAATGACCGCAGATAGCACCGAATCTATCGAAAAATATATAAAAGAAAAAACCAGGCCAAAGCCGCTAATACCTATAATAGGGAGGAGAATTGCAGACAAGGAAACACTCCGTCCCTTGGAAAGTGAGTACGTCCTTACTTGATAACCTATTGCAGCATAAGCAGCATCGATATACTGAGGGAGCATTTTGTAAGTAAGATAAACTGTTAGGTTCATGCTAGAAAAGACCATTACAGCCAAAGATCGCTCAGCAATCCCTACCACAGCACTTGATAAACTCACCCAAGACTGGGGTCTACGGAACATGCTTCGAATTTGCCGCATTAGCCCTTTAATGATTTGACTAAAAGAAATGACAATCTTGCCTTGATATTTACTCAAAATAATGAGGAGAATCGAGACAGTCTCGAATAGAGATATAGCAAAAATAGAAAGAGAGAATCCCAAACTACTCTCAAAATATATGACAGATAGAATCAACAATATATTTCGCAGTGTAGCAATCTGATTCACAAACGTTTTAAAAAAATTTAGCGGGCGCCAATAAACCAAACAGTTTCGGGCAACATTTGCCACATGTCGGCCGAACCCTACCATAACAAACGAAAATCCATAGGTCGATATTTCAATAATAGCAACGATTAACAATACGAAAAAATATAGTAAATAACTAGATAGCATAGTCCCTACTAACCTTCGAAGTTCAGCACTATGCCGTTTTGAAAAAATCCTTTCAACTCGCAATAATGATAGAGAGTCAAAGATAATCGCTACAGAGAGCGAGACCATATAAAAGTTAAGTACCTGAATAAAGTCTTCACTGCCTAACTCGAGGACGAGTATAGGAATAAAAAAACCAACGGCCAGAGATAATACCTGCCATAACGTAATTTGATTAAGGTAGAACACCGTAACCCCAGTATAATATAATTAATAAATAAAGCTTTACCTTCCTATTAAGAGTTAAGAACTCAGAATAGTTTTTGATTAAATATATGTGCCCCCGCATAATTAGATGCGCCCTAGACTTAAATCCAGAGCCTTTAGACAACTGTATCGTCGAGTCTGAAGTGTACACCCTAGGACGTAAAATACTTAGATAAACACTGCACGAGTGACGTTTCATTAAAGATATAATACCTAATCCTTCATAACCTCGCAGGCAACCATAATAAGGAGGTTTGGAGACCAACGATTTATTTACTGCAGTAAGGGCCTCCCCACCTGTTCCCAAAGACGCATACACCCTAATGTCGATACTTCGATCAACTTCAACATGAGACCTCAAGGTTTTATCATTAATACAATGAAACATAGCGATGTACCCATCGTAGCTCTTCAGGAACTGAAGCATTTTTTTCCCCTCACTGTGATCTAGATAGTCATCACAATCGAGAAAAACACACCATCCAAAATAAGCGATCCTGAAACATTTATTTTTAGTGTAAGAAACACCCCTATTTGAGAAATTTCTATACAACTCGACTCTCTGAAAATTAAATTTATTCACAATTATTTTTGCTTGAGAGTAGTTTTCTTGCGAACTGCAATCGTCTACAATTACTACGTGGCATTTATGTGTAATTGTCGAAATTGATTTTAAACAGCGCTCTAATAGTCGAGGATTATTATAATGAGGAATACAAAACGTCAGATCTCTGTGTTGATTCATTTACAAGCCAGATTAGCATTCATTAATTTGATATAACACGCCAAGTCATCTGGCGTACCTAAGCCGTGCATAGCATTTGGCTTTATAACATAAACCCCAATTTGTTTACCCGCTTGAATAAGGTAATTATACACTGGACAGGTATAGAATTCTCCACTCACCCGCTCGTTACGCACGATCATGTCAATAGCACCATTTACGAAATCAGTACCTTTATCAAAATAATAAATCCCAACCGTAGCCAAGTCAGATATTGCTTCTTTCTCTTTAACCTCAACAACGAACTTATCGTCATTCAATTTAGCAAAAGACCACTTCGGATCCATTGCGCGATCAACGAAACAAAGTATAGACCCATCAAGACGCGACGCAGCAGCATTTTGGAGCATTAAATCAACACCTCCATCAACAATTTGATCTGAATTAGCTATCAATAACGGCGTGTCATTATTGATCAACTTCCTCGCGTGCAAGATGGTGCTTGCAGTACCTTCAGTTAATTTGTCTATGACAATCCAATCTACAGGGTAATTTTCGGATATTTGTCGAACGATTTCTGGTTCAGCATCCATATGTTCCTTACGAGCCACGAGAATATAGCGCGCATCATCAACTTTAAGGTTTTCTAAAACACGCACAATCATTGGCTTGCCTAGCACATCAATAAATGGCTTAGGCTTTTCATAACCAGCCTTTGCAAAGCGACTTCCCTGTCCAGCCATTGGTACCAAAATATTAATCATTCACACCTTCCTTCAAATATTTATCGTTGGGTGCTCCGGGATACTTAACCACAACAGTCACTGTATCTTCCAGAGCTCTGAAGCGGGCATACTCGCCAGGGGCAATTTCTACAATATCACCGTCAGAGTATTCAACACCTCCCAGCTCAACTCGTCCACTTAGTATCAAGGTCAGTTCTGTTGCAATATTGTGACAGTGCTCCGCCTCTTCGTCACCAGATTTGAAACGCTGCACTGCAACTTCGACATCCTGGGTTTTAATTATAGAGGGGGAAAAATCCCCAACAAACCAACCACGTGTAAAATCCTTCAGCCTATAATGATTCATCTAACCTCCAAGTACGCATCAATTCGAGAAATCTCACCATACTTCCATAAAATGATATCGACACCTGATATCAATTTACCATCAATATCCAACTCAAATTCAATAATTGAAGTGTCACCATCAACTAAGATTTGCTTTGTCTCAAAAGATAATGTGTTGCAATCATCAAATAACTTGGAAATAAAAGCGTGAATTGCATTTTTTCCTTTTATTTCTCCTACGTTGGGGTCATAAAGGACAGCATCGCCAGATAACATAGATGTTACGTTTGCAAGGTCCTTGGCATTAAAAGCTTCTACGTATTTTTTTGTTGACGCATGAATATGCGACAAGTTGCTATATTTTCGAGACTCGTTAAACTCCCTAAGTTCAGCAGAATCATAAAAATTATGATACTGCTCACGTTGAACCGTAAAGCACACTCCTTTCGAACCGTTTAATACGAGAGCATTAATCGCTTCTGATACGTAAAACCTCTCCTTGTCATTTGGGGCACTTAGTACCGTTTGTTTGGCAGCATTCATAAAGTCACTAGCACACCTAAAATAATACAGTCCAGCAAGAGCATGGCGGCTAATTGGTTTTTTCTCTGCTGACTCGATCACTAATCTGGACTCATTAAGTCTCACATATGACCATTTAGGATGAACAGAATCAAAACTAACCACTCCAAAGTCAGCTTTCTGATCACGGAAATAAGCTATCACAGCACTAACATCGAATCCCAGCTCTTGATCGTAGTTAGAAATTAAAATCTCTCCATCACCCAGGGAATCAACAGCCAACATAGCCGTACATAAGGCCCCTGCTGTATCGCCTGACAAGATTTTAACATCACAGCTAAACCCTTTGGCAGCCTGCTTAATCACCTGATCTAAATGAAATGCTGCAACATCACTCTGGCTAACTAATGCTGTAAAGCCAACCCCAGGCAACGAAGAGTATGAGGATATTGCGTTCTCGATCATTGTACGCCCACCAACCTCGATTAAAGGCTTAGGATAAGAATATTGTTCATCAAGAAATCTATTCGGCCCTGTCATTGGAAATACAACTCTCATATTACCTCCTCTGCAATCTGGATGAAGCTTTTAATATTCCAATAATTAACATCAGCAACTGTCTCAACCTCTAGAACATGAGCTCCCGATGCCTTGGCCGCTGCTATACCATGAGGGTTATCTTCAACAATGACACACTCACTCGCCGCCAGGCCAAGCTTTGAAATCGCTTTCAAATATATTTCAGGATCTGGCTTTCCATTAACAACATCTTCGTTCGACAGATAAAAATCCAAATAATCAATGAGTTGACTTTTATTCATCATTGCTTCAACAGTCGCCCGTATTGAATTAGATGCTAAGGCCACCCCATAACCTTCATTTTTCAAACGTGAAAGCGCATATTGATGACTAAACGTCGGCGCACACTTTTCATGAATCAACAGCATCGTGAACTTTTGCTTTAATGCGTTTATGAATTTATGTAACGATTCTGGAAGGCCATCTTGCAAAGTTAATATTTCCAACTTCTCACGGGTTGGGAGGCCATCATATGTTACGAGATGATCATGCTTAGATATTTCGTAACCTAACTTACCAAGGGCCAAGTTAAGAGCAATGTAATGCCACTCTTTAGCATCAATAAGCACACCATCCATATCAAAAATTACTGCTTTTATCAATTTACTCTCCAAAAAAATCTCGGGCTTTATCAGGAAAATCAGTACATAGTACCAAATCAAAATGACTGTAGGGTTTCAGTTCATCCCAACGATCAAGGTGATTTCGACCATGTAGCTCTGGTGAAACCACGAAAACTGGCTTGCCTTTTTCTAGCAACCACTGTAAACGCTTAGATGTAAACCAGCCTTCATTGAACTCATCCATCCAGACACCAGCTGCTTGATCAAAAAGACAAAGTTCCAGCTCGACATCGCTGCATCTAGATAAGTACTTAAGTCCATAATCGATTGCAACCACGGTATCTGGAACTGACATGTCGAATAAGACGTAGTTAGTTATCTGATACTGATCCAAGCTGCACTTTATTTTCTTCTGAAGACCATCCGCCTTGACGTTAAGAGCCAACACGCCAGTGCACTTTCTTTTATTATAAATACTCAAAAACTCTTCAAACGTAAGCAATTTTTCTGAATAGAGGGGCATATCATGTGATATAACAATTACCCCATCTAAATCGCGAAGATCGGTTTCTGTACCGAAACCTTTCGAAAAAGAACGCTCAAATGCTTGAATGGAATTTTTTTCTACGGGCCTTTTCCAAAAGCCTCGATGAGAGATTATCTGCACTGTATTTTACCTCAAAAAGATTATGTCGTTAAAATATTCTCATTCGAATTATATACAAAATAGTCGCTTAGGATGGAATCAAAACGGAATCAAAATAATAAGAGCTAACTCAGCGACTCGCGCCATGATCAAGACAGCCCTTTGATTTTAAAATTTTTTAAACCATATGTAATCCACTATTATTTTTCCACAAAACTATAAAAGCTTGTTGATAACAATCCAAACCCTATTCCGATTGCTCTAAATTCGATAAGGGATATTAAGGTATCTTAGAAACCCTTATGTTCTTCTGGCTGAAAATATTCAATTTAAAGAGATTCGTACCAGTCGTTTTTATAAATCAATTCCATCAAATATTTCTTCGTTTGTTCATCACGCATACCTAAAGCAACATTAGCACCTAGAAAGCCTTGCTTATTACCACAGTC
>ENA-ORXF01001229-ORXF01001229.1-marine-metagenome-genome-assembly--contig:-NODE-1229-length-16903-cov-7.347498_pt1 | contig 16903 bp, 6 predicted proteins | sample MGYA00237864_ERZ511476 | MGnify/ENA primary metagenome ERZ511476 (study PRJEB26306, sample SAMN06343908) | marine metagenome | isolation source: coastal waters | place: Atlantic Ocean: West Antarctic... | reverse complement strand
CAAGTAGAATTATTTTGAGATTTAAATAGTACACCAAGATGTGGTTGTTCTGAAACTTGTCTTGAACCACCAACGTCTAGTTGACCTAATTCAGAAATCCATACTCTATAATTTAAACTTTGTGACAGAGTAACAATACAATATTCTTGATTTTGTTTAAGATAAATTGGTGAATTAAAAGTAAATGTTGTGGCACTAGTTGCATCTTCTGATATATTAACCTCACTTGGTTCTAAAGTTTTTTGACCAAATGCAAGTATCTTCTTGCCTGGATATCCATTTATAACATTTCTTATTTGTACAATAATAGGAAGATTTGCATCTTTAAACCCAAAGTATAAATCTACTTTAGTTATAAACGCACCACCATCTTCATCACATAAAAAAGTTTGAGCAAGTGGGTCAAACCAACCTGTAAATTCTCTTTCTGTATTTGTTTGAGTAGTACTAGTATTTTGATTTACACTATCTTGTACAAATGTACCATTTCTTGTTGCAATAATTGTTTCTTGTTCAGTTTCTAAAGTACCAGTTGCTTGATAGATTGCTTGACCTGCTGTAACTGGGTCACTAGTTTTATCATCTATAGAACTTGAAGTTAATCTAAATTCAACTTCTCCTGTTTGAAATCTTGGAATATTTTCTTGTCCAGCAAATCTATATTCTGGTATTTGAAAAGTACATTCTAATTTTCCAGATGCTGTTGTAATTAAAGGACTTGCAGCTGCAATAGTTGTATCAGAAGTATATGTTGTGGATGATGGTGTTACAAATGGATTAACATCTACTTTATCAAAGAAAGCATACACTCTAGTATTTGGTTTAAATCCAATACCAGTAACACTAATATTTCTTGGACGAACAAAAGGTATTAATGCTCTTGATATAATTCTTGACCCTTGTGATTCTTCATCTACTTGTTCTACTATATTACTTCTTATTCCAGTTCTTGTCAAATCTGTTCTAACTGTTCTTGTAACATCAACAAAGGTTGATACTCTTCCTCTTCTTCTGCTAAAAGCTACTCCTACTGTATCTGTAGCTATAACACCAGTCCATTGAGTTTCCCAAGAATTCCAAACTGTTCCAAGTCTATTTTGATTTGCAGCTAAAACTGAAGAAAAGTTACCATCAACATTAACAATTAATGCTGGAGCAACTTCTGTTTCAAACCACTCATCTCCAGATGGTGATAATACTACTTGACCTACCCAAGAGTATCTCCTGAGTGGTTGAACATTTTCTAATGTTGTTGCAAATGAGTTTTGCGCCATAACTTTATTTGTATATGGTAGTGTAATTAAATCACCAGTTTTTTGATAACCAGCAGTTGACCTTGCACTATCAGTAGTTGCTTGTTCTATTAATTCTGCAGCCCTTAAAACACACTTAGGTCTAAGTTCATTAGCTTGCATATCAATTGCACATTTGTAATCTCTATCTGATGTATTACCAATTCTATGACCAGCAAAATTATCTACTATAAACCCAGATTTAAATCTGTTTAATCCATTTGAATCTTGTATTTCAAATGATTCTGCATCTCTTTCTAAAAGACTCAATGCAGTATAGTATTCAACATTTTGGATACGGTCTTGTAATCTTCCAATATCTTTCATAGTAAATCTTTGAGTTTTAAATCTTTGAATTGATGCATCTTCTGGTGTAAATGTAAATGGTGGTAAAAATATTGTTGCAAGTTTCATTGCGTTATCAATATCTTTAGGTTCAACTGGTTCTTCAGCAGAGACGCCTTCTATAACTTTCATCTCACCAGTTGAAGTTAAGAATACACTTGCAAATTTACCTAAGAAAAATTCAAAATCAGCTTGAAGACTACTATCTGGTTGAGGACTATCAACAACCGTAGCGTTTGTACCATCATACTGTCTATGGAAGAAATCAAATGAGTTTCCTGTAATTTCATCAATGGCTGTTACCGTTGTAGACGTTCCAGCAATATCTTCTACAGAAGGCCTAAAGTCAAAACAATCTGCAAGAGGAAATTCACCACTTGGTTCTGGATCATCTGGGTCAACTCTTGTTGCACTATATGTTGGGATATCATCATAACCCATTCTACCAGCAACGTCTGAATAAGAATCTACAGAGAAATAACTTCCAGCAGAATGTGAGAAGTAATCATAGACTACTAACAGTCTACCTCTAGGTGCAGAGAAATTAGGTTTTCTTTCTAGTCTTGCAATGTCATAATAGTTATCTCTTTGTCCTGTATCTAGTGTAAAGTAATTTGTTATGACTTTACTTCCAGCAGTTAGAGCAGTAACAGTTGAAGTTGCACCAGAAGAATCTCCTGTAATTGTATCAGCAGTTGTAAAATCTGTTGCACCAAATCCTTTTGTAAGAGCATAAGACATAGGACTTGTTGTGTCAATAATTCTTGCCTTCGCACCAGAAGCAGAACCAGTTATAAGTTCACCTCTAGTAAATGTTCCTGTGATTGTACCGAGTGTTAATTCTGGAGCAGTTGCATCTGCACTTACATCCTCTGAGTCAAACACACCAACTATTTTAAATACGTCTGTACGACCAAGTGAAATAGATTTATCTGTTGGTCTTGTTCCAAATGCGTGAGTAGCACCCACATCAACTTTTAATTGTTTAACAAGATTTGTTGTTTTAACTTTTGATGCAACACTTGTTTTTAAAAGAGTTGCAATTAGTTTTACTTTTGCACCATCACCAAATTTTGTGTCGTCAGTAATTGTAAGAGTTGCAGTACCATTACCAGCCAATGTATCAGCAATACTAACAATATCACCTTGAACACCACTACCATCACCAGCAGTAAGAATTGATAAAGTATAATCTCTTTCTGCATGAGCAGCAAATGTTTCATTACTACCAGCAGTAAACGCAACCACACCAGATGCATTTGTTGTACCTATAAATTGTCTACGAATTGTTATCTGTGAATCACTTGCATTATCATTAGAATCTGTTAGTAGAGTATTAATAACTTGTTTAGGTAATTTAAATAATGATTGATTTTTTTCTGGTGATACTAGTGTTGCAACTTTCTCTGTTTCTAATTCTATATCACCATCTGCTGTTTCTAATTCAATATTACTATCTGCATTTCCTGAACTTGCGTCTGTTCCGTCTAATGCAATTCCACCAACAGCTGATGTATCAGTTACTTCAAGAAGACAATCAGCAGTAAAGTCTTGTCCACCATCTGAATCATCCATAAAGATTTGTCTTACGTCTGCAAATGTATGTTTAAGTATACTACCAATAGTTAAATCTGCGTTTGCAGCATTCTCTATAATCAATCCTGATTCAGCAGAATCAGATGCAGTTACTTTTTCTCCAGCAGCAAAATCACCCACAACACTTGTAAGAACAAGTTGAGTTCCAGTAGTTAAAGCTCCATGTACAAATCCAGTTGCACCAGAGGTTACTCCTGTCATTTGAACCCCACCATTTGCGTGAGAGGCAATAAGAGTTGGACTTGGTATACCACTTAAAGTTATATAAGTAAATGGACGAATATCAAATAGAAATAATCTGAATATAGCATCTGTAGCATTTGCATCACCAGATTCATATTGCATAGTACGAGTTCTTGCAAGACCAACTTGTTTTCCAGATGCAGCACCTCTTGTTGTAGTTCCAAGACCATATAATTCTAATGTATTGTAAGGTGTTGTTTCACCACTTATAGAACTAATATCTGGCGTACCAAAAACATTTGTTATTTTAACAAAATTACCAACTTCAAAAACAGAGATACCAGCATTAACTGTTTGCACATCTCTAGGTTTAACTATATCTTTATATGTTGTTGCAATCTTTTCAATTTCATAACCTTTTACATAAGCTTTGCCTGGCGTAATTGCAAGTGTTAGTGTATTTGATGATGCAGTATTACCATCATCTGTAGTTACACCAGCAGTATATGTACCAGCAAAATCTACATTTGCAACAGTAGAGTCTACTGTTTCTCTCATATCAAATTGGAAAGGTCTAACTGTGTAATCACCAGACTCATCAAATGTTCTTCTTGCAAGTGTATCACCTAAAACAGAATACTCTGTGTTCCTTGCATTGTTAACAACCCTACCACTCTCTACTCTCATTGTTTCTATAAAAGTTGCATCTGCTATAGATGTTGTGTCTAGACTTGCAAGTGTTAATTCTATTTTTAATCTATGAGCACCTTTGGCTGCATAGTTAGATGAACCAGTTGCATTGTCTGTAAGTGTAGTATCTGTTTCTGGTGTCACTAATGTTTCTGTAATATTAAAACCAATTCTTTTTGAAACTGTTGTTGAATTGTCAGATATTACTAATGTTTGTTCTGCAACTCTTACGAATTGTCCACGAACATAATAGATACCAGATTCAACTTTTGCAGCTGACCCTACTTGAGCTGCAGTTGTGTGTGTTGTTGCAGATGCAATATTTGATGCGTAAGCACTTGTATGAACTATAGCTGCATTAGCACTAATGTTTTCTGAATTACTAAATGTTGCAGATACAAAATCTGAACCAGTTTTAATATACTTTAAATATAGAGTTGGTTGTGTTGTAGATGTTCCAGCTTTAAATCCAATTACTTCTGCTTGAACACCAGAGGTTGCACCTGTAATTATAACTGGAGTTGTTGTATTATAATATTGTGTTGATACAACATCTTCACTACCAAAGGTAGATGCAAGTTGTATTGAGTCATAATAATTAGAAAAAGACATTTGGCCAGGTACGACAACTGTACCATCTTTAAATATATTATTACCATGTTTTTCAATTTGATTTTGCAGTATAGATTGGAGTTGTGTTAACTCTCTTGCCTGAACTGCAAAGCCAGGACGGAATAAAACTTTATGAAAATTATCCGTACTATCAAAATCGTCATAATACGGTGCTACGTTTAGGTCAGTTTTTTGTGCCATATTTAAAACTCAATTATTAGTTTGATGTCTTCTGTTTGATCAGAAGCACGTTGTATTGGTTTACGATTCTCTATGTAAATAATCTCACCACTATCTGGTTGAAGTTCTGGGTTTGCATAACCAGAAGTAAATGTGATTGTGTTGTTGTTAATAAGTGTTACTGTTTCACTAGCAGTAGTAGAAGGTGTTCCAGTCGCACTTGAAGTACCACCAGTTATTGTTCCTGTTCCACTAAATGCAAGATAGCCTCCTGTAGTTGAACTTGTTCCGTAGTCACCAAATCTTTCTTGATGATAATAAAGAATATTATTTGTTGCATCATATTCTACTACTTTACCACAAGCACCAGCAGCATTTGAAATCTTTTCGTCTGCATCAAATGTTCCACTTGCACTTGAGAACTTAACAGCGTATGTCATTCTTGCAGTTGATGAACTTGCAACAGTTGAAGTTCCAAATGTAGTTGGGTCTATAACTAATCCTACTTCTCTAAAATCATTTGCAGTTGTTACGTCATCGCCTTCGTCTTGTGTAAGGGTTGTTGCAGTCAATACATAATGACCACCTAATTCTTTAATTGCAGAATGACCATGACCATTTTTTGGACTAATGATAATTCCTACAGCACCACCACTTCCACTACCAATTCCAGATGCAGAAGATAATGCTGCGTCAGAGAATGTAAAACCTGAACCAAGATTTACAGTTCCAAAAGTATATCCAGCTCCACCAGCATGGATTGTTGTATTCGTACCAGCAGTTAATCCGAAAGATACAATAGAACCAGAAGTAACAGTAATACGAACTATCGCACCTGAAGAAGTTCCTTGACTTGTACCATCTCCATAGACAGCAGCATAATAAGTTCCATCTGTATAACCAGAACCAGCAGTAATAGATAGTGATTCTATTTTACCATCTGTTGCGGCATTTGTTACAGTAGAGTCATTTGATACAGGCATGTAATCGGTTGTTAAAAATTTTGCACCTTCTGAAGCAGTAAGATCATACATATATTTCAGAACATAACCACCTAATGCAAAGGGTGAGGTTGAAGTAGATGTTGGTTCTGAACCAGAGTATGCAGTACCACCGTTATTATCGAGAACTTTATATGCACGAAAATCGGAGGTTATAAAATAATAAGAAGAATCAAATAAGTTAGTTGCACCAGACGTTGCAGTACTTGATGAACTAATATTGTCTTTATACATATCGTAGGTTGTTCCGTTTGACCAATCTCTACGAGGTAATGCAAATGTAATATCTGTAACTGGAACTTTCTTTGCAGCTATCATTGAGTCCCAATTATAAAATTCTCTGGAAACACTATCTGCTGGAGTTGATGGTGATGAATCACTACCACCACTTGTTCCAGTTGTAAATGGAGTTGCTTTACCTATGAAAAGATAATACGTGTTTGGTGAACTCTCCGTGAACGACTCAAAAAAGTTCGTTGCGTTGTGAGCTCTAAATTTCTCGGTTATGATTGCTGACATTTTTTGTTACACCCTTTATTATATCTATTTATCTATATTATTTATACAGAATTAAGTAGAACATCATTTAATGTTCCTTTTTCTAAATCAAACATTGACCCAGCATTTGTACTTGAACCAGACGTTGAATTTAATACTAAGAAACCACCACTATTGTCTGTTGCGTCTTCTAAAGCAATATCTCCAGCATCCGTTAATGTTATAACTGCTGACGGAACAACTGGATCATACCCTTTACTAATACTATTTAGTGTCCAATTACCTAAAGGTATTGTACCAGCACTAACAATAATATCTGTAGTTTCAAGAGCCATGTATCTTGGATTAACTTTGAACTCATCTATCTCTAATGCAAGTTCAGTTTTAAGTTTGAACCCAGCATTAGATGCATCACCATCTGTGCCATCTAGGATAATATTATCACCTTGATTCTGTCCACTACCTTCTTCTAACTCAATACCATCTACAATTCTTTCATCTCTTGTTACTGCATCTTCTAGAACTACATTATCACCACCCTCTAATGTTACTAATTCCAATCTAGAATTTGTAGAGTAATCCTCTGCAATAAGAGAACCATTACTTTCTAAATCAAATCTAGTTCTTCTATCTGTTTCTTGTCCTAAGTATTCACCATCTTCTAGAATAATCTGACCAAAATCTTCCATCTGAATACCTTCAGCTTCTACTGCATTGGCATTACTAGATTCTCCATTACTACCACCATTAGAATACTTACCATCACTTCCACTAAAGTCTTCTAATGAAAGAAACTCTGTATCAATTGAAGAGTCCGAAAGTGTTCCACTCTCTAATCGTATTGGTACATCTCCACTTACTTCACCCTCTAACATAATATGACTTCTGAAATCTATAGGTCGGATACTTGAAAGTTGTTCAAAGATAAGTTTGTCTTGACGTAAGATATTTTGAAATTGAAAATCTGCAAGCTGCGATAATTGTACTGTACTATCATTTGTTTCATCATTAATAATTATAAGGTCACCGACATCTCTTATGTCAGATGAAAGATTAGAAAAAACTGAATCTTCTGAAGTTAATCTTGCAACATCTGTCGCATGAGAGTTCTCCATGATAATATTATCACCAGCATTAGATGATGAACTGTCTGTACCATCTAATACAAAGAAGTATAATGTTTGTAATGGTGGTGTTCCGTTAAGAACAATATTATCGGATACAAATCTTTGTGTTTCTTTTTCTCCAACAAGTAAGTCACCAGTTTCTAATAACATTTGATTTCTGTCTGGGTCATTCAATGCAGCGGCTGCTTCTAAAGTTATGAATACAGTATCTTCCATTTGAATACCACCCAATGGGTTGTCCTGTCCAAATGGTTTTGTTGCAAGAGTTAGGAATAAATTCTTTGTACTTCTAGATGTTGGTCTAGTACTAATTTTTGTAACGTGTACATGAGTAAGACTTCTTTCGTTTGTTCCACTTATAGCATCACGAGCAGTTTCAGCTCTCATAATACCACCATTGTCTAGGTTGGTAACTAGTTTAGCATCTTCGTAAAGTATGCTATCACCTATAGAATTGAATCCATCTTCTAATGAAATAGTAGCACCAAGTTCATCAAGGATATTATCATACTCATCTACAAATGAACCTACTTCTAAATCAAATACAGTACCAGCTGAAGTATCATCATCTTCTGTTATTATTTGACTACCAGCATTACCATCTGAACCAACTGTAGAATTGATAACAATGTTTCCTGGCCCACTAACCATGACAACACCAGCCTCCAACTCTATACCTTCATTGTATGATGATGTTTGTTCAAATGCTAAAAACTCTGTACCATTATAATCGTATGCAGTAGTGTCTGCAACATTGAAGTCTTCTAATAATATAGATGAACCACTAGGGTTAGTTGCATCTACAGTACTTGATGTTGCATTAAGAATAAGTTTGTCTGTATTGACATGACCTGTTTCATACATTATCCTATCGTTCTTATTTCCTGTTGGACTATCAGTTGCTTGTAATCGTAACTGGAATTCTTGGTCAAATAATGCTTCAAGGGTAGATGATAGGATTGGTGAGAATGTTTCTTCTGGTAATCTACCAGTATATCCAGATACACCACTTGCACCCTTAATGGCTGCAGACAGAGCAGTTGCAATTGTAACTCTACCAAACGGTGCAAATCCAGCAGGGTGAACTGCTTTCTTTAATTCATTTATGTATGTGGATAATGACGCACCAACTCGTACCTCATAAGAAAACTGTTGGTAGTAATAAGAGTCTTGAATACGAATTAAGTCTTCACCAATAATACTTTCTACACCAAAGTATTGTCCATCTGATGTAGATATAGTTGCAACAGTTATATCCGTTGTAGCAATATCTGCATTAATGATTGTTCCAGATGCACCACTTGAATCTGTTATCGTAACATTGTTATTACTAAAGTTAATTGGGTCTTCATTGATAAGATTGAAACCAGCATCCGTAGAAGAACTATCCGTACCATCTAGGATAATATCACCATCACCAGTTTCATCATCTAGTAAGAAGCCTTCTCTATCTTCTAAGACAAGTACGTTACCAAAATCTTCTGATTGTAATACTCCACCAGCATTACCACCTGTAGAATTTATTGCATCTAATAAAATAAACTGTGAATTGGCTGATTGGTTTTCACGATATCTGTTTAATAATAGATTATCATTTTCTCCCTGAACAAAGTTTAAAATACTTTCTTCTGTTTGTAGTACACCAGCACTACCCTCAAGTTCTATGAGGTCTGTAGAGTTTCCAAATGTACCTGACTCTATTGCAAATCCAAATTCATTTTTACTCTGACCATTTAATACTATTGCAGAACCTTTGTTGTCTATAGTCGTAGGTAACTGTGGTGTAAGAATACTATTACCCATACCAGAATGATTTACACAATAGTAATAAAGAGTTGGAGCTCCAGTTGCAACAGTAATCTGAACATATGCACCAGCAGTTCCTATATCAATTGTTGCACCACTATCCGTAACTCCTGTAGTATATGCAACACCACCACCATGTGTACCATTTGGAGTGAGAGAGAATTTTAGTTGATGATGTTTTGTACTTACTGCATTGTATAGAGAAACATTTGATAAGTCAAAGTAATATGTGTTACCCTCTTCTAAAGTTAGAACTGGATTCTTTACAGAGTTAATATAGAAAACATTTTGTGAGCCTGTACCGTCATCTGCAACATAGACTGTAAAGTTAATAGTTCTTGCAGTTGCAGTTGTTGTTCCTGTACCATCAAGAATAACATTTACACCATCATCAAAGTCTTGTTCGTCTTCTAATAGAATACCAGCATGACCCTGTATGGTTGTTCCTGCTTCTAATGTTATTCCTTCGTTGAAAGTTCCTGCTTGTTCTTGACTTGTTCTTATTACATTTTCAAATGTTGTATCAAGAATTTGCGTGGTTGCATCATAACCTTTAACTGTTCCTGTGTGAGTAGTAAGAGTATTTGCATTTGCAAAAGTTCCAGATACATTCTTTAAAACAAAATGAGCTCTAAGAGTTGCTTCTGGTGAATTTGCAATTGTATAATTAAACCCTGTGTTTTTAATCTTAACAGATTCTACAGCACCAATATCTTTTGTAGTCGCAAGTAGTTTAGTACTAGTTCCAGTTGTACTTGTAACTGTAACGGTAGGTAAATCTGTGTACGCAACACCACCATCTTTTACAAATACTTTTTGTATAGAACCAGACTCAGATATAACAGAAAGATTTTCAAAGGTATCAAACTCTAAAACTATTTGATCTGTAGAAGTACTGTGTGTGTCTGGAGTTTCTACAACGGTGTCGGTAAGTATAGTATGTCCAGCATCTGTAGATGAACTGTCTGTACCATTTAGTAAAAGGTTGTCAATAGTATTACCTTCAACAAATATACGAACACCAACAGCAGGTGCATCTGTGAATGTAAGTGTTGCACTACTTGCTGTCCATATTACTGAACCCTCACTATTAGTAGCAGCTGTTAAAATATTATCTAAATAAACTTTAAGGTCGTCTGTAGAAGCATTAGTGTTTACAAGAGTAAATACTTTAGTATCTAAAACTCCAGTAAAAGAATCTGATTGTGTTGTTTCTAATATAATATTAAATGGTTGTAATGATGTACTTGTATCTGATTCTAAAGTTATTGCATCTGTAGTTAAAGTTGTGTCATCAAGTGTTCCTGTTTCTTGAAGAATACCACCACCAACCATACTAACAAAAGCAGTAGCAGATTTGGTATCAGCTTCAGAAGTTGTAAATGTTAATGCATCACCCACTTCATATAATGAACCAACAGTATCTACTAGAACTTCACTCACACTACCTTTTACAATACCATCAACAATAAGTTCTGCTTTATCATTACCAAGATTTTCTAACTCAACTATTTCTTGGTCTGAATGTAGAATACCATCATTTGTTGTAATTGTACTTGACACAATTGAAGAAACTGTAAAGGATACATCAACATCTCTAGAGATAGAGTTTCCTGTTATCACTTCTCCATCTATAAATGTTCCAACAATGTTCGCAAGTTGAAATTCTGTTATAGATTGTATTCCTTCTTGAAATGTTATAACATCATTGATTGTAGCTGTAGCACCAGAACTTACACCTGTAATTATTTGATTGAGAACTTCATCACCTGTAACACCAGAGAACGCAGTACATCTTAATGTTGTTTCTGTTCTCCAATCTCCATCTGAAGTTCGTAACATATGAATATTTGGATAAAAGATTTCTGCTTCTTCACCAAGTAATATTCTGAAGAATAATTCATGGCCTTCTTTTGTACCCTTTGCAGAATATAAGTCTTTGATATTTTTTATAAGATTTCTTTTTGATACACCTGACGCAAGTGAGTTTGGAATTGCAGTCATCAATGAAGTACGCATCTGATCTAAGAAATCAAAGATAGTATTATCAACATCTGCGTAATCTAAAAGTTGTTGTATGTTCTGTACAGGATTAGCACGATAATTATCAAGAGTTGCAGTTGCACCTGAAGTACCACCAGTAATTATTTCTCCTGTAATAAATTTTTGTTGAGAGGAAACAAATATTTTTGCGTTACGAGAATCTTCTACAAGAACTGTGGCTGTTGCACCAGAGGTTGCACCTGTAATCGTTTCGTTATTTGTAAACTTACCTGTAGTTCCACTATCGCCACTTTCCGTAACAAGTCTATCTCCATCTTCTTCTAATACATATGCAACTGTAGTTGTTTCTAATGTAACATAACTAACTATTGCAGTATAGTTAATCTGTCCTGCTTCCATAAACTGATAATATTGTTTAAGAAACTTAACAAAGATTGGGTGGTCTGACTGTACAAAATCAGGCACTTGTCCTTCAATAAGTGGGGATAACTTATTCAGTAATTTTGACTTTTGGTCTGCCATTTTTTTAATAACTCGAAGATGATGTAGTTGATGAAGTAGTATTTACAGTCGTACTAGTTGTTGTTGTTCCTGTGGTTGTTCCTGTGCTTGTTGTTGTTGTATACCCTATACCAGTTGTTGCAGCTGCATCAATCTTTGCAGTAATCGTACTGTTTGTAAAATCTATTTCTAGTAACTGATTACGAACTGGAACAACATCATTAGAATCAGATAACGCAGTAATACGAATTTGTACAGAAGTTTCACCATCAACATTAGATGTAGATGAAATTAATATACCATTGATTGTAATTAAACCATTTGCATAATCAATCGTACCAGCTGTAATACTATAATATGTTCTAACACCAACTACGATAGAATAGATTCTTAAATTTCCAGAACCATCATCATCAAAGAAGTATTCAGTAGTACCACCATTGATATAAAATCCAGTAGATGCGATAATAGTATTTTGATATCCATCAACTGGGTGATAAAATGCGTTATTAAAATTTATGGTGTATGATGTAGAGCCTGTAGTTGTTGGAGTAAATAATCTACCCATTGTTACAGTTGTTGTATTCATAAGAATAGATATATCTGTATCATCAATTAATCCTGTTAATTGTGAATGTCTAAAGGGTGCATTAAATGTATTTAAATTTGTAGTGTTATAAGATTGTAATGTTGTACCTATCAATGACCCTAAATCTGTTGCAGTTCTTGTTGTTGCACTAGAGTCATAATTAAAAGTAATATTTAATATTAAAAAAGTTGTTTCTGGGTCAACAACCACAGGAGTAATAGACGCAACCTTATAAGGTTCTAAATCTTTTATCAATTGTTCTTTCTGTGTAATCGTTAAATTTTCTCCAGTTGTACTTTTAATAGATATAAAAACTTTTCCGTATTCCGCTGTTGCACTTACACCACTACTTGTATTATAACTTCCATCTTCTCCACCCCATACAGAAACGGTTGAAGTGTTTGCAAAAAGTTTCCTTGCGTAAAGTCTATAATCCTCTGTGGTAACAGCACGACCTTGAGCTGCAAAATCTAAAGGTGCATTAAGTTTAATAGACTGAAGTGATTCTGCTTCCGCTCCACCTGAAGCATTTGCAACAGTAGTGATAGTAATGTTGGTAACAGTATCAATAGCAGAAGGTGATGAGAATGACGAAGCGCCATTTGATTGTGTTTTATTTGTAACAACATAACTTAGAACAACAATATTGCCATCTGATACTGCTTGACTTACAATACCATCTCCAAAGTATACTTCAAATTTTCCACTATCTATTTCTTGTAAAAAATATACAGTACTTCCACCAGATAGTTGTGATATGTCTGTAGCCTTTGTATATGTTGTAGATGTTGTATCAGAAGAAGAAGTTTGTATCTTTACTGTAAGAGTAGTAGTGTCTGCACGATTATCTGTTATGATAAATCTTTGGTCTATGTTAGAACTATTTACAAGATACTTTGTAGTAACATATGTTCCTTCATATATTTCTGTGCTGTCAAACGGAACTGCATTTCCTGTATTCTGCCCTATGACATCTGCAATAGTTACAAACTGATAAGTCGTTCCATTTACTGTTGAAGTAAACGCAGTACCAGCATTCATAGTTGCAGTTGTTTTTGATGTTGTTAAACTTATATTGATTGTTGCTTTAGGAGCTCTAGGTGAGGATACTTCATACCCTAACATCTTTGCATGAGAAACAATACTAGAACGCAATGATGCACTATCTAAGAACATTTCATTTGCAGCCATATTTGCATTGAAACCAAGATAGTGTGTATTGTATGCAAGAGTATCTAAAAGGGTACTCATGCCAGAACCTTCAAAGTCATAGTCTTTAAATTCTGATTGTGCTCTCAAGAAAGTTTTGAGATTTCTTTTGATATCATCAAAATCTAATTCTGTGACGGAAAGTCTTTTATTATTTACTGCCATTAACGTAACCTCTCTAACATAACTGACATGTCTACTAATTCTGTAGGTGCATTTACAACATAAAATTCAATAGTTAGTTCATAAAGATTTCTATCCAAATCTGGTTGGACACGAACCCCTACAAGTCTTGCTCTTGGTTCAAAATTGTTAATAACATTCTCTACTTGTTTTGCAATAATCTGAGCTGTAATTGGTGTCATCAATTCGAATAACATTTCTCTTACACCACCAGCAATCTCTGGGTGAAAAGGTTTTTCATATGGGTTTAATAAAACAAGATTACGAATAGACCTTTTAACTGCTTGAATATCTGTTACTTTACTAATATCGGAGTCAGAAGATTTCTTATTAAAGAATAAATCTAAGTCAGTATATTGTCTGACATTTCTGGTAATATCATTATTGGCTTGTGCATCTTTATATGCAGACATATTAGTGGACTCCTAGTTTGTATTATTTATACAAAAAGTTTTATGTTCATTCACTTAATAATTTATAGTAGGTATAGTTATCCCACTCAAATCAACTTTTTTGAGTTCTTCTATTCCTGCTTCTAATTGTGGTGTAACAGTTTCAATAGCAGATGATATTTGTTCTTGACCAGTTGCAACAGCAGATGATATTTGATTTGATATGTTATCTTGAAAATCTGGGTCTGCAAACATAGCTGTCTTTTCTTTAAGGATACTCATCTGTGCGTTGAAATCTACATTTGGAATTGCAACTGAAAATTTTTCTGTAACTCCACTAGTTGAAGAAAGAAAACTATCAAGTGCAGATTGAGTAGCTTCGGTTGCACCAGCTGGCAATTCAAAGTTAGGGACTTGAGTGCATATATCAAAACTTGGTATAGTTGGTATACTTGGTATTTCACCCAACGCACTCAACCCACTCAACCCACTTAAAGCACCTGATGCAGATAAATTTGTAGATGTGGCCAATCCTGTTGCTGTACTCAATGCTCCTGATGCACTTGCTGTTACCGAACTTAAAGCACCTGTTGCAGCTGTTGCAGTTGATGTTGCTAATCCTGTTGCTGTATTCAATGCTCCTGACAACCCTGTTGTTGCCAATCCTGTTGCTGCACTCAATGCTCCTGATAACCCTGCTGTTGGTGGTGCAGCTTTTGAAATTATATCATCAAGACTAAAACCAGAACTAGATAATGAACTACCAAAACTTTCAGTAATAGATGATAGTTTTGATTTATAACTTAACAAACCAGATGGACTTGTTAAATCAAATCCTGCTAATGAAGTAAGTTCTGATTGTAAACTTAGTGATGGTATCTCTGGTATCTCTGGTAACAGATTAGTCATCTGTGATTTTAAATCAACTACCTTTTCCTCAACAAGAGATTTTAAATCAGATGCAGAACTGAAAATTCCACCTACACCACCTTCTATAGAAGGCAAACTATTAAGTTTAGATTTAAGTGTATCTTTAAAAGTTAATGCTTTTTCTGTTACTGCATCAAAGTTTATGTTATCTGCACATAATGACATTTGTTATCTCCTATATTGATGTTACTGCTGTTGTTCCAGTTGCCCTTGCTGGGTCAACTGTTGCAGTATGGTCTGTGAAACCAGTAATCTTAGTTACGAAGTGGTCTTTCTCTATTCTCTCTTTAAACGCATCACTATATTGATACGTTGCAATACCTGTGTGTTTGATTGCTGTTGTTCCTGAGATGGTTGTTGCAAGTGAACCATATGATTCGGATACAGAACCGCCAATAGTTTCGGTAGATGTTCCTGTAACTCTTGTACTAAAGTTACCACCAACATCAACACTTAATAAACCAGCTCCAGCAATTTGTAATAATGATAAATTTGCATTACCCATAATAGTTAATGACGCACTACTAATATATGTTGCATTTCCTACAACAGTAGTTCTAGATACTCCACCAACTTGTCTAGACTCATCACCTAAAATTTGAATATCATAATTTTTAGAAGCACCACTCCCTATACCAACAACTCCATTTACATTATCGCCAATTCTAAAACTATGGCCACCCAATATATCTAACTCATAGTTGCCACCTTCAATTGCACCTATCTTTGTAAACATACCTTTACCAACTTTTAAAGTATAATTACCCTGAACCTCTTGTACATAATCTCCCTCTATAAGATGATTAACATTACCACTTATTGTAAGGTCTACAGTTCCTTTTACAAATACACTTTTATTACCTAAAACAATTTCGTAGTCATCTTTTACAATCTTTGTAACTCTAGAACCATCTGCATGTATTTCTTCAAATGTTCCAGTCCTATGTTCTCTATATAATCTTTCGTTCTCAGGCGTATCATCTACTTCAGAGATATGTCCACTCTCAGATTCAAAGACATGGTTGTATGGATATTGTGTTGTACTTTTTTCTACACCTTGAGGGTCAAGTTCATTCCAAGTCTTTCTTTTATCTTCAGCTGTAAATGTTGTAGACACACCATTCAATCCAAAGTTTGGTTTGGTTGCAATTGGAATGTCCTTTACCTTTGCAAGTCTTCTATCAATAAGTGATTGGTGTGTTTCTGCATCTGTACCACCTCTTGCAAGACGACTAGTATCAGACTCACCAGTTGTATGACCAGATTGTGGCATGGCAGAATTAGGGTATATTGCATTAGGGTCATTAAAACCCTTTGTAATGTCTGGAGCGTCTTGTGGATAGCCAGGAAGTGTACCCATAATAACTGGTTGTTGTTTTTCTCTTGCATCACGGAAGAAACCTATAACCCAACTACCCTCAACAAGAAAGGTAGGACTGTTTCCCATTCCTTGCATAGAAGGGTCTGTGACTGGATGCATGACATGAGCCCACGGCAAATCTGCTGTAGGTATATCGTTCTTATCTTCTGTATGAAATCCTAAACAACGAACACGAACTCGACCTAGTTCTGCTGGGTCATTCCTATCTTCAACCACACCTGTAAACCAGACAAATCCATCCAGTCCCATAAAATCCTCTGCCATAAAAGTATACTCCTATTATAGAGTTATTTATAAGGATTAATGAAGGTCTGGATCACGGCCAAGACCAGTTACTCGAGGAAGGTCATATTCCTCTATTACTAAGTTTGGCTCTATGTTGGA
>ENA-ORXF01001224-ORXF01001224.1-marine-metagenome-genome-assembly--contig:-NODE-1224-length-16941-cov-4.882709_pt1 | contig 16941 bp, 24 predicted proteins | sample MGYA00237864_ERZ511476 | MGnify/ENA primary metagenome ERZ511476 (study PRJEB26306, sample SAMN06343908) | marine metagenome | isolation source: coastal waters | place: Atlantic Ocean: West Antarctic... | reverse complement strand
GTTATGGGGGCATCAATAGATTTTAAAAACCTAATGCCTGATATTCTAAAAAATACTTACAAAGGGTTGTTAGCTTTAAAAACAGTAGGACAATACAACAAAACTTTATTATCAATGGGTGCTCACATAAGAAATAATACTAGTGTTCCAATTTTTGCAGCCATGAACGGGAACCTTGGACCCTCTGCTAATTTTACAAAGACTTTTAAACAATCATTTGCTGGCGTACTTGATCCAAGAGGGAAAACAAAATTCAAAGAAGATATTCAAGAAGCAAGAGAATATGGAATTAATGTAGGAAGAGGAGTGCAGTTACAAGAAATAGCTGACGTAGGTGCTTATGCTATAGAAGATGTTGCTTTGATGAAAAAAATACAATCAAATGGTGTTATAAGTAGAATACAAAAAGCTATATTACAACCTATTGAAAGAGTTTATACAGGTTCAGACAACGCAGCTAGGATGGTAAACTGGAATGGTGAACAATCGAAACTTACAAAAGTTATAGCTGACTCTGCTGATGATGCTGTTATTCCGGTTACTGCTGTTAAAAATTTTTCTGATCCTGATATTCAAAAGCTTATTAAAGCTTCGGGACCAGATGAACAACTAGGGGCTGTTGTTCAAGCAGGTGAATTAAAAAAATTAAGCCAAGAAATTTTTGAACAACAAACAAGAGATGGAGTAAAAAATCCTAAAAATTTATTAGATAAATTTATTAAAGGCGAGGGTGCAACCATAGCTTTAGATATAACACCAACTTATTCAAGAACCCCTGAAATAGTAAAACAATTAAAATTTATTCCTGTGTTTGGTAACTTTACAGCTTTTCCTGCTGAAATTTTTAGAAATACTGGCAACACTATAGAAAGAGCAATTAAAGAACTAGCAAGCAGTAACTCTGAATTACAAAAAGTAGGAATGAGAAGAATAACATCTGCATTTACAACAACTGTTGGGTTGCCTGCTGGATTAACAGCAGCCGGTTTAGCTTTAACAGGTTCAGATCAAGAACAAATAGATGCATACAAAAGATCCTTTGCTGCACCTTGGGAAAAAACAGCCACCATGATCCCAACTGAAACAGATTCTGCTGGGAACATTACAGGTTTTGTTAATTACAGTTACACCAATCCTTATGACTTTTTACAAAGACCTGTTAGAGCTGTATTAAATGCTGTTGCTCAAGGTAATAGAAACGAAGCAAGCTTAATGAATATAGTAGGCAATGCAACAATAGATTCAATAGGAGAAATGACAGATCCTTTTTTATCTACAAGCCTTGGTGCGAATGCAGTTCTTGAGGCTAAAGAAGGAAAAACATCTACAGGTAGAAATATTTTTAATGAATCAGATGTGTTGGGCACTAAAATGCAAAAACAATTTTTACATGTATTTAATGCAATAGCACCAACAGCCCTTCCAGTTACATTTGAGGTTGATGCTGAAGGTACTCAGATCGTACCAAAAGATTTTATTACTGCCGTTGCTTCTTTAGCTACTGGAAAAAAGGGAGCAATCAGTCCAAGGGGTAAACCCATTGATGTTGCAGAAACAATGGTGTCAGCATTTACAGGAATAAAAGTCGTTAAACCACAGATTGATAGATCTCTTTATTACAAAGCAGCCGAAGCTAAAAGAGCCATAAGAGAAACAACCAATGAATACAACAGGTTGTTAAGATCCAACAACGAAAGAGATGCACAAGACTTTGTTCAAGGATACATCAACACTAATGAGGCTAGATACAATTCTTTACGAACGCTTTATACGGCCATAGAAGACGCAAGGACTCTTGGTTTAAAAGACTATGAAATAGATGAACAACTAAAAATTGCTAAAGTGGCTAATAGAGATATGGTCATGCTTGGAATATTTAACCCAAGTGAAGTTAATGAAGACGTTCTTGACTTTGCTTTACAAGGCACAGAAAGAAAAGCTGCTCAACCAGTTCCTATTGGGGACCTTGCTTCAACTCAAATAGATTTAACCGGTCAGAGTTTACAAGGACAATTTACAGATCCTAGTGTACAATCTAATCGTCCTTCAGCAACAAGAGCATCGGATGTTCTCAGACAGGAGGAGCTGAATAAAATTCTTACAGGAAAACCTTAAGCTTGGAAATTGACCTACCATTAGAAGTCTTCTACTCAAAGAAAAAGAAGTTCATTCTCAATCTAAACAACTATCGCAATGCTCACTACCGGGTATTGTCTATAGCCAAAAAACTTTACACCGATAATCTTATACCCAGGCTAGAAGACTTTGACAGTTTCTCTGAGCCGGTAACTCTAACCTACACCTACTACGCCAAGAGCAAAAGACGTATTGACGTAAGCAATCCCTGTTCAATCATAGATAAGTTTGCGTGCGATGCTTTGGTTAAAGCTGAGATCCTGGAAGACGATAGCTTCAAGCAGATCAAAGAAGTGGTCTATAGGTTTGGTGGCGTGGACAAAGAGAACCCAAGGTGCGAGCTGGTAATAACTTAGAACGGAATGCCCGTCTGAACCCAAGGCTTAATCTCAACTATCGTCCCATTCAAAGACTTCTTAATCCAGTCCACTTTCTCTAGCAGTTCTACCGGGAACCCAGAGTTAACTACTTGAATCAACTCTTCACTAGAGTAGAAGTTGGTGTCCTTTGAACTCTTATCGCCCGGAACGTTAACGAATCTAAAGTCATCCTTCTCGTACACAACTATGTCATCATCTTGTTCTACAACTCTGGCCGGTATCAGTTCTGGAATGTAATTGTGGCGAGGACAACCTACAGCTTGACGCTGGTTATTTATCTTCTTATCGTGCTGAGTGCAATGCCAGTGGCTATCGCCTTTATCTATGTCTACTTTTGCGAACCGACACGAACGACAATGAATTTTTTCAGGCAAAGCTCTACCCAGATAAGAAGCTTGTTGTCCTGGTGTCATGTAACTGCGGATACGATAGTCAGTCTCAGGTATGTAGTTCTCCGGGGGAGACTCAGACAGCAGAACGTTCTTAGCTTTCTCTATTAAAGAATCAAACAGATCTCTATCAAACTCAACTATCTCAGTGTAAAGATCTGAGTTGTTCTTGTTGTAGACAATGGCTATGGCGTGCTTGAATTTAAAGAAGCCCATGTACAAATGCAACTGAGCAGCGTACTCGTCTGACCAATCGCAATAGCTTCCTAACTTCTTTAGGTTATTAAATCGATTGTCGTTAGCCGTCTTGAACTCTAACAGATATGGGTTGTCTTGATCGAGCCCCGGAAGGTTACTGGCTACACCATCTATATGGCCTTTAACGTGCCCTCCTAGAGCTTTGGTTTCAAACTGTTTACCATTCTTATCTACGTCATAGATAGAAGCACCAGGTATCTTTCTGAGCTTCTTAATAAGGTCATCTTCTACCACGTTACCTAGGTCTAATAGACGTAGGACTCTTGGCTCCCAATCGTTTGGCATCAACCAACGATAACGCATCCACACTAGACGTTGGTTTGAATTACCAATACCACTAATGCCTAAGTAAAACCTTTTGTGTTGCTCTTCAATTAACTCAACTTGATCTAACAGTTCATGAACGATTGTCATAATTTTATTCTCTCATTTTTCTTATTTCTAATACCAATAACGTTCTCGTACTTGCCTTGCTTCTGTACAACTATCTCAGATATTGTATCGAAAGCTCCATTGTTTATTAGTTCAGCAGCCATCCACGCTTGCTTTGGAGATCCCCATTCATCGGTTATCTTATTCCATTTACGCACCGCCATGTTGTGTGCTGTGGGGTGTCCAAACATAAGAGGCATCTTCTTAGGAAAGAATTCATCTCCAACTGTAAAGACAACCTGACAGTAATCACTGCCGTTCTTAGACTTGGTAACAGTGGCATAGATATCTGTAACGGGTTTGAACACCGGCTTAGATTTTTTTCTTTCGTCCGATAGAACGGCTTGCTTCTCTGCCTTGGTTCTTCTAGCGACCTCTCTTTCTTTCTTAGTCCACAAGGACTTGGTTTGTTTTGATTCAAACACCTGTCCACATTCAGCACATTCCTTGGCTGATGGTGAGTTGATCACGTTACAAGCAGAACAAATCTTGGGATGATAGCGACCTTCGTTAGCTTGTCCGGGAGATACTTCGTCCAAGCATCCATGTCTAGCAACGTTCTCTCCATAGTCTAAAAGAAGGCAATTGCTTTTGTCTTCGTGGATTCTCATTCCCCTACCGCACATCTGGACGTAAAGACCAATGCTTTGTGTAGGCCTAAGCAACGCTATGCAATCTGTCCTGGGGGCATCCCATCCTTCAGTAAGCACACCAACGTTACAAAGCGCATGGATCTTGCCAGACTCAAAGTCAGCAAGCGTTTGACTACGCTCTTTGCTAGGTGTCTCCCCGGTTATAACAGCAGCACTGATGTTGTACTGCTTTAGATACTGTGTCATCTTCTCAGCGTGTAGGACTGATACACAGAAGAATACTGTTGCTGTTCTGCCTTTGGTGTAAGCGTTATCAATCCAATCGCTCACAACTTCTATAATGGTTTCATCCACCATAGCCACTTCTTCTAACTCTTTCTCTCTGAAGTCTCCGTTCTTAAACTTGAGGCTGACTGAACCGGCATCGATAATAGCGTTCTCATTAACAGCGTAAGCTGAAAGTCTGCACAGATAACCTTCTCTAATAAGTTCTGGGATAGATACGGTGTAAGCCAAGCCTTTAAAGAAATGATCTTTACGATTCCCGTATATGTATCCCTGTCCCATGCGGTAAGGTGTTGCAGTGCAACCCATAACCTTCATGTCTCCGCGAGCAGAAAGCTCAGTAATAATCTTTTGATACCTGGTGTGTGATGTGGGTGGTACGTTGTGTGCTTCATCTATAATCATGTAGTCAAACTTACCAACCTTAGCCAATCGTTTAGGAGAGGCTAGTGTGTCTCTGCTGGCTATCAAAACTTGAGCATCGTGTTCAAAGCGTTTCAGCCCAGCAGCCAACACTCCAACCGGGGCATCTGGCCATACGGCTTTAAGTTTCTTCTCTGCTTGATCAACCAATTCTTTTCTGTGTGCTAAGACAATAAACCTAGCACCAGGATCCTTAGCTAAAATCTCTTTAATAAAATGGGAGAAGATGATTGTCTTCCCGGCTGCGGTTGGTAATGCAATCAATGCATGTTCACTAGATGGTTTTGTTTCAAACCAATTGTGTAAGGAATCTATAGCATCCCTTTGGTAGTATCTTAATTTCATTAATCGTGACAGAAACAGCTCATTGCACTATCATCCGCAAACATATCATCCATTGGTTCTGGTTGTTTTGATATATCAACCAACTCTATGTAAGAAGGCCGGTCTTTTCTAAACGTAGCCATATTATTTTCTTTACCTAATGTTTCTTGTGTTAATTTTGGTATTTTGTGTTCTTGTTCTATCCACCAATTGGCTAAATCGGGTCTTTCTTTAAGTATGCTGGTAGTTGTTTTCATGCCTTTTAAAAAACAAAGATCGCAGTTGCCGGCTAAAGTTTTGCCACCATGATTGGGTAAATTCAAATCAAAGTTGCTCGTTTCCCAAAATTTAAAAACATCTATCAACGTAGCCTTGGCATCATACAAAGGTGTAAGAGATTCCCAAGGATTAGCTCCGCTTTCGTTAGCTCTTTTTTGTTTACCTACTCTTCTCGGTTCATCGTATCTAAGACCGACCACGTTGTACCAATCCTTGTATCCTCTTTCTTTCATAAACCTTTTCATTGGCATAATTTTTAATTCTGTGGTGCAGAATCTCATCATTGGATTGGGTAACATTTTTTTTCTATCTATAAGAGCTGCAAAAGGTTCACCATTTCTGGCTGCGGTTTCGTAGGTTACTTCTTCTGTTCTGTATATAGGCCGTTCGTCAAAGATACGCATCTCCAACCAATGTATTTTTACGCCCCAATGTTCTCCGCAATCTCTTACAAAATCTAAAGTCTCTGGCATTTCTTTGCCTGTGTTTGCAAATGTTACATACAAGTCTGGTGGTAACTCTCCACCATGTGCTTGTAGAATTTGATAAAGCATGTAGCCAGAGGTTCTTCCTCCGCTAAAGCTGATAAGTGCTGGTCCTTCTATTTTATATGGATTCATTAATGAACTATCTTATCTTCTTGTTTGTTTAAATTAATAAAAAGTTCTTGGTCATCGTTCTGTTCTAGCTTTTCAAATATTACTTCTGATATTAATTCCATAGCGTCAATTGAACTGTGAGAAAAATTAAACGCTGCATCTACAGAAAACTTTAGAAGTGTTTTAATAGCAGATTCTGAATCTAAATCTTTTTTACCCCAACTTTCAATGCAAACAGAAAGATCTTGCATGACTGTGTCGCATGCTTCTTTATCTAAAAAATCTTCTTCTTTCATACATTCTCCTTATATAAGTTATAATTATTATAGGCAGTTCCTTCAAGATAATTAAGAACATTATCTTAAATAAGGCGAGGAGTAGCTAAAACATTGCTCAGGTCTAGAGAGCATTAGCTACTCGCTCGGTTATCTCATCACAGAATCCCTCTCTCCCTTACCAGGTTGACCTGTTTCTGTAACTCTGCGATGAAATTCTTTTACTTGTCCCAATCAAACCCATCGTCATTTGATGACTCTGGTTCAACCGGGGCAGGTGTTTCTGGTGCAGTAGCTGTAGGTGTAGGACTAGGTGTGGGTGTAGCAGTTGCAGTCTTTGTATTGAACTTAGCAATTACATTCTTATCGTCCCACTTAGTACCGTCTCCTTTGTCTTTGCCTTCTTCTAATTTAAGAGTGGCATCGAAAGGAACGTTCATCATAGTCTCAAGAGCTTCAAGGTTGAAGTTCTCAACATCAGGATCTAAGCCCATAGCTTTTCTCCAATTACGGATTTTGCTTTTGGATACGTTCAAGCCGTTGCCTTCAAGCATAAAGTTTTCCCAGATTTTTCTTCCAGCAAATTGAGGACCAATAACTTCAAAAGTTATGTTGATCATCCTATGATTGTTGGCCTTACTCGTCTTAGCTTCCCAAGTTTGTCCAACCAATTCATAATCCCCGGCTGGCATTGGACCTATAGAACTACTGTCTAGTTCTTCTACGTCAGTTAAATTAATTTCAAAATCGCTCATTATTTATCTCCTATTTTATTTTTTAATGATTCTTTCAAAGCAGTTATGAATGCACTCCACTCTAGATCTAATGGGACGTTACCCAAATCAACTCTAGACTTTGCATCAAACGCAGCTGCATATTTGTGAAACAACTTTCGTTTGCCGTAAGACACACCCCTGGTTGTTTCTTTAAAGCCCTGTCCACTTGTACGAGTTGATACCTCGTAGTTTGCAAACAGGTTAAAATCCACCCATTCACGTACCATTGCTGATACCTTCTTGTGTAAATTTAATTCCCAACGATCGTAGGGCTCACGCTCTGGGTCGTTAAAAGTTCTGATGGCTACGTGAGAAAGTAAGATGACATGCATCTTCTTCTTTTGTAACGCATCAAACATTGTTAAGAGTCTGCGATAAAGCTCTGCTGACTCTGTATAACCTTTACCGAAACCCAAGGCTTCGATTGATTTGACTGAATGGTTTTGACACACTCTTTGTTGAACTAACTTCTCAGCCCAATCTGTTGTATCAAACACCACTGTTTTGTAATCATGCTCTTCATCGTGCAAGGTTTGTATTTGCTTGATGATGTCATCGTAGCTCTTACACAATGGAAAAGAAGGAACGTCAATAAAGTTTGTTCCATCCTCTGTCTTAATAAAGATCGGCTTGGGAGCTTGAGAAGCAAAGGTTGTCTTACCTATGCCGTCTGTCCCGGATATGTTGATCTTAAGTGTTGGCACTTTGATTCCTGTCTCTACTGTTTCTAATAAACTCATTACTTATCTCCCTTCAATGGATCTATGAACTGAACGTAAGGTCTTTCATTGATCTTAGTGCTTAATCCTTCTTGTATCTTGTCGTATACGTCTTCATTCTCAGCCATTATCTTTTTTGATAAGGTCGTGTCTTCAACGTATTGAGTCTTGAATGGGAATAGATTCTTAGGTATGTCCTTCTTTAATTTAGAAAGGAAGTCTTGATCCCAGGATCTAGTAACTCTGTATTGAACTCTCAGATCTAATGGTATTAGATTGTTAAGAGGAACTCGTTTTGATCCCCCTGTATTAGAAAGTGTATTGATGTGGTCTTGTATCTCTGGACGAGAAGCAATTTCTTTATCTAGTTCTGCACTAGCTTTTTTTAAATCACCTTGGGAAGTTAAATTCTTTTTCTTGTCCTTTAACAAATCCGCAAGGGACAGTATCGTATAATCTTTTTCTTTCATTAGCAGTCTCCAAACTTTTAATATCTCCATCTTAGTTACATGAAAATGTTATGTCAACTATTACTTTACATTTTGTACTGACTTCTTTATTATCTAATTCGATACGTCTTGACGGTGCTTTCATAACATCTACTAAGCTGTGAAAGTTCCTCCTTTAAATTCAGGGCGTGTCACTTAATTAAGTTAGGAGAGAAATGAAATTAAAGGACTACATAGAAAAGAGAGGAGAAGAGCCATTAGCTAAGGAGCTAGGAGTATCAATAGATACTATTAGATCTTGGAGATACGGCAAGAGGCAACCCTCAGTTAACCAGGCAAAAAAATTAATCAAACTTACCGGGCATGCTCTTGATTGGGAAAGTATTTACGGTTCAGTAGAGGTCTAACATGGCCTTAGATTTAAAATTCAATCTTGTTGGAGACGACATCCACGATGAAGATCGTAAGGATATGTTGATTTCTTATTATGAAAACAACTTTCATCTAATACCATGCGGTTCAAGGAACGATGTTGTTCCAGACTATTTTAAAGGAAGACATCCCAATGAAGAAGACGATGTATTAATAAAGCGTTGGTCTAAAACTCCAAGAGTTAAGTGGGCTGATTACATTAAAAAGCAACCAACCAAACAAGAGATAAAGCAATGGTACTTACAGTTTCCTAATTGCAATTGGGCTGTCGTTACAGGAATAACTTTTGTTGTACTTGACGCAGACACCCAAGAGGCTTGTGACTTTGTAGAATCAGGGCAGATAACAAGATCAATTCTAAAACAGAAGACACCTCGTGGTGGATACCATTACTTCTACGCAATCAATCCTAACTTAACCATTAGAAATACAACAGGAAGATTGGACGTTAGAGGAGAGGGAGGCTACGTCATGGTAAGTCCTTCTAATAAATACATGTTTGAAATGGTTAGCGGTGTCATTGTTGATTCAATGGATGAACTGCCTGTGCTCAGTAGCCAGGACATGAATGTTATCTATGACTTCAACAACGATGGCAAGATCGTATCTACGAACAACATGCCTCTATCATTGGATGGTGTAAATTCTGGTATGCGTAATGACACGCTCGCTCGTTTAGTAGGCAAGTGGATACTAGAAGGTTGGGGCATGCGTGAAGTTATTATCAAAGCGTTGGATTGGAATCAAACAAACACTCCACCCATGACGGTGCAAGAAGTATTGCAAACAGCAAACAGTATCTGTACAGGACATCTAAAAAGAAACCCGGATCACAATGACGTAGGCATACTCAAGTGGAAGACAAGCCAATGGCAGATACCTTTGTCAGACGAACTCAAAGAGATCATGGATCAAGAAGATCCAATTGAAAAACAAAAGAATCAAATCATTGTCGAGAAAGACCCATTAGGATTAAAAGCATTCAACGATCCCTTCTGGGATACAATGGATACAAATCGCATAGAACAATTCTGGGGAGATGCATTTGTGTTTGAGCAATCAAGAGTCTTACTATTGGGTAAGCCTAAGATTGGTAAGTCTCATTGGCTTGGAGCTTTCGCTGCTTCTGCTACTACAGGCACAGAGTTTATGGGGACACAGTTCTCTAGACCTCTTAAGGTTATGTGGTTACAGGCAGAGATCATCCATGAGTTCTTAAAGAAAAGAATAGAGATGTACTACAAACCTTTTCATCATGACCCTGAGTTGTACAACTTGGGTAAATCAAACCTAATAGCATCCGGAAGATTAAGAAAAAACATCATGAGAGATGGAGACATGGACGCTATAGCAGAGAGTATTGAATATCATAAGCCCGACTTGGTTATGATTGATCCTATCATTAACTTCTTTAGTGGCGAGGAGAACTCCAACTCAGAGATACATGAGATGTTGTCTAGAATAGATAAGCTGATAGAACTGTTCAAGGTAGCAGTCATCATCGCTCATCACACAGGCAAGGAAAGGGCAGACGATCTGTCGTTCATGTCTGCTCGTGGTGGTAGTGCCTTTGCTGGTTGGATGGATTCAGGTGTCAAGCTGTCAGGCACAAAGCCTAACGTCACATTGTTCTACGAAGCAAGAAACGCAAGAGAGCCCGATCAACATCTGGCTTACTTTGACTTTGAGCGTGGCTTCTTTAGAACAGTAGACGCACAAGACAGTCCTGATGAAGTAGAGATAGCTAGAGTCATAGCCGGTGCAATGAGTTCGTACAAGTTCTATACCAGACAAGAGTTAGAACTGTTGGCTCGTACAGCATTGAAAGGAAAGGACTTGGCTTCAGGAGAAAGGGCAGCAAGGTATGGAGTGTCACACGTTCAGAAGTATCTAGGAGATAAAGTAAAGACTCATAGCATTCCTGGTAAGAACACATGGTACTACTTGGAAGATAATAAAATGGAGAAACCTTGGAGTAAAAATGATTAAGATATTAAAAGAGGAGAGAAAGAATGAAGTTTGAAGAAATAGAGAAACTTTTGAATGAGAGAAAAGAAACAGAACTTAAATTGCGTGAACAAGTGGATAAAAAAGTAAAAATCTTAATGAGTGCAGGTTATGGAGAACAACAGGCATATAGAATGTTGGTTGGTAAGGTTGTAGATTTTAGAACTTTGATGCGTTGGCATACAGGGGAAACTATGCGACCTCATACAATTGATAAGTTAAATAGTTTGATTGAAGAGGAGGAGAAATAATGTTACAAAAAGAAAATCAAAACTATCTTGACAATATGCTGTCAAGAATGGAAAACGCAAAAAATCAAAAATGCCCAGAATGTAATCAATCTAAATGGGGAATGACTGTTGAACCTACTATATCTTTAGTATGTTTTAACTGTGATTACTCATACGTAGATGAACTTTTAGTTCGCAAGATTTCTCCGTATCTACCCAAGACACAGAAAAAATTTGATGAAGACAAAAAGCACCCACTCTTTAAGTTCCTAATCTTGTGTGCAGTGTTTAAATGTTTAGGAAAAAAGGAGAAATAATTATGTCTAAGAAAAACAACAGAGATATGTTGAAATTACATCAATACGTTAATGTTCCTGTAACTGAGCTAGATCAAAATTCTAGAACGTACAGAAGACTTGTAAAAAAAGGTAAAATAAACAAATGATGTGTATATTGGAGTGTCTATTGGAGTGTCTATTGGATGTATGTAAACGGCTGTGCAACGGCAAAAGGGCGAATTGCACATGCCCTCCTGAAAGGTACATCCTTAAGGGATTCTATAGGGTGTGCGGTTGTGCAGTTGCACATGCCTGCACATATGCACATGCATCGCTGAAAGGTGCATGGATACTGGTACGTGCAGCTGTGCGTACGTGCATCTCTATAGAGAACTATAGAAAGGTGTATACACACACCTTATCTTGTAGAAGAGATAGCTTCTCTTAGAGATACAAACATGAAACAATTAATACACATAAAATAAATATTATTATGGCTAATAAGAAACTTACAAAGAGGCAAGAAAAGTTTGTGGATCTCATGGTGTACCAAGATTGGAATCAGACTAAGTGTGCTCATCTTGCCGGGTATGAGAATCCTGGAGTGTCAGCGACTCGGTTAATGAGTAACCTGGAGTATGGTCACGTGCAAGAGAAGATGAGGCAGTTAAAAGCTGTACAGCGAACGAAGAATGAAATTACTTATGAGGGTATTGCGAAGAAGCTCGGAGAGATTAGAGACGTTGCATTGGCAGATGGGTCTTATGGCCCAGCAGTAACGGCAGAGATAGCCAGAGCTAAACTTGCCGGTCTTATGGTGGATAGGAAGGAGTTGAAGATACATAAGATAGATAACATGAGTCGGGATCAGCTGGAGGTAAGGTTGCAACAGTTAGCTCAAGAGCATCATATTCGTATACAGGGAGAGGTTGAGGTTGTGAAGGATGAAGACGTTACTCAAGATCAAATAGATCTGATGGAGAATCTTGAGGAAGAGGTTGTTGAGGATTCTTCCGAGGAGCAAGAGGAGTTAGTTTCTGATCTCCCAGAAGAAGATTTAGTTGAAGAGTAGCTTCTTCTAGTTTATTTTTACAGTAGTTTTGAATCTTAATACCTCTTTCAAAGTCTTTAAGAGAAGTTTCAAGATCCAAATCCCCGGACTCAAGTTTATCAACTGTGCGTTCTAATTCTGTAATTGCTTGCTCAAAGGTTGGCTTGCTCATTACTGCATAGTAGCATATTTATTTTTCCTTTAGACCAACAACGTACCCACAGATAAGTTTGACCTTGTAACCTTCTTCAATCATCTTTACTGCTTCTTTGTTGTTTTTGGTAAGCCTAGAGTATTTAAACTTGGATCTTTTTTTTACAGTACCATTGGCTTCAGATGGAAGTTCTTCCTCCCACCTGGTTTGCATTTTATTAAGTTTCATTAGACATGTCCTCCAATTCATTAATAAAGTCTACTACGTTTTTCTTTGAAAGTTTTGTTAGCGTTGATGCTATTAAGAACATGGCTAACTGTTTTCTTTCGTACTCCGGGAGAAGCAGTAGTTTTTCTAAGAACTCTTTGTACATTGCAGTTTCCATGTTACTTGGTTCTCCATATGCGATACGTGTCGTCATCTTCTCTTCTGAAAGTAAACGTGCGATCTTTGAAGTGGTTGGTGTAAAAGTTGGGTCTGTATTTGTAGACTTCTTTTTTTGTTAGTCCTGGCATGCTGTCGCCTACTTCTAGTTTGTCTAGAGTCTCACAGAAGGGTGAGTAGAACTTGCGTGTTGGTATGTCTTTTTCTATTTTAAATGTCATTGTTTTTCCTATTTTGTTTTTGAAATTAATTTGGTTAAGTACCATTGAGCTTTGTTTAAATCTTCATGGCCGTTCTTTTGTTCGTATCTCCAAAGATAGGCAATGATAGTGCCTTTAAGATATCCCTGAAAGGATCCTGGGGTCATGCTTGATTCAATAGCATCTATGCATTCTATCTTGCTGTCTTTGTAGTGATCCGGGTTAATGTTATCGGTCATTTTGTTTTCTCCCATAGTGGGTACTTGGCTTCTAAACATACTGGGCCATAAACAGAACCTTCATCTGTTGAATACTCTAAGTGTTGCATAGCAAAGCTTCCGGAGAATTCGTCTTCTCCATCTAGATAAACTTTTATATCCAGCTCTTCTGATTCGTTCTCATTCATTCGTATGTCCCAACGTCCTACTCTAGACCAATCAGTTTGTCCTCCTAACTTACTAATTTTTGCGTGCAGTTTTGCTACCAGGGCATTGTCTAGATGGATGGCTTCTAAGCGACTGTTTAGAAATCCTAGCAATAGATCTTTTTCTTCTTTACTTATTATCATCATGCTCCCCCGGTTGTATGTGCGTACCTATCCAAGCACCTGGTTTTTAGTTTTCCACAAGTGCAATGCAAGTTGCGTTCTTCGTCTTCGTAGGAATTGCGTTCCTCTGATATAAAGTTTCTCCAGTCTTTAAGTTCTGTTTTCATGTCTCTCCTTTTTGTTGTTGAAAAAAATCTACCAATCCTTTAATCAAATAATATGGTAGAAATAATATTGCTACAGTTAGAAAGACTGATAAAAATATCAACCCGGCTAACGTGTAAAATAATACGTTTAATAATTCTTTCTTCATTTCTTTCCTAGTGTTGTTTGTATGAAACGTTCTTAACATTGGTATCCCAACAAGCACGACAATCACCGCATTCACCATCTTGTTTTGGTGCTGGACATTCATGTCCTACTGCTTTTAATTTGTTGTGAACTGTTGATGTATGGCTTGCCGTTTTAGAGGGCCTATCATCAATCATGGTTGCGCTAATGCGTACAATCAGATTATCTGGAATTGTGTTTCCAGCTTTGATTGAGTCGTTAACCATCTTGTGTTCTCTGGTTGGTAGCCAATGTTTAATTCCTGGTGTCTTGCGTGCAACTTCACAAATGTTTTTAAAGTGTTCTACGCTTTGTATGTCCCCGGCATCATGCCATCTAAAGAATGGGTTCTTTTCTTTTTCAATCATGGCAACCATGCCATCAACCCACGCCGGGTTTAGTAGTGCGTCTAGTCTTTTGTATTGTGCTTTCTTAACTACAGGGAATCTGGTGTAGTTTCCTTTCATGGCATAGCAGTTGTAACAAACAGATCCCTTGATCTTTGCAAGCTTGCTTCCGGTTTTGCACTCCCACGCCGGCAAATTAAAACTCTTGCATGGCATCTTTGTAGTAGCTGATAGGTTGCCACCTATGATCTGGATAGCTTTTATTTTTTGCATTAGCTTTAATCTTGAGTAAGTTTATTAAGTATTTCTTGTATGTCTGAATCAGTAACTTCTTCTTCCATTATGTTTGTTAGATTTTCTATCAAGTCCACATCCATGCAAAAATTTAAACAAGTTCCTAATATTTCTTTTTCTTTACTAGATAATTTCATTGGTCTTTCTCCTTTAATTAATACACACACCATAACAGAATACATTCAATTAATACAACTAAATTAACAAGGTTAAAAAGATAAGCGAAGATAAAAAAATATCTAGGTTTTATGTATTTAATTGCATTTCCCCGCTCGCCCGGTCGCATTGCAGTATATTTTGAGAGCTTTTGCGTACTGCTACGCATAGATTGGGCCAGACTTGATACCATTGATAGGGTCGTGCGTGCTTTTGCGTCCTACTGCGTTTTTTTTTGCGAGCTTTTGCGAGCTGGCATATAATTTTTGCGAGCCGGCATATAAAAAAAAACCCGGCGTTAACCGGGTCTTCCTGAGCTTTGTTTATTTTGCCTGCGGATAAGGCCGGGCAAAACTGGTATCATTTAATCGCTTACCACTTCTATGTGCGAACTCATAAACAAATTATAACAAACGATACACATATTACAACATTATTATGTTATAATTATCTTGTTTAATAAATTGGAGAAAACAAAAATGATATTACTAACAATAGATAACGCTAAATCTTTGCTTAAAAAAGGAGAGATTTATCGCATAGGTTATAACGCACTTAATCAAGGCGAGTTTGCTTACGAGCATAAAGGTTTTAAAAATAAAAACCCTATGTTCAAAAAGACACTGCCATTTTTAAAAAATAAAATTCATAAAGAATTATATTTACATGGGATAATTAATTGGTTAGACGTTGACATGGAAGAACAAAAAACTGATTTTAGATTTCATGCTTTGAAAGTAGCAGATGAGGATATGAGATTTCAAACAGGTGCTTTTTGTGGATGGAATGGCGAGCCGTTGTGGTTACTTGATGATTATGAGACTGTTAAGGATATAATGCTTCAAGATTTAAACGAAGAAATGCTACCTACTCTTTAATACATCACTACAAAAAAGGCCCGGCTTAGTCCGGGTTTTTTTATGCCCGGCATTTGCGACCGGGTACGTAACTTGCGACCCGGCACGTGCGAGCTTGTGCGTAAAAAAAAAGACCCGGTATTAGCCGGGCCTTCTCATTAAGTTTTTGGAGAAAACTAATATCTATGAATATAGATTTGCGAACCATAACATTTGCGACCCTGGAAGTAAATGATCTGGCCCAGGATCTACCCGGACCAGGTCATCAGATCCTGGAGATCTATTCTTCACCTTCTATTAATTTAATTACCATAATGCCAAACGTAGCTCCGCAGAAAAATATTAATGCGCCCGGAACTATCCCGGCATATTGTGGGATCATAGCTATGGCCATGATCAAAGCTCCAGCTGAAAGAAATCCATATGCGTATCCTGTTCTCATCTTTTGTACTCCGTGTTTATGTAAGTGTAATACCTGGATTGATCGGTCTGGGTTAAATGTCCTTTGCTGTTGCATCGGTAACAAGGCAAGCACCCCCTATACTTGCCTGTTCCATCACATGCTTTACATTTCATTATTCAAATATATTTTTTAGTTAGTTCTATTTCTGTTTTGGTTTTAGGATTTTCTTTTATCCACTTAACAACTTCATCAAAGTTATTTGAATTAAATAAATCGTCCCCTCCATAACATAAAGAGACATGAAATCTAGGAGCAATCGTATCTAGTCCGTATATGTCTTTAGAATTTATTGTTCTTTCTTTTTTGTTAAAACTATCAACCCATATTTGGTATGCTTTATGTGTGTCTTTTTCAGACATAAAACTAGGTAATGCATCATTTCCATAAGACACGTTTTCCCAATCGCTAGGGATTGATAAATCTTTATAATAGTCTGTCCAATTCATGATGCTTTCTCCTCTTTCATCATCTCAATTGTGACCACTTCATTCAAAGGTTTAAAAGAAGAATGATAGTATTGAGTAGTGCTATATCCTTCCGGTGTAGACACAGACATGGAGCTAGAGACGTTCCATCCTCCATCTTTAAAAAGATAAACGAACTCTATAAATAAAGGGTCTGAATCATTTATAAAGTTGTATTCGTTTCTGTATTGCTCCGGTTCGTCCTGGTTGGCCCTTTTTTCGTTAATCACTTCAATGGTAGAACCAAGCGCAGACATGTAGCCGTTGTCTACTAAGTCCCTTGCTTGTTTCTCTCCATTGTAATGCTTCAATAACATTACTCCATTGTGTTCTATGTAACCATCATAATGGCAATAGCTACTAACTATTGATCCATCCTCTTTTTTATATGCAATATTGCTTCTTGTTCCCATTATATTTTCCTCCTTAT
>ENA-ORXF01001220-ORXF01001220.1-marine-metagenome-genome-assembly--contig:-NODE-1220-length-16990-cov-14.419382_pt1 | contig 16990 bp, 5 predicted proteins | sample MGYA00237864_ERZ511476 | MGnify/ENA primary metagenome ERZ511476 (study PRJEB26306, sample SAMN06343908) | marine metagenome | isolation source: coastal waters | place: Atlantic Ocean: West Antarctic... | reverse complement strand
TGCATCAACTGCGAGATTGGCACATATTCAGTAGCAGTTGCAGCAACTGAAGCTTCTACATGCTTGACATGTCCTAATGATTCTATATCGCAATCTGGTAGTTTTGTCTGTGTGTGCAATGCTGGGTTTTCTGGACCTGATGGAGGAATCTGTACGGCTTGTATTGCTGGTAAATACAAAGTTGATACAGGAGCAGCAACATGCATCAACTGCGAGATTGGCACATATTCAGTAGCAGTTGCAGCAACTGAAGCTTCTACATGCTTGACATGTCCTAATGATTCTATATCGCAATCTGGTAGTTTTGTCTGTGTGTGCAATGCTGGGTTTTCTGGACCTGATGGAGGAATCTGTACGGCTTGTATTGCTGGTAAATACAAAGTTGATACAGGAGCAGCAACATGCATCAACTGCGAGATTGGCAAATATTCAGTAGCGGTTGCGGCAACAGATGCTTCTACATGCTTGACATGTCCAAATGATTCAAGATCACAATCTGGTAGTTCTGTCTGTGTGTGCAATGCTGGGTTTTCTGGCCCAGACGGAGGAATTTGTGTCGGGTGTATTGCTGGAAAATACAAAGTTTTGCATGGTGATAGTTTTTGCATAAGTTGTGAATCGGGGAAATACTCGACAGCAACAAATGCAGCTACAGATGTATGCGACAATTGTCCGTATCACACCAGTAGTCCAGTAGCAAGTAATTTGAAAACACAATGTCTTTGTAACGTGGGTTACACTGGAAATGATGGTGGAATTTGTTTAGCATGCGTCTCTGGGAAATATAAAAATCTGCTGGGCTCAACACAGTGTATTTCATGCTTAGGAATTATGGAGCCAGGCGCTATTTCACAGGTGGCCTCGATTGAAAAAAATGATTGCAGTTGTTTAAGACCAGCATATTTCGAATCCTATGACAGTATTGCATTTGTTACTTGCTGGTGTTCTCCAGGTTATTTTCGTGGTGATACTGACAAGTGTGAAGAATGTGGGGTAGGAAATATATGTAGAGGAGAAAATCCTTACCCATATATTTTTCCGGATATTGGTAATAAGGAAACAAACTATAGGAAAACACAAAATGAAAATCACAATATGCCACGCAATATTCTCAAAGTTGCATGTGGATTAGGAAAAACTACCATGTCTTCTACAAGTACAGAATGTGTTTGTGATATAGGGTATACGTCATCGTTGATTTATAGCACTTCACGTCGATTATTGCAAATTGTGCAATGTACTCAATGTGATCATGGCAAATATAAAAATATTATTGGCCCTGATATTTGTACAGATTGTGATGGAATAGGACTTACAACGGTTTTTAAAGGTTCTGTTGCGCGTACTAATTGCGAATGTGCAGAAGGTTATAATGACTTAGATAATGATAATTGTAAACTTTGTGATATTGGTACATACAAATCAAATATTGGGTCAGAAGATTGTTCTACTTGTGTTTCGGATTCGTCAACTTTGACTTCAGGACAGACCACTGTGGAAAACTGTCTTTGTAATCCAGGATATACAGGGGTGGCATATAATGAAATTGGTTGTGCACTTTGTGTTGTTGGTAAATATAAATTGGATTTGAACAACCAAGCATGTGTAGAGGTGCCTGAAAACTCTTCTAGTTCTGATGATAAAATCGACTTTTTGTGTAATTTTGGATTTTACAGGTCAAATGAAGGTATTTGTGAATCATGTGGCCAACTTAGATACAAAGTTAAATTAGGCAATAGTGAAGCAGATTGTTTGACATGCAAGAGCAATAGTATCACATTGTCAGAAATTAGTACTAAGCAAGATGATTGTTTATGTCACGCCGGGTTCCAGTCAATTGATGACAATACTATGACAACCATTTATATAGATCAAAAACGAACAGAATCGACAAGAGAGTGGCTAGAAATAGGCACTTTCAATTATGTCCACTCAGTGATCATCAGTAATGATGTATTGCCAAACAATTCTGGAGATATTGTCTGGGAACGTTTTAAGCTGACTTGTGCCGGAGACGAAATATTTGAATTGTCGGGACTAGACACTGACAAGTATACAACAGATGGACGTTGGAAAGGTTATAGTGGTGGTATGCTTCAATTGACAAGCACAAAATGGAACAAAAATAATTTAATATCAGTTACAATTGATTTCTCGAGTATGAGTAATGAGAAAAGAAATTGTAAAATAGAGGTGAAAATTTGGGGACATGAAAACAGAGCAAATGGTATACCAGTCACCGTCATAACTGCAAACACTTGCGAACAATGTGATTTTGGTAGTTACAAACCAGAAACTGAAAATATGAACTGCACATTAAATCCCTCAAATTCTATTAGTATATTAAATAGACACACTTTTGCGTGTATAGAAGGTTATTTCAAGGAAGGAAATGAATGCATACCATGTGCTTTGGGATTTTACAAGTCCAGTGTTCAACTTGGGGATAAATGTATTGATTGTGGTGATTTTTTCAAAACTCTAAATGTTGGTTCTATTTCCTTTTCAGATGATTGTGTTTGTATAGAAGGATATTACTATGACATTTTGTTAAATAGTTGCAAAAAATGTCCATTGTTCATGTCGACTTCATTAGATGCATTTTCTTGCTTTTATGACGGAATCTCAGAGACACCATACTGTGACACCAGCAACCCCACTGCACTGACACCGTGTTTTTGTAATATTGGTACATATCTTTCAAATGAAAATGACTGTGCAATGTGTCCGGAGCAACATTTTTGTAGCGGAAGAACACTTATAAACACCCAACGGGCACCACAAAAATGTCCGGATAATACACAATTGTTGGTGGAGGGTGTTGGAATTAATTCACTATCTTGTATTTGTTTAGACGGATTTTTTCGAATTGATACAATAATGAGTTCTGATATGAAACTACAATTAGACTATAAAATAACTAGAACAACAAACTTTTGCGAGGAGTGTCCACGAGGATATTATTGCATGAATAATATTTTGACAGGTTTCACAACAATTCAAAAATGTATGGACTCCTCTATAACAGCGGGCACAGCATCAGATTCAATTTTAGATTGCAATTGTATTGCTGGAAGCTATAGAATTGGATTTGACACGAATTCTTTTGAATGCGTTATTTGTCCAGCACACCATTTCTGTCCAGGAATATTTCCTTCTATTGTCAAATGTGGCACGAATAAAGTAAGTCGAGTTGGAAGTATCAGTGAGAATGATTGTATTTGTCACAAACCATTTATTGAAATTCCCAGTTTAACTGATATTCTATTGTACGAATGTGTGGTACAAAATTCACTAATTGATGATGACATGAATATTTTGGAGTCATTTTCCGTAAATCTAACAATATCAATTGAAATGACGTTATCTGATTTTGATGAAAGTGCTCAAGTAGTATTAAAAAATTGCATATCAATTATTACAAATGTGTTACCTATAGACATAGCGTTACATCATGTTAACAGTGAAAATGATAGGCGGCTCTTGTTTTCCTCCATTATTGTAAATGTCGTGATAAATGCACTTGACAAAATAAATGCAGAATATATTTTCAGACTGTTAAGTTTAGATAGCTTGAAATCAGAATTACTCAAAAACCAAATACCATTGTCAGAGATATTAGAAATCAAGATAAATAGATATGAGCGAGAAAAACAACCATATAATATTTATGGTGTGGACATGACACTTGTGAACACATTTTTTGAAGACAATGAGACAATTTCATGTGTTAACCAAGAATTATTTTCTCATTTTAAATGTGAACGAGATATTACAGTTGGTATGTATGATGATATATCTGCTTTTGTCTTCATGCGTAATCTCTTAGTTGATCCAATATTTCTTGATATAATACTGGTCATCTTCAAAGGTGCTTTCTTCAAATCTATAGTATACTCCATTGATTCTGTTATGTGGTTGCACGATCACATGTTGAAGCAGTCACTGCATTTACAAACTAGGTTTGATTCCATGCACATCAACAACACATTGAGTAGAGGCTTTCAATGTGATGTACATGTAGAGTCTGTCATACCTCCATACATGCAATGGTACAAATCTGAGCAATATAATATTTCAAGTTTTCGTACATATTTACATACAAAACTCAAAAATGCAAATATTGAGAACATGGAGTTTGTTGCCAAACCATTATCTGTGACATTTTACAAAGAAATCTCATGGGATGAAGAGGTTATTTTACCATCAGCAATTCAATGTTTAGTCAATGACAAGAAAAAAAGACCAAAATATGAGATTGGTATTTTCAACAAACCAGATTTTTTTTCTGATGTTATGCAAATGGGTGTATCAATCACAATTTTTGATGTTTTTTGTCCAGATGAGATACAGACAATATGCATACATAAATTTCTAGGTACATTACAACGACCAATTGATTGCAACTCCCAACTCAGTATATTGTATGTGGGTGACGAAAATGTAAATGAATTGGTAGATATTTTCGAGAACGACATCAATATGGGAATTCAATCAACAAATTGTTTTCCACTATTATTTTCAAGACAATCTATGTCCGCTGATAACTATGAAGATATCTTGCATGCTCGCAGAAAAATAGAAGAAGCGCAATCTTTGTATAGAGCAAGCGATATATTATTGGATTTAGGTATTAGTACTCTGTCAGTCTACAACATAAATATATTTTTAGACGCCCAAAAACAAACTGATTTATTGGTTTCTGCAAAATATTTATCCATCAACACCTCCACTTCATATGAATTTACTAGATTCTTTGATATTATGAATGTTCCAATTATACAAAAATATGTGACTCGGAATTCATACATGAAAGTTTTACATTCTGATAATAACAGCGAATTTTTGAATTTGTCTGTAGTAGGTTATATTCCTACAAAAAATGATGTGGAGAGAGTACTCAATAATATGTTATACGCAATTGAAAGTGATACTGAAACAACAGACACAAAACAAGGAAATATCAGTGTCGTGAAATTCTCACGTTCGCTCACTGGCACATTATCATTTAGGAATCTCAGTTTTACTGAAATACAAATGGTGTTGTATGGCGAAATAAGTACTCCCATGTACACAAAAAATACCCCTACACCACTGAATGAGTGTCTTGCTAATTTGTATTATAATGATACGGAATGTGTAGCATGTCCAGAAAACTCTATATCAGTTCCTAATAGCACTGCGATCACTGCATGCCAGTGCAAGCCTAACTTTACCGGCAGGGACGGGGAGATATGTATACAATGCGCATATGGAAAATACAAAGCATCCACTGGGCAACAAGTAGATATAAGTTCGTGTAAGATTTCTGGTATAATGTGGGGATCCTATATGGGTCTCAATTCCCATGCATCTACTGCGTATTTTCACACAAAAATCAAAGATTTTATTGTATTTGTACAAAGAGGAGGAACTTACTGTAAAATGGCGGGAGTTACTTTCGCAGATGTAACAAAATCAGCAACTCCACCATCCCCTGGTGATCGTTACATTCGAATTCACAGCAGTATCATACTGGATAATGCAAAAGTAAGTGACATGTGGGATGGAAGCTTCACACAAACTATACAACCTACGACTGAAATCTGGTGGGTGAGTGAAGGATATGAGGTAAAAAACGTAAATATTGATTGTTGCATTACAAATGAATTGGAAATCACAGAATCAAATATTAGCACAGGAATTGCAATTCTATCTCAAGAGATCCCCATCACAAAGATCATGAAACAAGAGATACTCGTGGCGTCAAATACAAGCTATGATATTCTGTCAAATATTCATGCTGATACAATGTATCATGATCTGGAGGTTTCTCTGCAATTAAATACTCCCATACAATCATTGAACACTTTTATTTTGCAATTGATGAAAAGTGTTATCTTCAAAGATAATATTGTGGGCCAGGTAGAAATTAAATCAGTTCGTGTTTTTAGAGAAACGGGATCAGAGATATTATTTTCTTTGCCAGTTTCCATATATGAAGATTGTGACATGCAAATCTACATAAATTCAGACGAGTATCATTTAGAATTAATGCATGTTATGAAAACCATATTTGAAGATGATCTTAGTATTGAAATATATAGTTCATGTTTGGTGACATGGTATTCGTCTTCAGTGCATACATGGCCTATTGATTTTCCTGATTTGTATAACTGTGTCAATGAAACACAAACAAATGCACTGAACATTAGTATTTACGAACCCACATGTACGTTTGATTTTGATGTTCCCATAAATATAGTTTTTTCAAATAATCAAACACAAAACGAAATATTTACAAAACTCCGTCAATATATGCAGTATTCAGTGAATGATATACAAATCAACAATAATTTCATACTAGATGTGGCTGGAATTCCTGCATCTGAATTCATTTCGATTTTTGACACTTTTTATCGTGATGTGAAATTCGAAAATGTCTATAATACACTAGGAACACATTTAACAAATGGTGTATATGAAATAACAAAAAATGAGTGCATAGAAAACGGAGCAAACAAACTGGCCAATTGTAGAACAGACATGTATTTCAAAATTTTGAATGATATGTGTCTTCTATTCGAGTCTTACAATACAAAAATCGATATTGACATATTCAAGTATTCTTTGCTTCGATGGGTACCAAATAGTCGACTTTTGTCTAATATAGATTTTAATGAAAAACTATTTGCAAATATTGATGATTTTCCATGTTCAGGAGATTTTGTAAATCATTTATCAAAAACGATTGACATTAATATTTCACAACATACATCTGTGAAATCAATATTTGAAATAACTACAACACCACCATTCCTTGATGTCAATATGACAGCACATGCAATAAATTTTATTCAAACAAACACTTCAGAGTACTTGCTAATCAATACTATAACACACACAGTTGGTATTACAGTGGGGTTATTAGTGAGGGGTGATATTTCTGAGTTTGCTTTCAACTTGATGACTCCTTTTTTGGTATCATATCTCAAAAAATTTCTAAAACCAGAAGTCGTCATTGATATATCGCAAATGACGACAATTCGTTCGTATTCACCCAATTTTCCTTACAATCTCTTTGATGTCAATTCATATTTTAATCCAATATATGTTGTCCTTGATGTGAAGAATATGGATGCTTGTGAAGATGTACAATTTATTTTAGACGAAGACATAACATCATTTCCTTTTGCTGGTGTGACAATTAATATTGAAGTATTGAATACAAAGGATTCACATTTTATATGTACAACTGAGATTGCAATTGTGAGCGAAAGAGACCCGAATTCAGTGAAATTGATTGAGTTAAATTCCAAACCACTTATTGGTATTGGCAATGGTATTATAGAATTGTTACAAGAAACAATTTTAGGATCGAACATGGATTCGTGTAATGCCAAAATATCAACTACTGATTCAGAGTTGTTTTTCAATTCACTTTCCCTGATCTCCATGTATATTACACCATTCAATTTCCGATTTTCTCATGACATAGAAGTTTGTGGTATTGACACTCGACTGATGGACACAAATATACTGAAGAATTTCATCCCTGCATCAGGTATTTTTGTGTGTGTAATCTTTTTAAATATTGAACGATATTATGAGTATGGCAGTATAGAAAAACGAGTAGAGAAAAACTAGTAGAGAAATTGACAGAGTAATGAACATAGCATAAAACAGCAGAGAAAATAATAGCACAAAAGAGTAGAGCATGTAAGAGCGAGAACAAAAGAGCAGAGCAAACAAGAGCAGAGCAAACAAGAGCAGAACAAACAAGAGCAGAGCAAACAAGAGCAGAGCAAACAAGAGCAGAGCAAACAAGAGCAGAGCAAACAAGACCAGAGCAAACAAGACCAGAGCAAACAAGAAAAGAACAAACAAGACAAGACCAGACAAGGGTAGAGCAGAAAAATCAGGAAAACTAAAATATGTCATGTATTTATACTTCTACTTACTTAAATTTTAGTAAGAAAAAAAATTATATTTGCACTCATATGTTTAGAAGGGATATAGTACATGAAATTTATGCTCAAAACATGTTTAGTTATCAACTTTTGAACTTCATCATAAATAGTGCAGTTTGAATTGTGTAATTATTATATAAACAAATATAACATTGTTCAAAATAATATTGAAAATAATGATACATAATCAGTATAGATCACCATCAATGTTCAACGATCCGTCCATATTATACCATTGTGATTCAGTGGAAAAGTGTGCCTGTGATGAGGAAAAATTTTGTGACATTCAAAGAATGGGGGAATTGAGGAATGAAGATTTAACAAATGATGATAATTTTTTTCTGAAAAGGGAAAAAGAACATCAAGAGGCACTTTTTGTTTATAATTTTATGGTATCCTGTATTCTTGAAGAACAACAGTTTCACCACAAGATTTTGGAGCAGTGTGAAGATGAATTTTTAGATGCACTTTATTGGGAAAGGGAAGAAGAACATCAACAAAAATGTGTGCGTAATTTGATGGCATCTGGTATTACACAAATCCCGAGAATGCCCCATTTCAATTCAAGAGGAATGCACACACATGGAGATCAATCCGAGAAACTGGAAGTTCAACCAGCAGCTTTGGTTCCAAATTTCTTGAAAATGAGGGAAGTAAAATCACGACTAGGATTACATGATCGTGTGAAACACCAGAGCACTAAAATTGATTATTACAATGAAAAAACAATGAAGTTAGAAAAACTCAAAGAAAAGCACAACGTAGGGAGTTTCCGACATAGTTTTTACCTTGACAAAATAACTCGTGCAACGCAAAATCTTGGAGAGGCCACAGAAAAAAAAAAAATTCGCGTTTTTCAACAACAAAATAAAGAAATATCAGACCAAGCAAAAGAAGAAATAAAAAAAAAGAGAATTGATGAATCAAGAACAAACAAGGACAGATTCGTGCCAAATTGGGTACATGCAGTAAGGTATAAAGTCACTAAACTCTAACCACATCAATAAATTAAATTTTGAGTCATGTGTTCAGAGGAAAAACATATATAAGATGTTTTGTTTTTTACGGGAGTGAAGGAAGACACCAAAAACTCCATCCACTTGTCCAATGTCAAGTCTCAATGTTGGTAGTAAAAGGTCTCGTGTCAAAGACGATGTACCTTCACTGAGTGAGATAGTATCCGAGGACAGTGTCCTCGTCATGGGAGCACCCGAGGACTCTGAAATCAGATTTCACTTTGTTAAATTGCATGATATTGAAGGGTGTGACCTTGTCAAAAAAAGGCTCCAAAAGTTGCGTGACGAAGGTAGGACAGTCTTGGAGAACATGAGCAAATATGATGCTTATGGCATTCTTGGAGAAGACCGTGATGATGACAAAGATCCTAATAAGAGACATTTGAGGTATTACAGGGTTGACGAGGAAGATGTACCTGAACTCATTGATCAGATTGAAGATTTCTGGAATTTGGTTTGCATTGATAAGAATAGGATTACTCTTCAGGATTTCACTCGAGAACTAGGTTTGAAGGCCGACTGGAGAATCAGTCGGTATTATGATACTCGTCTCTGAACTTAATGATGAAGAACATGTGTTAATATAAACCACGAAGTAGCTTTTGTGTGCCAAGATTTGAAAAAATAATTTGAAATAAATTTATTTTCTAAAATTTGTCAAGTATTTATGTTTCTACTTACTTAAATTTAAGTAAGAAAAAAAATTATATTTGCAGTCATATGTTTAGAAGGGAAAAGGTATATATTATGTTTTATTTTTTTATGTTAGACATGGAAATTTTTACTTCTGATGAGAGTGGATATGTTCCTGCAATTACTAAAAAACGAAACTGGAGGGAAATAGGAGGGTTTCTGATTTTGCAAGTTCCTGAAACACCTGTTTTGAATGCTGTGATTCACGAGAAAGTATGTAAAACGTGTAAAAACGTATAGAAATGGGTAATTACACCCGGTGGGACTCGAACCCACAACATCCAGATTAGAAGTCTGACACGCTGTCCATTGCGCCACGGGTGCCATGTGGTACTGTGTAGTAACATGATTGTTATAAATTTGTGTGAAATGGGGGTAGTGCTGATATTTGGGATCAGAAATAAGTTCTAAAATAATGCAACACAATAAATTTTTTTCCAAATGTGTTTTTTCCAAACAGTAAAACATAGATATCTCTTTTCTACAAATCAAATCATGACACTACGAAATCTAAGTTACAAATATGAAATTTCAATTTATAAAAAAAAATCTATTTTCGGGGTGCTGGAAAATGAAAACAAATAACAAAACAAAATTTTGTATAATTATTATCATATGATATGCATTGCACGAATTTATAAGTACCATTTGTGAGAAGAGAATTGTTTGCAGCCCGTAGAACATGCTGCATACCAGTAGCTAGGAAGCAAGAGGCTACTCACGAAAGGTGGTGTGCATATTTGGATTGGGGTCCGCACACTATCCTCCCCTTACTGTGAGTTGCCCTTGGCTTTTAGGTTTCAGGATGAGTATTTTATTTCCAAGATGAAGTTCATGACTTTGGAATAATTTATCTTCTAAAAAAGTAATAAAAAACTATTCAGGATTCTGATTATATTTTTGCATGAGTAAATAGAATCATTTTCACTATTATAATTGATCTATAATTCAGACACATTGAAGCTCCAAAAGCAATAGAAAGACGGGAGTTTCGAGAGTGGATTTTTTTATTAATAAAACACAAAACATTAACTCTGTCTCACAATTTAATTCTGTGGTGGTTAAATGTGTTATATATATAAGTAGATAATATAGTTCATTGAAAAAAGTCCAAATGGAAATACATACATCAAATTTCAATTGTGTCTTGTGTTTAGGACACGACCAAAACAAAAGTGAAATGTATGATGGCCTCCGTCAAGAATCTTTGGAACTCAATCCTCGATTTGGAGTAAGTGGTTTGAGGGGAGAATGGAAATATCCACAGTTTGTCAAAATTTGTGATAGAGGTCATATTCTGGATTTAGAATGTTTCCAAAAATTAATTGTTTCGCAATTAACAAATAATAATGTAACATTTTCGTGTCCTCTATGTAAGATGGAAACAAATATATGCAAAAATATATGTGCTCATTTGCCGTCTTTGAGTATTGATTTTTTTCAAGATCAATTTAATGAAGATATATTCAATTACGTGTGTAAAACAAAAGAAACCCTGCTTTCTGATCCTGACTTTCTAGATTCTGACTCTTTTAATTTTGATGATTTACTTTACAAAAATTATACTTTGAAATGTTTGATTCAAATTATTAATATGAATATACCATCAAAATTATTTTCAGAAAATCAAGGTTACAATTTGATCAAACACAAATACGAGGAGCATGATCCAAATCCTAACATGCCACCAATTTTTGATGTTTTCCCACAATATAATATAATTAGAAAAAGTGATGACAAACTTTATCAGATACCATATTTTTGCCAACCCCCATTTCCAAACAATGAATTTTGCGAATATAACAATCATTCTTCAAATACAATAGAAAAAAAAACAGATCACATATTTGAAGTAATAGCAACTGCCCCCAATGGCACATATATTAAAATATTAGTGCCAAACAAAGCCGAATATGGTAATTGGTTATGTACACGAGTCATGAAAGACCCATGTCTATCAATTATAGAGTGTTCTACAGAAGATTGCGAATTCTATCCCACACGGAAAAATGTGTTTTTCGAAAGGTTTGAAAATGTCACTCGTTATCACACAAAAATCATGTCTCTTCAGAAAGGACAATATATTTTGAAAATTTTTGCTACAAATTGTGACAAATTTGAACGTTTACAACAAAGCACCTGTGTTTTACAGAAGACAGATGAAATATTTCAAAAAATGGATAATTATCGTTACACATGTTACAACAATGGCGACGTTTCTTTGACAACGAATTTTGAAACACTGGGCAATTGTGGTATGTACTATTTTAAGAATGGGGATATGCTGTATGGTGCAATGCGAATGAGTCCTTCAGTGTATTATACAGAAAAATGTAAAAAATGCCGTAAAGAAGACAAGAAAACAATGAAATTTAATTCGGGTGTTTATAGGCATGCTAGCGGCGAAATGCAATTTGTCGAATTTGATTTCACTGAGAATGGATTTTGTCAATCAAAAAGTCTAAATCTTATCATGTTGAAACAAGACACAAAGCCAGGAAAAGAATAACTTGCTTGCAATGAATAACTTGCATACAATGTTTGGAGTATTTGGAGTGAACACTACAGAATGTACTTAACAATTGTGAATGTAAAGGAACTCAAATGTGTATGTATCAGAAATACTTTGTGTTATAATACAAACTAAGGGAATGCCAAAACAAATTTCTGGAACAAAAAATATCTGTCATTTGGGCTGACATTGTACTCTTTTTCTGCTAACAGTTGTATTTTTACACATAGATCAAGACAACGTGAGCGTTGGTAGATCAGGGTTGCTAATATTGGTTATCATTTCTTACATATATTTTTCTTACATCTAGTTTTTTTTGATATATATATACATACTGTATTTGTATAAAATTGGATGTAATTTGAACATATCTAGATTATGAGTTAAGTAGTATATAAATTGTACATGTGAAAAGTGGATTAATAAAAATATGCAAATAACTTGTTGTGTTTTGAAGCAAAACATCCAAACATGCTAAAGGGTAATATCAAAAATTCTCTCATGATTTTTTTGAAAGATTTTTTTGAAAGATTTTTTGAAGTTGACTCATCAGACCTGAGAGCTTCCACCAGAAACAAAATCAAAAAAATCAAAGAAAATTCAAAATATAAATATAAATTTTCACTACATGCCAAGTGTCTCTTACATCCAACTTCAAGCAAACAAATATTGATATGATTTAGATATATTTTTATTTATTACATATATTATTTCTTACATCTAGTTTGTTTCTGTAAGCTAGCAAGCATGGGCTACTCACAAAAGGTGGTGTGCATATTTGGATTGGGGTCCGCACACCATCCTCCCCTACTGTGAGTTGCCCTTGGCTTCTAGGTTTCAGGATGAACTATTTAGAATATTTGGACATTTTGTTTGAGAAATCAGAGCTCATGAAATGGAGCTGGGGGGTAGGGGGTGTTGGCGGTGGCCGGAGGAGGACTCTCTTTACCATCTCCTAGTGTACTTTCTACATTTTTATTGGGGTTTCGAATGACGCAAAAATTTGCATATATATACTTAGTACTCATTATTGTTTTTCTATATGTTAATTTTTTAATAATAGGGCATGTTCGTTTTGTTTGATATTACATATATAAATAAGAAACTGTCTACACTGCTACATAAATGTAATATTTATAAATTTTATCCTTTAAAAAATTATGCAAATAAACAATAAAAGCAATATAAAATAAAAGCAATATAAAATAAAAGCAATATAGAATAAAAGCAATATATATATAATATATCTAATCAATATTTCTAATCAATATTTCTAAGTGATGTACCTAACTAATATGTTTACAATTTAATACAGATTTTTCAAATTTTGCAATGTGTGGTGGTTTTATGGGACGCCAAATGAAACGAGTGTCCAATTCAAGTTTCTCCAGTATAAAGATTTCGCTTTCTTTCTTAATTCTAGTATTGCCAGCAACCGTAGCTCGTTGGCAATATGACCATGATGAATGCCCACCTGGACACGAAAGAAAAATATGCACAACACAATGCACAAGACCAAAAGCAACTTTGAAAATGGTGACCGATCCTGCATACTATCACTGTCCATATAATAATCAAAATAATGCTCTGTCGTTTTCCGGAGTTTTTGAAGATGGAAGTGGTGGTTCAAATTATGTCGTATTGCCATCAAATTACGTTTGTAACTATGTACTGGAAATGGAATCAGATGGATTGATCGAGTTTTCATTGCAGTCCTTTGAAACAAATAAATATGATGATTATTTGTCAATACAGACGTGTACTAATTTTGATATGTCTCGTCAGCTTAATTGGGATTCTTGTGAAAATCAGCAATTTGGTTATGAAATAAGCGGAGGTAAGGCTGGTCGGTGGTCAGGTGGTACTACAGATGTTGTCTTTGGTGCTAATGGTGGCCGCATAGACGACATATACAGTGTACAGAAAACATCAAGTATTGAAAGTACGCGATTCGTACATTTTAAATTTCAGGTTATCCCAGAATCAACCGGAGGAACAGGTTGGAAAATTGAATGGGCCACACGACCACTAGATTCTATTTGTACCAAATGCGACAAAGGAAAGTATAATCCAATCTATGATAGTACGTGGAATCGTTATGGAATAATCAAAGATTATGCTGGAGAGTTTTGTGTGGATTGTGCACCCAATAGTTATACCAGCATTGTAGGTGCAATTGAATCTGAGGAATGTGTGTGCAATTCAGGTTATGACAAAAACAGAGTCAATAATTATGAGTGCAGTCCGTGTCAAACAAATGCCTTCTCAAATGGTGCTGGGGATATTTGTAAATGTAATCCTGGTTATGGATATAAAAAAGGGGATTATTCTATTTGTGAAATATGCCCAATGAACTCATATGTATATCCTGATGTAATGATGGAATGTATTTGTAATATTGGTTATCAAAAAGGTAATTCATTTCAATCCGGAAAAGAGTGTTATGCATGTGGTATTGGACGGTATAAAGACAATGTCAACCAATATGAGTGTGTTGCATGTGGTCTTGGGAATCTTCCAATGATTACATCAGGGTTAGGTAGTACTTCTTCAAATCAATGTAAATGTGCAGATAATACACAACTTATAGCAGGTGTATGCAATTGCAAAGCTGGTTACCAAATAGGACATTTTTTCAATTTGTATGATGGTACATACATGAAGCAATGTTTAGAATGTCCTGAAAATTTTTACAAAATTAATATAGCAAACAATGCATGTGTACGTTGTCCTACAAATTCATTTTCAACACTTACAGGAAGTACAAACATAAATGATTGTAAATGTAATTTGAATTATTACAAATCTGGAAGTGTGTGTCAACAATGTCCAACAGGCTCAACTACACAGGGAGTGGGCAATACTGTTGTAGGAGATTGTAATGTGTGCACAACTGGTTACAGTGTAATTGCTCCTTCGTGTACGACTTGTACGCGTGGACATATTTTGGGAACAGAGTATGAATATATGTCATTTGAATATTCCGGGAGCGCAATTACAATGGAGCACATAGTAGATTTTGGTGAAAATGTGGAATGTGATATTTTAATAGTAGCAGGTGGTGGTGGAGGCTGTTCCCAAAATGCAGGAGGTGGCGGAGCTGGTGGAATTGTATTAATAGAAAATTTCGAAATAAGTGCTGGTATTTATGAAATATCTATTGGAAAAGGTGGTAATGGAGCTAATTTAGGAGTAGGCACAAATGGTAAGGATTCTATGTTCAAATCATCTGTTGGCGGTGTGGTTATAAAAGCAAATGGTGGAGGTAGGGGAGGGGGGGGAAGTGGCAATCGTAGATATGGTTGGGCACCACCAACATCTGGAGGAAGCGGTGGTGGTGGTGGGTGGCATAGTGGCAACAAACCTGGTGCAGTCCAATCACAAAGATCACAAACTCAAACAGGAATTCCATCATCAGCCACTTTAAGTCAATACGGAGAAAATGGTGGTAATGCTGGTCCTAATTTCGAGGGAGGAGGCGGAGGTGGTGCTGGTAGTGTCGGTCAAACCCCCACACGTAATGGGCACGGGGTACATGGTGGACATGGTAAAGATTTTACATCATTTTTTGGAAACACAGTTGGAGATAGTGGTTGGTTTGGTGGTGGTGGTGGTTCTGGTGGAAGCAGTGTAGATGGTTATGGTAATGGAGGAGCATCTAAATTCGGTGGAGGTGGTAATGGTGATAATGTTGGTGATGGAATTGATGGTAAATCAAATACTGGTGGAGGGGGAGGGGCTTCACGATTGCCTCACAATTATGCTGGAAGAGGAGTTGCTGGTGGTGGCATGAAATCTGGAAAAGGTGGTTCTGGAATAGTTATTATAAGATACAAGTTCAAATGTGACATGTGTAATGCTGGTAAATATAAAAGTATTCCTGGATCTAGTGATTGTATAGATTGTCCCACTGGAAAATTTTCGAATATATTTGGGGCAACTACATCAGATATTTGCATTCAATGTGACATCAACAGTTATTACTCGAGTGATCATGCAAAGTGTATATCTTGTCCAGAAAACTCACAATCTGTACTATCATCAAATTTAGGTTCAATACAAGGTACTGATAAATTAAGTGATTGTCAGTGTTTGCCTGGGTTTTTTGGAGCTTTGTCTACGGATGCAGTGTCCACACGGGTCAAAGAACTCACCAATCAGGATGCCTGGCGGCTTGTGCGTTACCTTCCGGCGGGTGCGGCGAACTGGCACCCAGTGGAAGACAATCTCGAGGGAACAGTCGTATATAACAATGAATCTCCAGTTTTTGGACAAACACACACTAGTGGAGCGTGGAGTGTTGAGTTTGGGGCATTTGACGAATTTTTTTTCTGCAATATGGCCATGGATAAATGGGTGTATGCATTAAAAAGTGAATTCCCAGGGACAGAAGGTTCTGGGAAAGTATCACGTCAAATACTAAAATCCAATTATCATGACTCTGCAGTCAATATAGATATCACTTATAGATCGAGAATATCTGGTCCTTGTGATCCTTTCATTACGGATAGATCAGCAGGTGATGGTGCATATCTCCTTTACGCTGAAGACTCAGAAACAATTGCAGATTCTTATAGATCTGGAAATTATATCTCAGAAACAGGCTCAATGGTCTTCGTGCGGGACTCGAGACTCGGACTGGTCAAAGCATTGACCAATGAAGACGGCTGGCGGCTTGTGCGTTTCCTCCCGGCGGGTGCGGTCAAGTGGCATCCGGTTAATGACAATCTTGAGGGTACAGTGGCGTACAGTGACGCGTCTGGTGCGTGGGGTGTCTTGTTCGGGACTTTTGACGAGTTCTTTATATGCAATGTGGCAAT
>ENA-ORXF01001218-ORXF01001218.1-marine-metagenome-genome-assembly--contig:-NODE-1218-length-16991-cov-10.107308_pt1 | contig 16991 bp, 12 predicted proteins | sample MGYA00237864_ERZ511476 | MGnify/ENA primary metagenome ERZ511476 (study PRJEB26306, sample SAMN06343908) | marine metagenome | isolation source: coastal waters | place: Atlantic Ocean: West Antarctic... | reverse complement strand
GTAGTGTACGAATGGGGGTGCAGATAGTCGGTGCTTTGACTCGTCCCACACGCTTCGGCGTTGTTCGTCCCGCACGCACGGGCGTAGTTTGTGTGTGAGGATGTGTCCCTGAACGTGTCCACCGCACACGCCGTGCACGGCCCGCCGTAGGGCCCGGCGTGCCCGGCGCTGCAGACGCAGGTGCCAGCGCCCGCGGGGGCCTCGCTGTTCGCGGGGCAGGCCGCGCAGGCCGCACCGCCGCCGCCGCTGAACGTTCCGGCAGCGCATTCGCTGCACGCCCCGCCCGCAGCGCCCTCGTAGCCGGCGACACACACACAGGCTGTGGCAACGGTGCTGCCGGCCTCCGAGAAAGAGTTCGCGAGACACGCTGTGCATACGCCTTCAGACCCGTAGTGGACAGCCACACATGAGCAGTCTGCAAACAGCTTGGTACCGGCCACCGACGTAGCACCGGCACCGCAATCCGTGCACGCGGCCGGGCCCAGGGCGCCTTTGTACTGGCCGGCCGCGCATTCGTCGCAGTCCGAGCCGGTGTGGCCCCTGCCGCACTCGCAATCTCCAGGGACGGAGGCTCTGTCCGCAGTGGTCTGGCCGGCGGGGCATTGGACCGGCGCGACGGGGGCGGCAGTCGTCTCGGCGGCGCACGTGTAGCCCACCGCACACGCCACGCAGGCGGCGCCCGCGCTTGCACGCGAGTGCCCCGCCGCGCAGCGGCACGCCGCGAGCGGGGTCCCGTGCGGCAGGTACGCCGGCGCCTCGCACGCACACGCCGCCGCGCTCGTGCTGCCGGCGGGGGACGTCGCGCCCGGCGTGGCCTGTCCCGTGCAGTGCACACAGGGCGTGGCGTGGTCCTGCTCGAACTCGCGGAACGTCCCCGGCGCGCACGCCGGGAAGCCCGGCGGGTCTCCGTCCTCCGTCCACGCGCCGTTCTGCGTGTGCCCGGCGTCCGGTATGCAGTCCGCCTCGTGCACCGTCCGCGAGGTCCACGTGGTGCTGCCGGCGGGACAGCGCAGGCACGCCTGGTCGTTGCCAAGCCCCTCCCGGAACGTGCCGTGCTCGCACTCGAAGCACGCGCCCTCGCCCGTGAGCTCCGACGAAAAGTACCCCGAGATGCACTGGCACTCGCTGCTCGCGGTGGCCACTGCGCCGGCCAGCGTGGTGTGGTTGTCGTGGCACAGCAGGCAGGCCGTGCTGCCGCCGTCCGCGAGTACCTTGCTCGCGTGGCCGATCCAGTGCTTGTACGAGCCCTCGGCGCAGGCCGAGCATGTGCCGCCAGTGCTGCCCGCGTCCGCCCCGGCGTACCCGGCGTTGCACAGGCAATGGTCTCTGGCGGTCCCGTCGCTCGGCGACTGCGAGTCGGCGGGGCATGGCTGGCACGCAGTGTTCCCGGGACCGACTTTGTAGGCGCCACTGGCACACGCCGCGCACGGCCCGCCGTCGGGCCCGGCGTGCCCGGCGCTGCAGACGCAGATGCCAGCGCCCGCGGGGGCCTCGCTGTTCGCGGGGCAGGCCGCGCACGCCGCGCTCCCGGGGCCGTCCTTGTAGGTGCCACTGGGACACGCCGCGCACGGCCCGCCGTCTGGCCCGGAGTGGCCCGCGTCGCACGCGCAGTCTGTGATACTATCGCTCGCCGCCGGCGAGCTCGAGTGCGCGGGACACACGCCGCACTCTCTGCCTGCCCTCACTATGATCTCGCACACTTGAACCATGTCGGCGGTGTTACTGCTGCCTTGTGGTGTGTTGACAAAGTATACGTACCGACCGTAAATTGGCTTCAGGCAAGTAATCCAGGTGGCTGCCCATTGGGATAGCATCGTCCCCGTTCCCGAATGATCCACACATACTTCATTGCCATGACCAGGATCCATGCTCAAATCATTTCCTATGAAGACGGAATATCCCTTTGATCTTGTCCGCCAATTTCTTTGTCCCCAAATACCCAAAATTGTAACCACAACTGCACGACCCATGTCGATTCTAACCCATTGTATGGAGCCACCTGCAAGACCATGAAAGCACTCTGAGCTCCACATCCCACCGTTCCTATAGCTATTATCATTCACTGTGCGTAAATCTTTACTTGAGCCAGAGGAAGCTGTTACGCTACAAATTCCATTGTCACACTCGCGGGCGTAGTTGGTGTTGTAGGAGAGGGCCGTGGGACTGAACTCGTTGACAGCACACGCCGCGCACGGCCCGCCGTCTGCGCCTGTGAACCCGGCGTTGCATGAGCAGCTGACAACGGACGTGCTGTCTGCTAAAGGCGCTATCCCACCATAAGTGGACCACCCCCAAGTGTTGGAATTATCTGGACAGTTCAAACACACACTACCGCTCAAGTACGAGCCAGCAGAGCACGCAGTTGAGGGCTGCACACACAAAATAATCACGCCAAATGCCATCCATCCAAAGCGCATTCACATGCCAGCCAAACCGGTTATATATATTATGTTCAACACTTTACAGTAAAATAAGAAAAATGTGGTATCACCCAAGAGGCGAGACATGTGCTTGTTAAACGCTCTGTGCCGCGAGGGCGAGCACGCCGAGCGCGGCGAGCACGGACAGCCAGCGTGGACGAATGCCGGCGGCGTGGCTGCCCTGGTACTCGACCAGCTTGACAATTGCTGCGTCGTAGACGGTCGTGTTTCCTCCATATACATATATATATATAAATAAATAAATAAAAAAAAAAGGCTGTGAACTCGTTGGTCTCATTGGTGAAACCAGGCTCAGCCACACACTGGGTCACGTCGAAGGCTTGCAGGTCAACCGTTGTATACCCCCCTGGACAAGTCTGGCACGCTGAGTTGCCGTTGGCTGTTTTGAAACTCCCCGTTGGACACTGCTCACAGCTGTCGTCGGTGCTTCCACCACCCACCTGAAACCCCTTCAGACACAGACACTCATTTGCACTTGTAGACGCTGTGTAGACGGTGGCACTGTGATCCTTGCAGCCCACACACAGGCTCGCAAGATTGCCCGACCCCTCCTTGAAAGTGTCTGCCGCACACGCCTCGCATGTTGATGTCTGTGTGTCTTCAAAGTGTCCAGCCATACATATGAAATTCTGTCGATTTGCAGCGCTGATGAGACCATCGTCCGACGTGGCGGGGCGCCGGGGTTGTGTAAGAGCCGGAGATCCAGACCTCGCTGCTGAGTTTGACATAGTGTTTATTAGCGGTCACTCTCCCTAGACGCGAGCGCGAGCACGGCGAGCGCGGCGATCGTGGCGAAGTTGAGCGCGGCGAAGACGGCGAGACCGTGCATCGCGGGCGGGCGGGCGGCGGGACTCGTTTCCAGCCGACCTGCGGCGTCGTTGAGGTGCTTTCGGCACGCTGCCGAGACGGCTTTGTAACGGGATAGAGTGAGACTGTAGTAGGCATACACCACACTTCGAACATCGTCCACGTCAGACTTCGTCCATGTGTCCAGCCCCAACGCAAACAGCAGCTTCTGCTCTTCCTCGGCGGCCAAGAAAGCGCAGTCCCGGCTGCGGACGGCCGGCGCAGACACCCGGGCGACGGGCGCCGTGCGCGCGCGCATCTGCACGGGCGTGGGACTCTGCAGCATTGTTGCTGCAGGCAGGCCAGACACATTCAGATTACTGGTGATGCTGCCCACCGTGAGCATTGCGGCCATGGCGCTAGCCGCATTGCTGTCAGACGCGGCCACGGCCGTGTCGACGCGGATGCTCGCAGTCAAGAGGCGCCTGCCTGCCATGCTCGCGACACTGACGATGCGCACGTCGGCAGCGGGCACCGCGGCGGCCGCCGCAATGGCTGCTCGGAAGCCGGTCCTCTTGCTCTCGTCGAAGGCGGCCTCGGTCATCGGAAGCGACACAGCCAGCATCACCTCAAAAACAGTGGCGGTCGGCGCGGGCGTGGTCGGCGCGGGCGTGGTCGGCGCGGGCGTGGTCGGCGCGGGCGTGGTTGACACGGTCGCTGTGGTCGGCGCGGGCGTGGTGGTGGTCGGCGCAGGAGTTGTGGTGGTCGGCGCAGGAGTGGTGGTGGTCGGCGCGGGCGTGGCGATGGTCGTTATGGATTCCTGTTCTATAACCACACATTTTGTATTTCCAAACTCATCTCTATTTATTGGTTCAAGGCCTTGCTTACAGTGTTTACACATTTGACCATTTCCTTCGTTGAATTTTCCAACATCACACTGTCTACAAGGACGAATTAATGTTCGGAGACGCTCTTGTTCATAAATCGGCACTCTTGGTATCGGTATCCATGGTATTGTCTCATATCCGTGGTCGCAATATTCTTTTATAGAATGAAAGAATACACATGCACCATTGAATCTTACTGTGCAGGGTCGATTTGATGCCAATACATCATGCACTAGCAAAAGTGAAAACATGTGCACAAGAACAATGAATGTAGGCTTCATTGAAATTATTTGACCTCACACTGTTAAATATCCACGTATACATATAAAAAGCTTGCGAGCGCGGCGAGCGCGGCCAGCACGGGTGCCGCGGGCAGGCGGCCGGCGGGACTCTTTCCCAGTCGGATCGCGGCATCGGCAAAGTGTTTCTGGCACGCGGCCGAGACGGCTGTTTTTTTGGACTCGCTGAGATCCTCGTAGACATCAACCACAGTGCTGACGTCGTCTTCGTCCGACTTCGTCCATGTGTCCAATTCCAACGCAAACAGAAGCTCCCGCTCTTCCTCGGCGGCCAGGAAAGCGCAGTGCAGGCGGTGTCCTGTTTCGCCTCGAATTGCCACGGTCTTTCGAATTGTCACGGTCTTTGGCAGTTCCAGAATATCTACAGCCGGCATACCAGACTCGCTGAGCTTGCTGGTGATTCTACCGGCTGTGAGACCTGCACTTATAATCTTGGCCTTCTTCGCGTCCGCTGCTGTCACGGCTGTCTCGACGCGGATTCTCGCCGTCAAGAGGCGCCTGCCTTGCAAGCTCGCGACACTGACGATGCGCACGTCAGCAGCGGACACCGCCGCGGCCGCCGCAATGCCTGCACGGAAGTCATTCTTCGTGCTCTCGTCAAATGCGGCCATCGTCATCGGAAGCGACACAGCCAACGTCACCTCGAAAACGCCAGCCGTGGTCGGCGCGGGCGGTACACAGTCGTTCCAGCGGTATACCAATTTTACGTCAGCTCCCGGTTCCATACCGGACACCATTTTAACACATTCAGTTTGCTTGCTCGCAAACATCTCATACGTCACGGATTTTTCTTCAACAATGAAACACACTCCAGGCGCACCAGGACCCGAAACCCACCCCAATGTATGGTTTCCGAGATAATTTGACATAATACAGTCAGATTTGTTTGCAATACCACAACCCAAGTTATTTTGCGATTCTGTCTTAGTCTGCACAGTAACCCATTTACCATCCTTCATACAAACCCCGTTCAATGCTTCAACACACATATGATTTATGCGTATTTCCGTAAATGTGTCTTTTATCTGACCATCCACACAATTGCAATCGAATACAGATTTACTGCCACTTGTAGATGTACTACCAAGCGGACAGTATAGACAGTCATTGTGCACCTGGCCCCCATACGAGTACATGTTGTCTCCGCATACACCACACGCCGCGCTCCCGGGGCCGTCCTTGTAGGTGCCACTGACACACGCCGCGCACGGCCCGCCGTCGGGCCCGGAGTAGCCCGCGTCGCACGTGCATGCTGTTGCTCTCTCACTTCCCTCCGGCGAGCTCGAGTGCGCCGGACACATGCCACAGGCCCTGGAACGAACCTGGACCTCGCACAGGTTCATGTAACTACCCGCGACCCAAAAGAAGACAAACCGGCCATTGATAGGCTGTGTGCATGTTCTTAGTGTAGGACCACTTTTACCCAACCTTAGTTGGTTAGAAACACATATTTCTTCTTCACGTATGGAGCTAAGGGAGTCAACATTCCGAACATAGATATAATGTGCATCGGTTCCCGAGGGCATGTGCGAATTTGAACGCCCATAAATATCCAGATCAGACACTGAGACAACTTTTCCAAGATCTACCCTCCACCAAGATGGTTTGTCCCATCTAGTTGAAGTACACCTATCACTGCTAAAAAAGTCCATATTTTGTCCGAGCAGCCCATCAACAGCAAAGGCCGACACCAACGCGACACTGTCAAATATATGCGTGTGGCTCTGTGTAGTGCCACATGTTTCATTTTGGGCCACTCCGCAGGCGCGGGCGTAGTTGGTGTCGTAGGAGAGAGCCGTGGCCTTGTATGTATTGACGGGACACGCCGAGCACGTGCCGCCGTCGGGCCCGGAGTGGCCCGCGTCGCACACGCAGGCTGCGATACTATCGCTCCCCGCCGGCGAGCTCGAGTGCGCGGGGCACGACAGGTGGCAGGCACCGATATCGTTGCTGCCCACTGGCGAGGTGTAGTTCCCTGGGCATCTCTGACACCCCTCTGACGAGACTGTTGAATATTCACCTGCCTCGCACATGGTACAGTGCGCGTCAGCGGATCTGTCTGCCCCAGTCCACCCGGCATTGCACTTGCATGAGGTCTTGTGGGTGCTCCCCTGCACGGACTGTGAATTGGCGGGACACGAGTCACAGGCCCCCCCGGTGTCGTTCTTGTACGTGCCAGCCGGGCATTCCTGACAAGCCGAGGTCTCACCACTGGGATCCGAGAAGCCAGCGACACACTGGCAGGCACTCCCGGCGGTGCTGCCCGGCACTGACGTGCGCAGGAGTGGGCACTGCTCACAACCTGCAGACCCCGGAGCGCTCTGGAAGGTACCCTGCTGGCACGCGAAGCACATGCTACTTGTGGCACTCCCCCCGTGAGGCAGGACTGAGTGTGTGCCGTCGCGATGCAGCACCGCCACGGCCCACTCGCCAAGGCCGAACGCGTTGGTGGAACGCACACGAAAGAAAAAAAGGAAAGTATGCGTCTTCCACAAATCTGTAATCGCGAAGGCCCACTCGTAGCTGTCTTGCGAACAACACCCTCCGGGCATATTGCCGTCGTTCATAGTCTTGCTATTCAGGATCACAGAGAACTCTGCTGTCGCACTCACCTCCATATTGTGTTCTATGATTGGCATTGTCTCTAGTCCGTCTCCTCTGTCTGTTGGATTTCCAAAAGTAAACACAAAATCAAGCATCCCCTCACTCTCAATTGCATTGATGCCAGTAACATCGGGTGGTCCTGGTTGACCTGTTACATTGGCGGACGTGTAAAGTGTGCTTTTGTCTCCATCTCCAATAAGAGTCCCCGCAAATATGCGCACAGAATATGGAATCTTTGCCAACAGCCAACCAATCTTGAAGATGCGCTCGTCAAAGACACATATCTCATCTATTTGGCCTGTTCTGCACGTTGCACTGGCCACCAAGCACGCAAAAGCATCGTCAGTTGCCACTTCCACACGGTAGTATTCGATTTGATATGCGTCGGCCGGGACGTCGGTGTCACCATAGCCGCTGGAATCAGGTCGTTCCCAGTGAATTCGCAGTGTATTGGCCTCTTCGTCGAATTCGTTGCAGGGCGGAGTACGCTCTGTTGGTCCGCAAGATTGCACCAGGAGGGGTGGGCTCGCTTGGATAATGGGCAGAGATCTCTGCGAGAAGGCAGAACTCTCCCAGAGACGGCTCAGTGCTGTTCCATCTTCGGAAAATGTCTGAATGTATGCACGGTACTTGAGTCCAAGCTGGAAGCCGGGGAAATTTCCATATGTGATGTCATTGCCGGGCACGAAATCGTTTTTGTTCCAGTAACCAACTTCCATACCAGACAGCGGTGCGTCCACAAACTTGTGCGAGTCGCAAGAAAAAAGGTTCCGGCAATTTTTTATATATATTGTCACGCTCGCAATGTCGTGGCCTGGGCAAACACTCCATGATATCCGCATGGATAGAGGACCACTGGGAATTACAAGGACTGATCCTGCTTGGATGTGTTTTCCGGATTCACACGAGGCAGCTTCAGTCACATAGACTGGGGGGTGAGCCCCACCAAGCGAAGGTTCAAGGCAGGCCATGGGCTGGGTGAAGCCAGCGTTACAAGTGCAGTTCTGGTGGGATGTGCTCCCTGGTGCCGACGTAGAGAAGGCCGGGCACTGCTGGCAAACACCATCCCCCGCCCCAGCCTTGAACTGGTTGGTTCCACACCCGGTCGGCGATACAACAGGAAAAGCACATAAAAACACACCCACAGCTGCAATCAGACAGCGTGGTGGCATTTAGACGTGAACACGAGTTGGCTATATATGTAAAAATGTTACTGACTACACTTTGCAGTATATGATCCACTCGTACTGTTGATTTGCCAATACATAGTGCACTAGAAAATGTGAAAACATGGACATAAGAACAAGGAATGTAGGCTTCATTGGAATTATTTGACCTCACACTCAAATTGTGCAAGCAACTTTTATTATACTCACGTTTATTACACAAAGACTAGGGCTGGCTGGGGTTGGTGCAGAAGTCGGCGATCCAGATCTCGCTGCTGATGTTCCTGAAGCTCGCGAAGCCGCGCTTGCGCGCGACGAGGCAGCGCGCGGCGTTCTCGGCGACCCAGTCCGTCTTGGCGGCGGCCGTCCAGTGGCACGGGGTCTTGATGACGATGCTCGAGCGCTCGCCGGTCTGCGTCTGCAGCAGCTGGAGGCCGCGGAACGCCATCGGCGGCCGCGAGACGCCGGCGAGGACGGCCGTGGCCTCGAGATCGTGCATCGACGGGTTGAGCGCCTGCCGGGCGGTGTAGAGCATGCGGATGAGTGTCTGCTCGCGGGCGCTGCACGGGGTGTTGACGTGCATCCGCGTGAACTTGCTGTCGTGGACCGTGGGGATGTAGCCGGTCGGCGCGACCGCGACGCCGTCCGTCGTGAGCGCCGCGCCGCTGCGGATCGCGAGCGTGTACTGGTAGAAGCCGCGGGTGTCGGCGAGCGAGAACTTCTGCACGATCGAAGAGCTCAGGCCGTTGCGCGTCATCGCCTGCGACTGGAGAGCGGTGATGAGGTTCGTGGCCTTGAACGCCGGCAGCGGCGTGGCCGCGATCATGTCGAGCTTCTGCTGCAGGTTGTTGTCGGGCACCGGCACGAAGCTGAGCTTCACCGTGTCGGCGAGACTGTCGACGACCTGCCGGGCGGCGCCGGTGCCCTCGTAGTAGGTGGTGCTGGTGTTGGCCGAGAGGCTGAAGTGCGCACACTTGCCCTGGGCCTGCATCGCCGCGAGCGCGAGGTGCGCCGGGTGCGCGGGGTCGAGCGCGCCCATCACGGCCTCCGCGGCGACGCAGTGTCCGGCGAGCGCGCCCTGCTGCATCCCCGCCTTCAACTTCTCGAACACTCCGTTCGGGCCGGCCACGGCGAGCGGCACCTCGGAGCCGGCGCTGGCCTGGTCGAGCTTGGCGCCCGACGCCAGGATAAGCGCCGCGTCGAGCCGGCGCCCGGTCTGCGCGGTGTTCAGGATCGTGTGCTGCACGGCGGGCATGTGCGCCGTGAGCTCGGGGTGCACGTCCGCATACTCGCCGAGCAGACGCGAGAGGCGGCTCGGCCGGCCGGCCGCGAGCGCCTCGTGGTGCTCGGCGGCGAGCGGGAACACGGCGTTGAAGATGAGCATGTTCTTCGTCGCCAGGTCCTCGCAGTCGTCCTCGCAGCTCGTCATTGCTTGCGCCACGCGCGAGGAGTCCAGGATCAAGGCCTTCACCTGCGGAGTCAGCTGGTCGTAGTCCGGGCCCGAGGCGGGCGGCGCGGCGGCGGGCGCGCCCGGCCCGGGAGGCGGGGCCGCGTTCTGCAGCAGGGTGCCGAGCTCGAGGTCGATGCTCTGCTTCTGCGGGGCCAGCGTCTTGCTGTTCACGGCCAGGCTGCACAGGCTGTGGTAGCCGCCGGGGTTCTGGTTCTCGCCGCACGGGGAGATCCTCGGGAACACCTTCAGGCGGTCCGAGGACGTCACCGCAGACATGTCGAAGTCGAGCTTCGTGTCGAACGCGTAGTGCGCGGCCGCCGCCACTTGCAGGTTGACCTCCTGGTGCAGCTTGGTCGTGAGCACGTTGTTGTCGGTCTTCTGCACCGCCTGCAGCATGCCGGCCGCGCCGCCGAGCTTCTGGTCGGAGGCGAGCTCCGTGCCGACCTCGAGGCACGCATTCACGAGCTCGGGCACGAGCATGTCGAGCGTGAGGGTGTTGTGGGTGTCGATGCTCTCCGACCACTGCGCCCAGTCCACCTTCTTGGAGTTGCTGGCCTCGCTCCCCGTCGTGAGCGTCACCATGGACATGCCGCACTGCTCGACCGTCGCCTTGTCGGTGAACCCGGACAGCAGCTCGCGGGTCTGCTCCTGGCGGAGCTTCGAGTGCTCGGAGAGCTCGAGGCTGATGCTGCTGCTCGGCACGTGGAACTTTGCGTGCAGGGCGAGCGCCGCGTCGCGGCTCGCGAGACTCTGGGGTGTGTGGCGCACGCCGACCTCGAGGACCGCTTTCGCGGAGTCGTTCTCCGGGGCCTCCGTCGGCACGCCGGTGTGCAGGATGTCGAAGAGGTCTTCGAAGTAGGCGGGCTCGCCGGTCGCCATCGGGATGCAGCCGACCCGCATGCGGCCGGGCCTGCCCGCGTACAGCTGATGCAGGCTGAGCTCGGCGAAGATGACGGGCTGGCTCTGGCCCGAGGGCAGGCTCTTGTTGAGACTGCCGAGGGTCTTCGAGTCCACGGGCTTGCACCCCTTCACGAGCCACACGAGCCGCATCGCGTGCACGCCGGGCGTCGCGGGCACCGCGACCTGCACCGCCGGGAAGCGCAGCAGCCGCTCGGGCTCGGCGGGGCCGCTCGCGCCGGCCATATTCGTGGGCACCGCCGGCAGCTGCGGCTTCGAGTATGCCAGGAGGCTGTCGGCGGCGTCGAGCTTCGTGGCGCCGGTGAAGTACCGGGCGACGGAGTTGCCGTTCATCATCCAGTCAACGTCGGTCATGAGTTTGCCCTGTAGCACGGGCATGCTCATCTTGACGACCACCTCGGGCAGGTCGAGCACGATGCTCGCGGGGCTGTCCGCGACCGCGGGGATGAAGGCCTCTGGGGCTGTCAGACCGCAGCGCTGGGCCGGTTGCATTGACATTGCGGAAACAAACTCCTGTCATAAATACGGCTACGGGCTGTCACTGATCGCCCGGCCGCGCTTCTGGCCGGACGCCCGCCCCGCCACCAGCGGCGCGGACGCCTGTTTGACGACGACGCGCCGCGCGCTGTACTCGAGCTTGAGGCCGTCGCACACGTGCGCGCCGAAGCTCTCCTCTCCGCCACGCCGCACGGCCGCGCGGCACCGCCGCTCGAAGCCGACGTACGACAGCGAGAGCAGCGAGTGGCAGCACGCGTGCTGCTCCGTGCGGTACATGCTGCGCAGGACCCCCCGCAGCGCGGAGATGTCCGCTTCGCTCGCCATCGACAGTGACACCACCGCGTGCATTCGCAGCGCGGGCCGGTGCTTATAGCGCGGGCGGCGCGGCGGCGGCGCTTCGCGGTGTTGTGCGTGCGTCCGGCCTCGGCCCGGGCGCTCGGCAGCCAGTACCGACACGTGTGTATTTCGTCTTTATTACAAGCAATTGTGGCGCGAGTCCCTACGCGATCAACGCCGTCAGCAACAACACCACCAGGACCAGCAGTAGGAAGCACGCAACGTAGAAGTGTACCACCGCACCTAGAAAGATGCTCACGCTCATCGTCGCATAGAAGGCCGTCGGCAGGACGTTGCGCCCTGTAAAGTCAGCTGGCGATTGTCCGCATGCGTGCCAGGCGCCCACCAGCATCGTCGTGCCAAGAAACAGCCTGACAACGTCCATACTCGCTCCGAGTCACGCGCTGTCTGCGCGTCTTTAATGCTCTGGCAGGCACGGCCGCTCGAGCGTGCCGCTACGCCAGCACCGGCTGGGCCTCGAAGCTCTGCCCGGCCGTCAGCGCGCCGGCCGCGATGTCGGTGGCGTACGGGTGCTCCCGCATGTACGCCGCGGACACGCGGAACCCGGGGCAGCGCCCGGGGTGCACGCCGAGGCACGTCACCCGGTCCCGCGGCGCGAGGTTCAGACGCTCGAAGAAGCCGGCCGTCGCGTGCGCGTTCACGCCCAGCACCACGAGGTCCTGCACGCACTCGAACTGCGCCAGCACGCGCCGGAAGAGCACCCGCGGGTCGGCGTCCTCCATCTCGAGCACCGAGCACGGCAGCGTCGGCGCGTTCGGCGAGCACCACTGCCGGTGCGTGTGCAGCGCCGAGGTCCGGTCGCCCACCAGCAGCAGGTGCACCGACAGCAGCGGGTGCTCGACGCGGCGGAGCGTCGCCAGCAGCGAGCTCGGCGCGTTGTCGCGCATCGCCGCCGCCGGCGGGAGCATCACCGCCACGTACACCGTGTCGTCGTGGCACGCCGGGGGCGCGGGCGTCGCCGCGGGCGCGGGGGAGCTCACCGCCGCCGTCCGCAGCCGCTCGGGCGCGCGGGGCGCCGCGGACGCGGCCGGGTTCAGCGACTGCACCACCAGATAATTGACAACCGCCACGTACAGCACCAGCACGGCAATGAAAATCTGCAGGGTAGAGGCCATCGCGCGGCAGTCCATGCTCGTTTATGACGACGCTGACGGCAAATACCGTCTCCGGCGTATCCGCTGGATATACACACTCGCGACCTCGTCGCCTGCCCGGACGCACACTGCAACGTTCGAACGTAAATGTTTTATTACACAACCAGAATGAACGGGTTCTGCACCAGCGCCATATTTATCCACGACTGACCCTCTTCGTCGCCTTGTCTGTCGTAATCCACTCGATGCTTGGCGAGTACCCGGTATGCCCGGTTGATCCGCTGGAACGCCGCGTTCGACCCCCCCTTGTCCGGATGCGCTTTCATTGACAGCCTGAAATACGCTTTTTGATCTCGCCGGCCGTGGCGGTGGGTTTGAGCCCGAGATCGTCGTACAGATCCCACGTGCGCGGCCATTGTTGTATCTCTTCGGCCGTCGATCCGTAAAACTGCTGGTAGGACCGGACGCGCTGGTCCCCAATCACATAGTACAAGCTTTCCAAACGAGTCTTCATGGCATCGGACACATACAGCGAGTCCGTGCTGAGATGTCCTAGAAACGAGTGCGCGGCCAACGGGACCGTCAATTCGCATCCGTGGGTCCACGGCGCATGTGGTTCGTGCAGGTTGTATTCCCCAAACCGAGTCGTGTTGAGGTCACCGTACAGGTCCCGCAACCCCGGCCGATGCGGTGCCCCGAAGTAGAATCGATCGAAACACCAGGCTCCGATCGCCTCTACCCGATACCAATAACGCTCGACCTTGTCGAAAATGCTGTTCGGGGGACGCTTGCCTCCAACACATTCGCTCGGGTCAACACGAGTGGACACATATTCGAAGAGCACGTTGGCAACAAGCTGTTCGAAATCAAATGTGGTCCTGCCACAGACACTGAGCCTTTGTGGACGCAAGTTGGCCTTTGCGGCTGTGGAATACCTGACGAGGTCGTTGATGTTGTTTTCCAGCAGAGAGTCGCCCTTTTTGAATCGTCCGTGGAACCTGACGCCCTTGTGTCGGTCGACCCACAGCAGGACTCGCTCACCGTCAAATTGCTGCTCGAGGTGGGCGCACAACTCCCATTTCTTGGAATCGGACACCCTGGCGTCCTTATACATCCGGCTCAAGCCTCTCTTCGACGAGGCAAGGTTCTGTTTCAATCCACGCTGGTGCTCCCAACCCGACAGTTGCAGGTCGTGCTCGGACATTGTCGTGTGGTCGCTCGTTCTCTTATACTGGCGATCGTGTTGCCTGAAGGCAACCGGAACGAGCTATTACAATTACTGTTTTTTATATTAAAGAAACTGTCTGTACATTCAATGTCTAACCCATTCGTTGTAGATGCGGTATCCGGAACGAGCTGTAAGAACCAGAGCAAGCACCGGCCATTCATGCCGACACCCGCCATCGGAACATGTCGCGGTACGTCCGCAGCACGAAGAGGAGGTCGCCGCCGGGCCCCTGGCACGTGACCGCCCTCTTCTCGTCGTAGTCGCACGCCGCGACATGGGCCTCGGCCTGGCGCATGATCCGCAGATGCACGCGGTGGTCGAAGCGCGAGTTCCCGAGAGCCCGCTTCAGGAGCAGGGCGCAGCGCCGGTGCCTGTGCGCTGTCTCGGCGCCGGGGAGCGCGCCCCCGAGCATCTCGGCAAACGCCGCCCCGAGCATCCATGCGCGCCGGCCGCGCGCCGGCGCGAGCAAGCTTGCTGCAAACAACTGGGCGCGCCGCCGGCTACGCACACAGCTGCTGCACAGCGATGCTCGTCCTCTCACGCCAGCTCTGCTTCACCGCGGCGGTCAGCTTGTCGTGGAACAGCGAGAGCGCGAACGACGGCTCAAGGACGGCGGAGCTCACCGAGCGCATGTGGCCGGGGGCGAACACGGACTCCGACGTGACGAGCATGGTGCCTATCATCGGCAGGCCCGCCAGCTCCGTGCGCTCGAAGACCTTGCCAGCGGAGGAGCACACGGACTTGCTGACGGGCACCGGCGCCGAAAACGCCGCCGAGTACCCGTGCACGAAGGCAGGCGTGGGCAGCCGCACCGCGTACCTCACGAGCACACACTCGCGCGAGTCGTCGAGGCGGAGCTGCCGGCTGGCAAGCGTGATCGGCAGCAGCGCCGAGTCCGCGTGCGCTACGCGCTCGAACGTCCAGTTCATGATCTTGCTGTGCTTGCTCCACTCGTACGCCGAGTTGTACAGCACCTCCTGCGACACGGCGCGGGCCAGCATGACGTCCACCTTCTTGTCGCACGTGTGCTGTGCTTCGTGCAGCACGATCGGCACGGCGCCCGCCACCAGTCCACAACACGCCAGCAGACACAGCACGCGCATTGCGGGCCAGGCGCGGCCCCTATATACTGCGCGCCGCTCACTGCTGCCACGCGGCCGCCGTGCGGCCCGCCATGAGGCCCAGCGCCACGAGCACGCACAGCGTCTCCACGAACGCCATCCCGTTCCCGTACTGCGCGATCGTCTCTGCGCGCACCGGGTCGGCCAGCTGCATCGTGGCCGTCCCGGCCTCGCTGAACCGCACGACGCGGGCAACGTCGAAGTGCAGCAGGCGCGCTGCGGGCTGCCGCGCAACGAGCGCCGCCATCGCCGCGCGGAAGCTCGGCCGCAGCCGCGCCACGAGCTCGGCCGGCTCCTGCCGCACGTCGCTCGTCGTCACCCGACACTCCAGGAGCAGCGCGCCCCCGCGCGGCTCGCTCGCGAGCCCCGCCAGCACGGACTCCGTGTTCGCGATCTGCTCGTACTCGAACCCGGGCTGCGCGGCCGCTGCCACGTGGTGCTCGACGTTGCGCAGCAGCGACAGGAAGTCGTAGACCGAGTCCCGCACCGCGCACGCCACGGCGGCGCCCGCGAGCGCGGGCGCGAGCACGCGCGCAAGTCCAACGCCGACCGCGTCCACGTCGTCGAGAATCTCCTGGCCCAGCTCAGGCGCCTTCCACCAGTTCGGGACGGCGAGGTGCGCCACGACGAAGGCCGAGGTGAACTCCGCCGGAAACGCCTCGCACGCCAGGGCGGAGGCGCCGCCGGCCGCCGCTGGCGCCGCGTTCCACGGCACGCGCACCAGCGCCGGGTGGCACTGCCACACACACGTCAGCACGCCGGACGTGCGCAGCGCCACGAGCAGAGCCTCCACAGGCGCCGTCATCCCCAACGCGGCGCACGCGTTCTTCACCACCACCGACGCCAGGGCCGGCACGTACTCGGGCAGCGTCAGCGAGACGTCGTCGGAGCGCACCAGGCACGTCGTGTTCGGCGCCTCGAGTACACGGACCCGCACCACCCGCACCGTGAGCACCCCGCTGCGCAGGTACGGGCGCAGCCGCGCGCTGTCGGCACTGATGAACAGCAAGTGCGGCGGCCGCACGTGGATCCAGTCCGCCCTGCGGCTCGCGCAGGCCGCACACCCCGGACGGGCGTGGTGCCAGAACGGCCGCGAGCTGTTGACGGCGGCGCCGATCGAGGCGCACGGCATGTAGCCCGTGTCGAAGGCCAGCTGGCGCGTGCAGTCGGCGTGCGCGCATGCCAGCGGAATGACCGCGTCCCACTCCATGCCGCGGGACACGGTGTCCACGTCTGCTACTGGCGCCGCCACGCCCGACGCCGGAGCGGCACTGTCCGTGAGCACCGCGCGCCAGCTCCGCGACGCCACGTCGTAGCGCACGACACCGTCGCTCACGCGCAGCGCCGCGAGCGCTGGCTCGCACACCGCCGCGAGCACCAACACGCACGCCCACCGCGCCATATGCCGGCCGCGGCGCATGCCTATATACAGACGCGGCGCCCGACATGCGCTCGCGCTGGCGCGGGTGCAGCCGGCGGGAGAAGAAACCGACTGTTCGCTGGCTCGCGTTCGGAGGAGAATCGACTGTTTATTAGCTCGCGCTCAGAAAGAGTGCGCGTACTTGCGGTCCACGGCTGCGATGCGCTCGCCGCGCCCCACGAATAGGCTCGCTGCATACAACCAAGCCGTCGTTGCACACGATTTCGAGCTCCAGGACACCAGCTATACATCCACATTCCGGGCGTGTATCGGCGCGTGTATACGACGTCTCACGGCTCGAAATCCACACTCGGTGCATTTACAAACGACGTTTTAGAGAGCAAATTCCGGGCGTATATTTGCGCGTGTATACGACGTCTCACGGCTCGAAATCCACACTCGGTGCATTTACAAACGACGTTTTGGAGAGCAAATTCCGGGCGTATATTTGCGCGTGTATACGACGTCTCACGGCTCGAAATATACACTCGGTGCATTTACAAACGACGTTTTAGAGAGCAAATTCCGGGCGTGTATTTGCGCGTGTATACGACGTCTCACGGCTCAAAAATCACACTCAGTGCATTTACAAACGACGTTTTGGAGAACAAATTCCGATGACGTGTATCAAATTGCGCGTGTATGTGTCGTCTCAGAGCTCAAATCGACACGCGTGACGTGCGTCTCGAGCTCTAGGACATGAATTACAGGCTTATATTTCA
>ENA-ORXF01001217-ORXF01001217.1-marine-metagenome-genome-assembly--contig:-NODE-1217-length-16993-cov-3.827441_pt1 | contig 16993 bp, 19 predicted proteins | sample MGYA00237864_ERZ511476 | MGnify/ENA primary metagenome ERZ511476 (study PRJEB26306, sample SAMN06343908) | marine metagenome | isolation source: coastal waters | place: Atlantic Ocean: West Antarctic... | reverse complement strand
CACCTCAAAGCAAGACATGATCACAGCTGCATTTAAGGCGCTGATATATCAGGTTATGGATTTAAGGGATGCACTAATTATTGATGGTGTAAAAATCCAGAACCTATTAATCGATGGAGGCATGGCAACAAATAGGAGATTTTGTCAGCTTTTAGCCAATTTTTTAGAGCAAGAGATCAGCGTTCCCAGAAACACTGAATCAACAGCAATGGGAGCAGCCATTACTGCTGGAATCGGAGCAGGGGTCTTTGCTGGAAGTGAAGACATAAAAAGTATGCACTCTCAATTAAATATTTTCAGACCTCAGGCTTTAAGCACCAATGCAAATGACCGCATCAATTGGCAGAAATTCTTAAAAGTTTTAATGGAAGCTTACAATTAAGAGCTAGTTCTTAGATGCAGATTTTCTTTGTTGAGGGACCATCAAATAATAGCTCGGTATCGTGGGACACCAACAGGCATGGAACTTTTCTCTCGATAATAAATTCTGAAATAACGCTCTTGGCAAGCTCACTCGTTTCTTCATCAAGGCCTGAGAAGGGCTCATCAGCAAGCAGGATCTTGGGGTTAGGCAATAGAGCCCTAATAATCGCTACCCTTTGTTGCTGGCCACCTGACAGCTCGTGAGGGTATTTTTTTAGATGATCTGACAATCTAAGTTTGCTGATTAGCCTCTGAGCATTCTGCCCGGTATTGCCTTCCGCCCCGAACATAATATTCTGCAAGATGGATAGGTGAGGAAATAATGCTAATTCTTGAAATACATATCCTATGTTTCGCTTTTCTGTTGGCAGATCAACCCCACTAGACTTCAAAACTTGTTGACCAAGAGTGATAGATCCAGAGCTTGGAGTCTCAATACCCGCTATCAAGTTAAGTATTGTAGTTTTTCCTTGCCCACTCTCACCTGACAATATAGCAATTTCACCAGGCTGAACTTCTAAAGAAAAGCTATGTATTAGTGGCTGTAAATTTCTTGAAAAAGACAAGCCTTTAATCTTGAGCTGCATAAATTGTAATAAATATTTTGGATTCTTATTTAATGTATTAAACTACATCGCGATCATAAACCCAATATAAATTACCCCATATGTTTACTTACAAAATTTTTAATAATATCGCCAAAGAAGGATTAGCAATTTTGGAGGAGCATGAATTTAAGGCACACGCAGACTCGCCCAACGGTTTGCTGCTTCGCAGTCATAAACTGAGATCAGAAGAGTTTGGTGATGACCTTTCCTGTATTGCTAGAGCTGGCTCGGGTGTAAACAATATCCCAATCAATGATGCGACTGACGCCGGTATTGTCGTGTTCAACACTCCTGGCGCCAATGCCAACGCTGTTAAAGAGCTTGTTATTTGCGGCATGCTTCTTGCTTCTAGGGGGATTGTTCCAGGAATTAACTTTTCAGAATCCTTGGATTTAGATGACCCAGAGGAGCTTAACAAAGCGATGGAAGCTCAGAAAAAATCTTTTGCTGGCAATGAGCTGGCTGGAAAAACTCTGGGAATAGTTGGCTTGGGGGCAATTGGCTCAATGTTAGCGCAGGCCTCTCATGCTCTTGGTATGAAGTTGGTGGGTTACGATCCGCATATTTCAGTTGACGCAGCCTGGAGATTGCCTCGAGAAGTAGAAAAAGCTGAATCCCTTGAGCAGCTTCTTAGAAAATCAGACTATATCTCTTTGCATGTACCGTTAATTGAAGCAACTACAAACCTAATCAATAAAGAAAATTTAAATCATTTTAAAAGTGGCGCGAAGCTTATAAACCTTTCTAGAGGAGGCATTGTTAACAATGATGACATCGTCTCAGCCCTTGATCAAAAATTGCTTGGAGGCTTTGTCACTGACTTTCCAACTCCGGAGCTTATCAAGAGATCGACTGAGCAGCACAATGTAATATTACTTCCCCACCTTGGTGCAAGCACCGAAGAGGCTGAGATTAATTGCGCGGTCATGGCGGCAAATCAACTCGTTAACTTTCTTAAGCAGGGCACAATTATAAACTCTGTCAACTTCCCAAGTATTTACCAGGAAAGAATTACGGAATATAGGTTGGTAGTGATAAACCAAAATGAACCTGGGATGATTGGAAAGATTACGGATGCAATTGGTTCCCTTGGTTTAAATATTACTGACATGACCAACAAGAGTCGGAATAGTATCGCGATTAATATTATTGATCTAGAGGCCGAAATAACTCCTGATCTTGTCGAGGCCATTCAAGCAATAGAGCACGTTTTGAAGGTTAGGTCTGTTTAGACATAGTTTTCAATATAGCTTTTATCGAAAGCTATAATATCTTCTTGGCGACCATCTTGAACTTTGTTGACCCAGTCTGGATCAGATAAAAGGGCTCTTCCAAGTGCAATTAGATCAAATTCTTGCCTATTCATTCTCTCATGCAGCTTACCAATATCAGCTGTTTGAGTTTGATGATCACCTGAATACATTTTTATAAAATCTTTATCTAACCCAACACTTCCAACGCTAATTGTAGGCAAAGAAGTTGCTAATTTAGCAATACCAGCTAGATTTGGACCATTTTCGGAGAACTCTCCCTCCCAAAAGCGTCTATTGCTGCAGTGAATAAAGTCGGACCCAGCATCCCTGAGTAGCTGGAAGAAAAGATTTAGTTCATTAGCATCACTGGTGATTTTAGCTTCATAATCTTGTTGCTTCCACTGTGACACTCGAATGCCTACCTTAAATTGCTCAGAAGTTTGCTTTTGACATGCTCTTAAAATATTAGATGCAAAGCGCGCTCTATTTTGAATCGAACCACCATACTCATCTGTTCTTAAATTGATAGCGTCCCAAAAAAATTGATCTAAAAGGTAGCCATGAGCACCATGAATTTCAACGCCATCGAAGCCAAGTTCTTCACAGGTCTTTGCATCTTTAGCAAAGATCTCAATCATTTGCTGCACTTCCTCAGCACTCATTTCATGTGCAACTTTTTTGTCTGGCTTTACAAATCCTGAGGGAGTAAAACCAGGAACTTCTGGAATAGGAGGCATGCCTAGTTTTCTAATTCCTCCAACATGCCAGAGCTGACAAAAGATTGAGGAACCATTTTTGTGAACCTCATCCACAACTTTTGACCACATAATTTTTGCTTTATCAGTTTGTAAATTAGGGACATCAGGGTAGCCACTTGCTGAGGGATGACTCACTTCAACACCTTCTGTAATGATAAGACCAACACCACCTGCTGCTCTTTTTGAGTAGTAGGTTGGGGCATAATCTCCAGGCACACCTTTGGGAGAAAGACTCCGAGTCATAGGAGCCATTACAACTCTATTTTTCAGGGCCAAGCCGCCTAATGAATATTGGGAAAAAAGTACATCTAAAGGGTTATTCATGTGATATTTAATGCTAAAAATTTGGTGTTGTTTATCTTAAGTTATTTTTTTTAAAAAAAATACTTGCCCACAGAATATTTTAGTGGTATTGAGCAGGGTTATAAATTACTATAAGGTTGTGATATAAAGTACATTAATATATATAAGTAATTGATTTACGGTTATTTTTAATATCACTGGTTAGTTTTTGATCAATGTGCTAAAAACCTTATTAGATAAGGCTATCTTCAGATATCTCTAACTTATCCCAAACTTTATCCACAGATTTTGTGGATAAAAATTAACCAATTTTTACGAGGAATTATTCATGCAAAATCTTAAAATTCCAAGAGACTGGGTTGCTGCACTGGGTGATGATTTTTGTTCGACATTCCTGACAGAAATCTCCCAGCATCTTAAGGAATTTCATGATCAAAAAATATTGATTTATCCTCCCTTAGACGTTGTATTCCGTGCCTTTGAGTTATCATCATTTAAGAAAACAAGAGTGTTAATTTTGGGGCAAGATCCCTACCATGGAACCTCGCAAGCAAACGGACTTTCTTTTTCTGTTAATTCATATTTGAAGATACCCCCCTCCTTAAAAAATATATTTAAGGAGCTCAATTCTGATTTAGGAATCTCTCAATCATCCCATGGCAATCTTGAGTCTTGGGCAAATCAAGGAGTCCTGCTTTTAAATTCTGCCCTCACAGTTGAGCACGGCATTCCAAATTCTCATGCTTTATTAGGATGGAGTAAATTAACAGATAGAGTAATAAAAGTTTTAAGTAATAGGGGAGATGCAGTTTTTATTTTATGGGGTAAGCTAGCTCAGACAAAATTACAACTTGTTGATCTTGAAAAGAATTGTATTCTTACCGCACCCCATCCATCCCCTCTGTCTGCGTATAGAGGTTTTTTTGGTTGCCACCATTTTTCCAAAGCTAATCAAGGACTTATTGATATGGGCAAGCCTGTTGTGAATTGGGAGTTGGAGCCTCTAAAGTTCAGTTAGATACTTTTAACAGGCATGAGGAATAGAGCAAGCCTAACCAGGGGATAGTCTGACCTATAAGCGGATGACTCTCTATCTCTGATTGTTCCTCGTGAACAATCAGGCTGGTTTTTTTCTTTTGTTTGCCCAGATATTCCATTCTTGCAATGATCTCCTGACCTCGATAGCAGCCCTTTTCAAAACTTACTCGTGTCTTATCCTGGTTCAGCTCATGAGGCCTATACTTGCCACTATCCTTAGCGTCAATCACATGATCATTAAGTACCTTTCTGTTGATTGACCATTGTTCGTGACTTATCGAGGCTATGCCAGAGGTATCTCTTTTCTTTGACTGTATCCGCATGGACAATCTAACATCTTGACTTGATATGAGCATGTGCTCCCCAGGTAATAGAGACTCATTTTTATTTAGTGCGAGACCTTCAATTTTATAATCCGTATGACTAATAGTTACTTTGAAGAAGGGCAGGAGTTTCTCCATCTGCTCACAGAAAATAGCTACTTGCATTTCATCAATAACAATTAACAACATACTTTCATGATTTAGAATCTCAAAATTACATAGAACAAAACCCTTCTCATCACACAAGGCAGAAAGCTGACCGTTGGCATTATTTAGCGCAAGACAATTTGATGTAAGTTGCCCTTGTAATAACTGTATTACAGAGTCAAACTCCCCATCAAGTGATAGAACAGATAGGTAACCAAGCTGGCTTACACCATGGTGCAGTTGATCATTGATATGTTTTTTCATGCCAGTCACCCTCAGTTTAAAGATATTATATTAACCTAACATTATGAACGCTCAAATCAATCAAACAAAATGGAAGTGTAGAAGAGGCCTAAGAGAGCTAGATCTGCTATTCAGAAAATTTAGTGATAAACATTTAGAGACCCTGAGTTCACAGGATTTTGTCATGTTTAATAGCATTCTAGACCTAGAGGATCAGCCTCTATTCGATTTTATTTTTAAAAATGATAGTCTTGGAAATCCCTTGCAAGAGCAATTTATTATTGAAAAATTAAAAAACTATATTTCATGAAACTTTCTTTGAGTTACTGGGTCCAAAAGACTGAGGATAATAATGACTGAGGGACACCAAGATACATTGTTAGTTAACGAAATAAAATTAGGCAACACCATTGCCTTTGAAGCCATGGTTTTGAAATATCAGCCCAGACTGATGTCTTCACTGATCGGTTACACAAAGTCGAGGGATCATTCTGAGGAGCTATGCCAAAAAACATTTATTAGAGTTTGGCAGAAAATTGATACTTTTCGTGGCGATAGCGCTCTTTTTACTTGGATTTACCGTATTGCAATTAATCTTGCTAAAAATGATTTTGCCAGTAGGCAGGCAAGAACCGCAAAACAAACAGACTCCATTGATGAGGCCGAGCATGACATCCCACAATTTACCTCACCAGAATCAACCTTAATTGCCGAAGAGTCCGCTGAGCAGATATTCACCTTTATTCAAGATTTAGACCAAGACATTAAAACGGCATTTACACTTCGAGAGTCTGAAGGTAAGACCTATGAAGACATTGCGATCATTATGGACTGTCCAATAGGCACGGTGAGATCAAGAATTTTTCGAGCCCGACAATTAATTTTAGAGTTTATGAATCAGGAGGATATTTACCATGGATAAATTAGAGCAATTATCTGCTGCTTATGACGGAGAGCTTTCTTCAGATGAATTAAAAAGCACCCTGAAGGATCTGAGTGTTTCACAGGAGCAAAAAGATACCCTCCATGGCTTTGGAATAATCTCTGATGTCATGCAAAGACAACCATCCAAAAAGACTACCTCAGTGACCCGATTGCTCGATTTCATCCCTGCATCAAAACCATTTTTAATGAATGGGCTTACTGCAGCCGCAACTGTATTACTAACCCTATCAGTTATATATTTTTTTGAGGGCAATCGATTCAATGCTGACCAAGAGAGCACTATGATGCTTTCCTCTGCTCTAGGAAGCGAAGAAGCAAAGCAGCAGCTGCTTAATGCAGACCAAAATATTATGGAGCACATGATTCACATCATGCAATCTAACGATCTCCATGAATCCCAGGCGCTTTCATCTTCATGGATTCCAGTTGGTTACTCGTCCATGCAAGATAAGAAAAATCATTTCTCAAATGGTAAGCATCATTTATATTTACATGTTGAGAAAGAGAATTTAGGCATTTCAAAGGTAAGATACCTAAAAGCAAACAATCATTGGGTTTATTTAATTCCTTTGAAAGATGGCAGACTTTTAACTGCATATGGTGATGCGCCACCAATAATTGCGCAGAGTATGATTGAAAAAATTACCAGGAAATGATTATGAAGAAATCTAAGCTATATATTTTAGGAACAATTGCATTGTGCTTCTCAGTTAGCGCTGACTCAGCGTCATCATTGCCAGGCAGTATTTCTGATTTAGTCGAGAAATCAGCTCCTGCGGTTGTAAATATTACATCAAGAAAAGAAGTTCCCATTCAGAACTCTAGAAGGGGTGGTATGCTGCCTCCTGAATTAGAAAGGTTTTTTGGCAACCCCAGGGGGTTTGAACAGAACCCACGAGCACCCCAGCCCCAAACAAGAGAGGCAACCTCATTTGGATCAGGGTTTATTTTTGCTGATGGCTATGTTTTAACAAACTTTCATGTAATTGAGGATGCTGAAGAGATCACGGTTTCATTGAATGATAGAAGGGAATTCTCAGCCGAGATTGTCGGGGTGGATCCGCTATCAGACTTAGCAGTCTTGAAAATAGGCGGTAAAAATTTAACCAAAGTACTTATTGGAGACAGTGAAGGGTTGAAGGTTGGAGATTGGGTTTTTGCTATCGGCTCTCCATTTTCATTTAATTTTTCAGTTACTGCCGGGATTGTGAGCGCGAAAGGGCGAGGCATTCAAAATCAAAATATTGGAAACTATGTGCCTTTTATTCAAACAGATGTTGCTATTAATCCAGGTAATTCTGGGGGCCCATTATTTGATCTAGATGGAAAGGTGGTTGGTATCAATTCACAAATCTACTCTAGAAGTGGAGCCTATCAAGGAATTTCATTTGCCATTCCCATAGATGTTGCGATGGAAGTAGCAGACCAAATTATTTCTGATGGAACAGTAGCAAGGGGCTATCTTGGTGTAAGAGTGGGTGAGGTAGACAATGATCTAGCAGAAGCACTTGGCATGGATAAGCCATATGGCGCACTAATTAATGATGTTGAGAAAGGGGAATCCGGAGATAATGCAGGCCTAGAACCAGGTGACGTAATATTGGAGTTTGGTGGCAAGGAAATTAAGTTTGGCTCAGATCTTCCTCATGTTGTTGGCCGCATTCAGCCAAATACAAAATCCAATGCTAGAGTTATAAGGGATGGAAAGAAGATCACTTTAAAATTTGTTTTAGGTGAGTTACCAACTGATCAAAGGGCTTTCATTCCAGCAAAGACTGAGGCAACTTCCGATCCATTAGGTCTAAAGGTTGAAAATTTAACAGATGAAAATGCTCCACAAAGAGCCTTGGATGAAGGAATTATCGTTGTGAGGGTTAATGCCGGCTCACCCGCGGATGGAAAAATAGCACGCGGAGACGTTATTACAGAAATTATCTTTAAAGGTAAGCGCTATGAAATTGATGACGCTGCTGGTTTCGAAGAACTGATAGCCGGCTTTGATGCTGGTAACAAATTGGCTGTTGTCGGCAAACGCAATGGTAATCGCTTTTTTGTAGCAGTGACCGTCGAATAAATTCGTCTTAAATCATAAGAAAAGCTGATAACCAACCAGCTTTTCTTATAGAATGCATATGCATTAAGCGTAAGATGAAAAACATTAGAAACTTCTCCATTATTGCCCATATTGATCATGGGAAGTCTACCTTGTCTGATCGATTAATCGAGTATTGTGGCGGCTTAAGCCAAAGAGAGATGTCAGAGCAGATTCTTGATTCTATGGATATTGAAAGAGAAAGAGGGATCACGATTAAAGCTCAAGCAGTTACTTTGGATTATAAAAAAGGCGATGAGGTTTATCAGTTGAATTTCATTGATACACCAGGGCATGTTGATTTTTCATATGAAGTTTCAAGGTCGCTGTCTGCATGTGAGGGGGCATTGCTTGTGGTTGATGGCTCACAAGGTGTTGAAGCTCAAACTCTTGCAAACTGCTACACAGCTGTAGATCAACAGCTCGAAGTATTACCCGTCATAAATAAAATTGACCTACCTCAATCAGAGCCAGACAGGGTGAAGCAAGAGATAGAAGACATGATTGGGATTGATGCCACCAACGCTCCCATGGTTAGTGCAAAAACTGGTCAAGGCATAGAAGAACTTCTAGATTTAATTGTAGAGAATATTCCAAGCCCCCCAGGCAATCCAGATGGAGATTTCGAAGCCCTTATTATTGACTCTTGGTTTGATGCATATTTAGGAGTTGTCTCGCTGATTAAGGTGATTAATGGATCTATTCAGCAAGGCCAAAAAATTAAAGTCTATTCTACCCAGCAGTCATATCTCGCAGATCAAATTGGTATTTTTACTCCGAAGAAATTAGCTAAAAAAAATCTGAATACAGGTCAAGTTGGCTATATGGTGGCAGGGATTAAAAACATTCAAGGTGCCCCAGTTGGAGATACCATTGTCGATCATAAGAATGAAACAGCGAAGCCCTTGCCAGGTTTTAAAAAGGTCCTACCCAAAGTTTTTGCCTCGCTCTTTACTATAGATTCTGATGAGTATGAAAAGTTCCGTGATGCTTTATCTAAATTGGTACTTAATGACTCAGCACTGATTTACGAACCAGAGGTCTCGGATGCTTTAGGTTTCGGTTTTCGTTGTGGGTTTTTAGGAACACTCCATCTGGAGGTTGTGCGAGAGAGGCTTGAAAGAGAGTATGACCTCAGCCTTATCTCAACGGCACCATCTGTTCAGTATCAGATCCTAAAAACTGATGGGGAAGTGTTGGACTGCGAGAGCCCATCTCAACTTCCTGAGCTTAACTATGTCAGTGAAATACGAGAGCCTTATGTCATAGCCACCATCCTGACACCAAAAGACTATGTTGGAAATGTCATCACTCTTTGCACTCAAAAACGAGGGCTACAAAAAGATATGACATATTTTGGGAATCAGGTCTCCATAGTCTTTGAAATGCCACTAGCAGAGGTCATTGTGGACTTTTTTGATAAGCTCAAATCTACTACCAAGGGCTATGCCTCTATTGAATATAATATTACAGAATTTAAAGCATCCAATCTTGTGAAGCTTGATGTGCTGCTCAACAATGACAGCGTAGATGCTCTTTCCATGATCATCCATAAAGACTTTGCAATGAATAGAGGTCGCGACATTGCCAAGAATCTTCAAAAATTAATTCCAAGACAGATGTTTGATATACCGATTCAAGTCGCCCTAGGATCAAAAATTATCTCCCGAGAAACGGTCAAGGCTTTAAGAAAAAATGTTACAGCTAAATGTTATGGTGGTGATATTAGCAGGAAAAAGAAACTTCTTGAAAAGCAAAAAGAGGGTAAGAAAAAGATGAAACAATTTGGTAGAGTCTCAATTCCTCAAGATGCATTCTTAAATTTCTTTAACTCAGGAGAGCAGTAGTGTTCTCTGATCCAATCTTTATTCTTGCCTTGCTCTCCGTCTTCGGCTTAATTGGATTTTGGATGAATCGTGTGCTGCTTGATTCTTTGACAGATAAGCTGCAACAACTTATTTATAATCTCGGCTTCATCGCAGCAGCGATATGCATTTATAGAATTTTTATCAATGCTGGCGATTTGGGCGTGGTACTTTTCTTGGGTTCTATCCTCTGTCTGTTCATTCTTGTTGTGGGCCTCGTCAAAAACAATGACCTCCTCAAAACTACTGGAAAAGGCTGGTTTGCTCCTGTGTTTATTATTTTTGTATTAAGAACCTTTATGTACGAGCCATATCAAATTCCATCTGGCTCTATGATTCCAGGCTTAAAAGTTGGTGATTTCATCTTGGTCAATAAACACAGCTATGGTCTCAAGTTGAATCGCATAGGCGAGCCTGTTTTGATGGCGAAAGACCCAGAATACGGCGATGTTGTGGTCTTTATTCCCCCCCACGTCAATGTTCCCTACATCAAAAGACTGATAGGTAAGCCGGGCGATACTGTTAGATATGTAAACAAGCAAATCTTTGTTAATGGCAATGCTCTTAAACAAGAGCTAATTTCAACAGGCCCGGAAGGAACTTTGTTGAGGGAGTTTTTTGAAGGCTCATCCCGAACAATCCGCATCCAAAAAATTAGCCCATCTTACCCTGAGGAATTTATTGTTCCCGAGGCACATTATTTTGTCATGGGTGATAATCGTGATAACTCAAGTGACTCAAGATACTGGGGCTTTGTTCCTAGAGAAAATTTTATGGGCACAGGTGATCTTATCTGGATGACCTGGGAATGCTGGACTTGCTTGCCATCCTTTAGTCGGGCTGGAAAAATTCAATAATTATGGCCGCAGAGATGATTTATGTTGACCCCTCCATTCTTGAGCTAGACCACTTCCAGCAAGCTTTAATCCATAAAAGCACCTCTAAACTTAAAAACAATGAAAGGCTTGAGTTTTTAGGGGATGCTGTTCTTGAGATCGTGGTCTCAGAATATCTCTTTAATCGCTTTCCAGATCATGATGAGGGGACCATGACTCAAATCAGAGCAGACCTAGTGAATACCCAATCTCTATCTGATCTATTTCAGATGCTTAGCTGCAAAGATCAGTTAAAGCTCTCAAAAGGTACCCTTAATCTTGATGAAACTCACAAGCACTCAATCTATGCAGGTACCCTAGAAGCGCTTGTTGGAGCAGTATTTATCGAGCAAGGGTTCGAGTCTGCTAGAGCCTTTGCTCTGAATATTTTTAAGTTCAAACTTTTGTCTATTAGGAAAGATGGAATTTATAAAGATTTTAAATCTCAGCTACAAGAGAAGCTTCAAGCTGCAAAGCTAGAATTACCCAAATACCTTTTTCACTCAAATAAGGCAGGGACTGAATACACTTGTAATGTAAACTTTCAAGACTTAATATTTTCTTCAACATCGCAGCTGAAAAAAGAAGCAGAGCAGCGGGTTGCTATGCAAATCCTAAAACACCTGGATAACTTATGAGTAAAACTTATTGTGGCTATATCTCAATTGTTGGAAAGCCCAATGTTGGAAAATCAACTCTGTTAAATACTATTTTGGATAAAAAAGTATCCATTACCTCTAGAAAATCTCAAACCACAAGAAATAATATATTGGGTGTTAAGACAGATCAGGATTACCAGATGGTTTTTTTGGATACCCCTGGCATCCACCTAAGAGCTACCAAGACCCTCAACAAGGTTCTCAATCATTCAGCACTAAGTGTCATCGAAGACTCTGATTTAGTTCTGTTTGTGGTCCAGCGATCAGGCTTGCAGACTCAGGACAGAGAAGTTCTGCAGAAAATTATTGATACTAAGGTCAAGGCCATATGTGTTTTTAATAAGGTAGATCAGGTCAATAACAAAAATGAACTTTTGCCACTGATCCAGGAGATCGATGCTCTATATTGTTTTGAAGACTATGTTCCAATCTCCGCCTTGCACAATGAAGGGGTGGATGATTTGTTGAGCTGTGTTAAAAAAGCACTCCCAGAAAACAATCATCTTTATCCTGCAGAGGTTGAGGAAGAAGTTATGCCAACCAATTTTTTTGTTAGTGAACTTGTTCGTGAAAAAATTATTCGCTCTTTGGGTGACGAACTGCCTCATGAGACATACGTTGTTGTCGAGACCAAGGCCATGGAGGGAACCATGCTATCGATTGGCGTGATTATTTATGTTGCTCGTGACAGTCAAAAAAGTATTGTGATTGGTCATCAGGGCTCTAATCTTAAGCGTATAGGCCAACAAACAAGAATTGAGCTTGAGGATATGTTGAATAAAAAAGTCATGCTTAAAACTTTCGTGAAGGTTAATAAAAACTGGAACAATGACGCTCAATACTTAAGTAGTTTAGGCGTTGGCTCAAATCAAGATGGCTAATACCTGGGAACACTGTTACTTGCTGCATGCAAGATCTTTTGGTGATACTTCAGTGATCGCAGATCTTTTTACGCAAAGTTTTGGGAAGCTTTCAGTTGTTGCAAAAGGTGCAAAAAATCCTAGGTCTAAATTTTTTGGTCACTTGCTCCCATTTTCAGAGCTCAAAATCCTAGTGACAGGCAAATCTGAAATGAAAACTCTAACTCAGATAGACTCAAACTTTGCCTCTCAGAGCATTAAAGGTCCTCACGATCTTTACACCTATCTTTATGTCAACGAGCTGATGACTCGCTTGCTGCCCAAAGGTCTTCCAAATCTAGAGCTATTTTATTTGTACCAAAATTTTGTGAACCTCGCCCGTGCTGATTCTATTTCAGAGCACTCGTTGCGGGCGTTTGAATTTGATTTGCTTGAAATCCTTGGTTACGGCATTAACTTTGAAACCGATATGCTTGAGAATGAAGAATTTAAGGACTCCATTATTTACTCTTATAAACCAGAAAGAGGTTTTCAACCCTCGGCAGACGAGGAGGGTTTTTTAGCAACTGAAATATTTGCTATCAAAGACAGGCAACTTGAAGGAATGGATAAAGCAAAACTAAAATTTTTATCACAAGTGGCAATCACTGCCTGTTTGGATGGACGAGAACTTAGCAGCAGAAAATTTTTTAAGAAAATTAATATATGATTTTTGGAATAGGCACAGACATAGTTGAGATCCAGAGAATGTCAGATATGCAGTCGCAAGATACGTTTGCAAAAAAAATTCTAGGCCTTGATGAGTTAAAATCTTTGAATGACCTTCAGGTCAATAAAAAAGCGAACTACCTAGCCAAGCAATTTGCTGGTAAAGAAGCCTTTGTCAAAGCCCTTGGAACTGGCTTCAAGGATCCAGTATTTCCCCAAGACATTCAGATCATTCGCAATGCCTCTGGTAAGCCTGAGTTTAAAATCTCCAATTCAGTAAAATCTCATCTCAAAGGGTTGGGCATCACAGGCTGGCATGTTAGTCTAGCCGATGAAAGAAACCATGTAGTTGCATTTGCAGTATTAGAGCATGAATAAAATATTACTTTTAGGTCCTCCTGGTGCAGGAAAGGGCACCCAAGCTGATTTAATTTCAGAACTTTTGCACATTCCAAAGATCAGTACTGGCGATATGCTTCGTTCTGCCATTGCCTCAGGCAGCGAACTAGGCATGAGAGTTAGTGATCTCATGGATTCAGGCGGCCTCGTTTCTGATGACATTATTATTGCCTTGATCCTAGATCGCATTGCTCAGCCTGATTGCAAAGATGGATTTTTATTTGATGGTGCAATTCGCACCGTTGGCCAAGCTAATTTATGCACTGACAACCAGATTCAATTCACGCATGTCATTGAAATCCAGGTCAACGATGGGGTCATCATTGATCGCATGTCAGGAAGACGAGTGCATCCAGGATCTGGCAGGAACTATCATCTTGTCCACAAGCCACCTCTAAAAGATGGACTGGACGACGAGACAGGCGAGCCTTTAATTTTAAGGCCTGATGACATGCCTGAGACCGTCAAATACCGCTTGAATATTTACCAGGATGAAACCAAGCCCTTGGTTAATTTCTACCAAGAGCGAGCTGAGAGCACCCAACTAAGTTACATCTGCGTTGATGGTACAAAAGATGTCCAGACAGTTTTTGGGGACATTCAAAAAGATCTTTAACTCCCATGAAAATTCTATCTCTAGACGTTAGCGGAAATTATTCCTCAATTGCGTTACTGGATGGTGATGAGATAAACACCTTTACCAAAACTCACGAACGCAAAGATCGACCTGAATGGAATGACCTTTTTGCAAGCATTAACTTCGACTCCAGCATAGATTTCGAGACCTTGGATGCCCTGGCTTTTGCTCGAGGACCAGGCTCTTATACAGCACTTAGAATCACAGCATCTTTTTTAAAAGGTATTGCTGTGGTCAAAAACCTTCCTTTAATTCCAATTTCCAATCTTCATGCTTTGGCTTATGAAGCCTCGCAATGGATTGATGCTCCAGATGCATCGATTCTTGTGACGCTAGAAGCTGATCAAAATGAAAGTTACTTTGCCTCATACATCAAATCTCCAGATGGCATAGCCCCACTCAAAGAGGAGTCAGTGATTGCAGTGAGTGAGCTTGAGGTTTTAGCTCAAACAAAAAGCCCAAGGAGCTTCATTGCTGGGACCGGTTGGTCTCAGAGCACCCAAGAACAAGATAATTTTCTATCTGAGGTCTTAACGAGCGCAGAGTCCATAGCGGCGTTAGCGAAAATTGAGCTGCTGTCAGGCAAGAGCTTTGATCTAGAGTCAGCCAATCCAGTGTATTTAAAGACCCCACACTATGATAAGAAATGATGTCTGATTACTTTCTAGCGCTCCTTCTTTCCGTTATTCAAGGCTTAACTGAGTTCTTGCCTGTCTCTAGTTCAGCTCATCTCCTGCTCCCATCCTTGCTCTTTGGAGCAAAAGACTTTGGTCTGATCTTTGATATAGCAGTGCATGCAGGAACCCTTCTTGCTGTCATCTTCTACTTTAGAGAAGACTTATTGAAAATTATCTCAGCCTGGTTGCCCTGGAATTCCACAAGAAACTCTGAGGATTTCAATCTGGGCTTAAATCTTATAATTGCCAGTTTGCCAATTGTCTTCGTTGGTTTATTTTTCTCAGATCTGACTGACTCTAGAGTTCATGACATTTCATCGATCGCATGGTCAAATCTAATCTTTGGACTGATCTTATTTATCGCATTCAAAGCCTCGAAGCAAACTGATTCCTTGCTGAGTCTCACCATAGGCTCTGCCTTGCTGATTGGTTGCTTGCAGGCCTTTGCCGTCTTCCCAGGCGCTTCAAGGTCAGGAATGGCTATTACAGGCGCTCTGTTGGTTGGCCTGACCCTCAAAGACACCTCCAAGTTTGCATTCTTGTTGAGCATCCCAACAATCCTTGGTGCCTTGGTGCTCATGATGCTTAAAGATGCTCATGCGATTGGTTCAGATGATCTGATAATTCTTACCATAGGTTTTAGTGTCTCAGCCGTTATTGCTTTTTCAACGATTAAACTGTTTCTACAATTTGTTGAAAGCGTGGGGATGACTCCATTTGTCATATACAGAGCGTTTTTAGGGATAGCTTTGCTGCTTTTATGATCAGCAAACTTTACTTTACCTCCAATCAAGATCAGCAATACGCCAAAGAACTCTCTTCGAAGTTAAGCATCGAGTTGATTCAAGCACCCAAGGAGCTTGATGATCCATGCTTGGAGCTTGCAGAGGGAGAACTTTCTTTTTTTCATCCCAATGCCAGGGCCACCAAACAATTTAAGGTTGATTTTCAAGCAGGCTCAATGGGTTGGCGCCTTAAAAGAGCAGATCATGAAAAGCTCATTAAAAAAGCATTAGGCAGATCCGAGAAGCCACTTCACATCCTTGATTGCACTGCAGGCATGCTCCAAGACTCTTTGCTATTTTTAAGTCTTGGCCACAAAGTGAGTGCAGTGGAGCAAAGCAGTATTTTATTTTTTTTGTTGCAGGATGGAATAAAGCGCAGCACCGATAAAGCCCTTTTTTCTGATCTCACGCTTCTTCATGGAGATGCCTGCAAAGTTGCGCAAACCATAGAGGAATTTGATGTTGTTTACTTTGATCCTATGTACCCAGCCACTAAAAAAACTGCACTGGGTTCTGGACAGCTTGACTATCTTGCAAGAATCTTAGAAGCCGAATCAATCAAGAGTGATCCTCAGAAAGATTTTGAAGCCTTGCGTTTATTGTCAGCAAAAAAAATGATCATCAAAAGGCCGATCAAAGCTGAGCCTTTTGCAACTGGCATTAACTACCAGGTTCCTGGTAAAACTACTAGATTTGATGTTTACATATAAAAAAGCCCAGAAATAATCTGGGCTTTATAATCCTTTCCAATCGTAAAAACTAGCTTGAAACTGTAATCGTGCCTCCCATGCCTGAGTGAACAGAGCAGAAGTAATAGAGGGTAGTCGGAGTGCTAGAGGTTACCTCAATTACAGTGCTGCCACTGGTAGTCGTGGTAACACCTGTTGTGTACTCACTTCCATCTGCGTCATACCCACTTCCAGTAGAGTGTGTTCCATCTGAGGTAGTGGAAAACCTTAGGGGATGTCCCGTTGGATGGGTAAAGGTATAAGTTTTTCCAACCTCGAGCGTTAGAGATTTCTTCTGGGTGCTTTCAATCACATATACATTGCCAGAGCCAGCATTATTGGCAGCTACACTTACTGCAATTGTGACAGCTGTGGAAGTTGGTGTGGTTGGAGTAGCGGTAGCGGTCGGCAGTGAACTAAAAGTTAGGCCATCTAGGTACACCTGAGTTGGATTAACAAGCACTCCATTTACGGTATCTGTAAACAATTTATGTGCCAGTGGCAATGTAGTTTCCATTTCCGAGGCAGTTAGGATCGTCCATTCTGGAGAAACATCGGGAGCATACAAAGCTTTTAAATCCCAGCCTGTTAGTATCACCCAGTAACCAAATTCTTGAGCTATTACTCGCTTATAAAGAGTAGGATTGGCTTCTTGAGTGTTGCCATA
>ENA-ORXF01001216-ORXF01001216.1-marine-metagenome-genome-assembly--contig:-NODE-1216-length-17011-cov-6.053620_pt1 | contig 17011 bp, 15 predicted proteins | sample MGYA00237864_ERZ511476 | MGnify/ENA primary metagenome ERZ511476 (study PRJEB26306, sample SAMN06343908) | marine metagenome | isolation source: coastal waters | place: Atlantic Ocean: West Antarctic... | reverse complement strand
TTCTTGAAGCGGAAGTGCATCCATATCAGCACGTAAACCAATAGTTTTCCCAGGTTTTGATCCGTTAATAATAGCTACTACACCAGTCTTTGCTATCCCTTCATGTATCTCTTCAATTCCAAATTCTCTTAACCGTTCAACTACGAATGCTGCCGTTTTATGACACTCAAAGCCTAACTCAGGATAAGAATGTATGTATTGCCGCCACTCTCTCATTTCGTTGTAGTAGTCTGATATTCGATTAATTATAGGCATGTATTAACCTTCCTATTATATCTAAATTTAATTATAAAACATGATTTTAGACAAATTACATCACTTTCATAAATAAAAACCTCATCTTAAATATTCATAAAATACTTTTTATTCCTGACACAAGGGACTCAATTTCATTGTGAGTGTTATAATAATGTGGTGATGCTCGAAGTAGTACTGGCAACTGTCTAATTTCTGAATCAATTAAAGTACTCGGTGGAAGTGATCTCCCTATAATAATATTTAGATTAGCTAACTTAGATACCACTTCCAAACTATCACAACCTTCAATATAAAAACTTACAATACCACACTTTTGATCTCCTAAATCTGTTAAATGAACCCCCTTAACCTCTCCAAGTAAATTTCTACAATACTTAGCTAACGACCATGTTCGTTCTTGAATAGCTTCAATTCCAACATCAGCAGCATAATTTACAGCGCAGTTAAGCCCTAATCTTAACGCATACGAGTTTTCCCATGTTTCAAAGCGTCGAGCATCCTCTCTTAAAAGATATTTTTCTCTTGCGATCCATGGAGCACCAAAATGGTCAATCATGACCGGGTGCATTAACTCAAGCCAAGTTTCAGAGATATACAAATACCCTGTACCTCTTGGCCCTCTTAAAAACTTTCTACCCGTGGCAGAAAAGAAATCACACCCTATCTTTTTAACATCAACAACCATCTGACCTACAGCCTGACAACCATCTAGTAAAAATGGTATTTTATATTTTTTTGCAATTTTTCCAACACCTTCTGCTGGATTAACCAAACCACCGTTTGTGGGGATCCAGGTTATTGCTATTAAACCAACCCTATCATCAATTTGATACTCTAATTGTTCCAAATCCAATGCACCGGCTGCATTACTGGGAACTATATCAATGGTTAATGCATCTTTTTTAGCTCTCGCCATAAATGCTACGTAGTTAGCTGCATACTCAGCCTCACTTGTCAAAATACGCGATCCTGGTTTTATAGGTAATGCATAAAAAGCATTCATCCAGGCGACAGTTGCATTCTCTAAAATGGCAATTTCATGCCTTTGTGCACCAATGGATTGAGCAACTGTGTCGTAAACGCTATCAAGTTCCTCTTGTTTAATTGCTTCCGCCTCGTATCCCCCGACCTCACCCTCCAAGACTGTGTAATTGATTACCGCGTCAATAACCGGTTTTGGCATTAAAGACGATCCGCAAGCCATTAAGTGGATTCCGTTTATAAGGCCAGGTGTTTCTGATCTAACTTTTTCTAAGTCTATACTCATCTTTAATCTCCTAAATTCAATATATTAAAAAAATTATACTCCACATAAATTTCTCCTTCAATCGTATTAAATTTTATCTTTCGATCTTTATGGAAAATAGTTTTTCAGTTGATTGGAGTATTCTAGCTTTACTATATAATATCCTTAGATAGATTATTATTTTTAAGAATCTATCTAAGGATAAAAGGTATGCAAATTGGGATTATTGGATGTGGTAATATGGGTGGTGGGATGGCCAACACGCTAACTCAAAAAGGTAAAAAACTATTATGTTTTGACTCATCCACCGCGACCCTTGAAAAAATGAAACAAATTGGTTGCAAAATTACGAACTCACCCAGTGATTTAGCTCAAAAGTGTGATTTAATTATCTTATCATTACCCACAGCAAAAATCGTTAGAGATCTAATGAAAGTTATATCCCTAGACATAAAACCAGGAACCATAATAGTTGATACATCAACATCCGAACCAGATACTACCAAAGCTCTCTCACATATTGCAAATGAAGCACATTATCATTTTATTGATGGACCAGTGAGCGGTGGACCAGTAGCCGCAAACTCTGGCACCATGACGATGTTACTTGGAGGAGACAAAAATGTAATCAAATCTATACAATCTACTTTAGATTTGATTACCTTAAAAACAGTAATTGTGGGCCCCTCGGGTGCAGGTCATGCGGCAAAGATAGCGAATAATATGCTTTGTGCCGCAAATTTAGTTTTAGTTTCGGAGATTGTTAAGTTAGGAGACGCATGCGGAATTTCTTCCAAAGACTTATTGAATGGAATTAATGCCGGATCTGGTCGAAGTGGCGTTAGTGAAGTTAATTTCCCAAAGTGGGTTTTAAACGAAGATTATAACTCAGGTTTCACAATGGGATTAATGCGAAAAGATGTTAAACTTGGTTTAGAGCTTACTAAAAAATATGAAGTTAATGCGCCAGCATTTGATACAATCGCTAGTATATGGGAAGAAAGTAAAAACTCTCTACCAGATAATAGAGACTTCAATGAAATTTACAAAATGAGTAAAAAAAATGACTGATAGAGGAAATTTATTTAAAAGCTATATGCATGCTGTTGGGTTAAATGATACAGTCGAAAACTACATCAATGGGCAACTAACTCCGGGGCAAGGTCAAAAAATCTCGTTAATTGATCCCTTTAGTGGTATTGAGCTCACCCACTACTCCGACGCAGGCTCTAGTTTAACAGAACATGCATGCACTGCTTCAAATTCAGCACAAAAAATATGGATGAATGATTTTAGTGCTGCCGCAAGAGGTCAAGTTATGCAAAAAGCATCACTTGAAATTTCTAACAACATTGAAAACTTAGCAAAGTTGGAATCGATAGTCTCTGGGAAACCTTTAAGGGATTGTAGGGTTGAAGTTAGCAAAGTCGCAGAAATGTTTTCATATTATGGCGGATGGACCGATAAATTACATGGTGAGGTGATCCCAGTTCCGTCAGGCCATTTAAACTATACTATTCGTGAACCACTTGGGGTTATATTTCAAATTACCCCCTGGAATGCCCCAATTTTTACGGCAGGGTGGCAAATCGCCCCAGCAATTGCATGTGGTAATGGTGTTGTAATTAAACCTAGTGAATTTACCCCTATAACAACTGTAGCATTAGTCTGCTATCTTGAAGCTTCTGGGCTTCCTAAAGGCTTAGTAAATGTACTTTGTGGATTAGGAAGTTCCACTGGACAAGCAGCAATTAAAAATGAATTAGTACGCAAAGTTGTATTTGTAGGTTCCCCTATTACAGGAAAAAAAGTTGCAATTTCTGCATCAGAGTCTTTGAAACCAGTTGTTTTAGAGTTAGGAGGTAAGTCTGCAAATATAGTATTCGACGACTGCAACCTTGAGCATGCATGTTTAGGAGCTCAAGCAGCAATCTTCTCTGGTGCAGGGCAAAGTTGTGTCTCGGGATCACGGTTACTAATCCAAAGTAGTGTCTACGACGAATTAACATCCATGATCTCTAGTGGAATGCAATCTATAAAATTAGGAGACCCACTTCATGAAAGCACTGAAATTGGTCCAATCTCTAACTTAAAACAGTTTAATCATATCCAAAATATCCTTAAAGTAGCGAAAACTGAGGGAGCAACTGTGTCTGAGACTAACAACTTACCTAAAGTCGGTTACTTTGTCTCACCAACAGTATTAACAAACTTAAAAAATTCATCTACGACTGCACAAACTGAAATTTTTGGACCAGTTGTAACAGCAATTTCTTTTGAGACCGAAGATGAAGCCATCTCAATAGCAAATGATACCTCTTTTGGATTAGCTGGCGCAGTTTGGACTAACAATGTAGGTCGAGCTCACCGGGTAGCTTCCAAAGTAAGAGCAGGCACCTTTTGGATAAACAGCTATAAAGCAATTCACGTATCATCACCTTTTGGTGGATCATTAAGTTCCGGGTTTGGTAGGTCTAGCGGGCTAGAAGCTCTGATGGAATATACAGCTCCAAAAAGTGTTTGGTTAGATAGTGCAGAAACTCCTAGTATTTCATTTGGATATGTAGCGTAGAAAAGGATAAATTAATGCTAAAACTAACAGAGATAGCTAAAAAATGTGAAATTGTTAAACATGTTGTTAATAAAAACAAGAACTTAGATGAGTACATAAAAGTATCCAGTATATTACCTAAGGAGGATATAAAAAAAGCCTATGATGTTATTTCATCTTGGCCTGAATATAGACCAACCCCATTAATAGAGCTTAACAAAATAGCACAGTTTTGTGGGGTTAAGTCTGTCTTATTTAAAGATGAATCTCAGCGTTTTGATTTAAAATCATTCAAAGCCCTTGGGGGAGCATATGCTGTAGCCGATCTCGCTAGAGATTTTATCTTAAAAGGAGGCAAGGTTACTGACTACGTTGTCACTACAGCTACAGATGGAAACCATGGTAGATCTGTGGCTTGGGGCGCAAAATTAGCTGGTGTTAAAGCAAAAATTTATATTCATGCACACGTCAGTAAATCTCGTGAAACTGCTATGCAGGAATTAGGCGCCGAGGTAATTAAAATAAATGGTAATTATGAAGCCTCCTTAAGTGCCTGTAAAAGTGACGCTGAAAAGAACGGTTGGCACATCGTATCCGACACTTCCTGGGAAGGTTACACAGACATTCCAAGGCAAGTTATGGCCGGTTACTCAGTAATTGCAACTGAATGCCTTTCTCAACTGGAAGGCATAAATCCATCTCACGCTTTCCTACCAGTGGGAGTGGGAGGGTTGGCCGGAGGTGTGACCGCACCATTCCTTCATCATATGAAAAATGAACTATTCAAAGTAATCTCAGTTGAAAGCAATATGTCCGCATGTTTCCTGGAAAGTATTGAAAGCAATCGCCCTACTCTTGTTGATATTAAAGAAGAAACTTTAATGGCTGGCCTATCGTGTGGCGAAGTTTCAAAAATTGCTTGGGACTTACTAAAACCATTAGTATCTGACTCTATTTGTATCACTGACAAAGCAGTAGCACCAATAATGCACCTATTTGCTTCAGGGAAAGCTGCTAGCGACACTCAAAACGAATTACTTTCGATTGAAGCAGGAGAATGTTCGACTTCAGGTTTGGCAGCCCTACTTGCAATATGTAATGATAAAAAGGCGAAAGCTGAAATGGGTTTAAATAACAATTCTGTGGTCTTACTTATTGGAACGGAAGGCGCCACTGACCCAGAGCTATACGCTACATTAATAAAATCTGAATAATGGAATATTAGAGGTTTTTTTGAGTAATATTATTATCATTGGAGCAGGCGTAATTGGTCTGTCCTGCGGTTACCATCTTGCACAAAAAGGACTTAATGTACTTATATTAGACAAGAATGAGCCAGGGTCAGGTCAATCAACCAAAACCGGTGGAGGCATTAGGTTCCTTCACGGTTCTAAACACAACCGTATTTTATCCTCTCTCAGTGAACATTTTTGGAAGAAATTTTCCCACGAATTTAATACAGATCTCAACTATAATGAAATTGGACATTTATTTTTGTCCACCAAAAGTGAAAAAATTAACCAACTTATTAATGGAGATGATGACAGAAATTTTAAAATCTTAAATTTAAAAGAGATAAACTCAATTTGGCCACATCTAAATTCTCTTTCTTTCAATCACGGTGTTTACTGTAAAAGTGGAGGTTATCTTAACCAACATCAAGTAATAAAGGGTTTAGTAAAAGGTTTTCAAAAAGTAGGAGGTAGGTTGCTTGTTGGTGTGAAAGCTGAATCCTTAATTGTATCAAACGGTAAAGTTAAAGGTATAAACTCTTCAATCGGCCCACTTACTGCTGACATATCAATCAACTGTTCTGGAGCGGATGTTGGGGACTTAACAAAATATGACAATATTAAAGAACCCTTCAAGTCTCGTCACCATGAGTTGATCATAGTAAATTCAAACCAACCAATACCTAAGAAAACACCTTGGTTAATAGATTTAGATAGACAGGTCCATTTACGATCTGACGGCATCGAAAAAGTTCTAATCGGTGGGTTTTTAGGAAATAATGACGTTGTTGGGTCAAAAAATTATACTCCTCTAATCTCTACGCAGTGGCGAAATAATGTTATTTTAGCGGCACACGAAGCCTTTGGACTAACAAGTCTCAACGCTAATGTGATAGAGCACTGGGGTGGTCTTTATCCAGGAACAAAAGATTATTTACCTATAATTGAAACAACCCAACCCGGTCTTCTGACCGCTGCAGGATTTTCTGGTACAGGCTTAATGCATGCTCCTGCAGCAGGTATTATAATAAGTGACCTCGTAAGGTTTGGCCGGACTAATAAATTAGATGTTTCAGTATTTGATTCAAAAAGGTTTGCGGAGGATGTAATAATTGCCGAAAGTACAGGATTTTAGTATTATATATTTTCGAGTATCACTAAGTTTTAATCGAAAGGATCAAGTAATATGACACAAAAAGTTGGTGAACTATTATTAAACTGGAAAACTCCCTCAACTCCGACAAACCTTAAGCTCAGAGGTCAGCACGTATTTATAGAGGAAATTAGTGATAAAGATCATTCAGAACAGCTTTACGAAAGCTATAGTGCCGACAAAAATGGTGAAATCTGGGATTATATGGCTGTTGGACCATTTTCAAATCTTGTTGAATTTAGAGAGTGGGTAAAAAGTATACAGGGTAAAAAAGATCCACATTTTTTTATTATTGGTGAGGTTAAGTCTCAAAATGCTTTAGGAATTTTAAGTTATATGCGAATTAAACCAATGGAAGGGTGTATTGAAATTGGGAATATTAGTTTCTCCCCTAAACTCCAAAACACTGTAGCTGGAACAGAAGCGATGTATTTAGCAATGAACTGGGCGTTCGAAAATGGATATCGCCGTTATGAATGGAAATGTAACTCCTTAAACAAAAAATCTAGGAAAACAGCACAAAGGTTAGGATTTTCATTCGAAGGGTTATTTCGTCAAGCTACAATTGTTAAAGGGCGCAACAGGGATACAGCCTGGTTTTCTGTGATTGATACTGAGTGGAAAGAGTTAAAAAAACGCTACGAAATTTATTTAAATAAAAACAATTTTTGTGCCAATGGTATTCAAAAAGTATCACTTTCTAGTTTAACAAAGGCAATATTAGAGCAAAAAGATCCATCAGTATAATAAAGAGTGCTTGTCTCAAAAGTTGTAATTATAAAATATATATTTTTTAGTAGAATGATTAAAATTTAAGATCTATTAATAACTAATCTTAACCTTAAATGAATTATAAATTAAAAGGAACAGAACAATGTCAAAGCAACGATCTTATGATCCACTAAACAACAAGTTACTGACTTTTCATGATCACGTTCCTAGGTTCATAAGTGGTGAAGACACTCCAAGTGCGTATTTAGAACGATGTCTAAAAAATATCTTGGAAAATGAACCAAAAATAAGAGCTTTTGTTACAATGAACATCGAGGGTGCGCGCATAGCAGCAATAGATTCAACCAAACGTTACGCAGAGAACAAAACATTATCATCTATCGACGGTATGCCGTTTGGAATTAAAGATGTGTTTGAAACCAAAGACATGGCAACAGAGTGCGGTAGCCCAATCTTTAAAGACAACCAAACCGGGCGTGATGCTGCTTTGGTAAGCGCTCTTAGGAAGGCTGGTGCTATAATTTTAGGAAAAACAGTCACTACCGAGTTCGCTTTCTATAAGGCAGGTCCTACTCGAAATCCGTACGATTTGGAACGGACACCTGGTGGATCGTCTAGCGGCTCTGGGGCTGCTGTGGGGGCTGGTTTCTTACCTATTTCAATAGGTACCCAGGTTGTAGGGTCATTAATTCGGCCTTCTAGCTATAATGCTAACTTTGGATTTAAACCCTCTTTTGGTGCCATTAACCGCGAGGGTGCTTACTCTAACTTAAGCCAAAGCGTTTTAGGGACCCAAGCAGGCTCATTAACTGATGCTTGGATTGGAGCAAGGGTTGCTGCAGAGTTTGCTGGAGGAGACCTCGGTTATGCTGGTTTAAAAGGCCCAATTACCATTCCTAAAAGTGAAAAACCATTGTGTTTAGGAAGGTTGGAAACGGCAGGATGGGATAAATGTTCACCTGAAGTCAAAGCTAAATTTAACCAAATTGTCACCACCATAGCTAGTAAGAATGTTAAAATTCTAGATCGTCACATGAACTCTAAACTGGACAGTTATGAAAATTTAATGTCTGGCGCTTTTGACACTACAATGGACATATGCGGGTATGAATTTTTATGGCCACTTAAAGATTACGAGGCGTTAGGGAACGACTTAATTAGTTCTGATATAACTTCGAGACTTCGAGATTGGGAAAAAATTAATAGAGATGTCTATGAGACCCAATTAAAAGTTCGAGATACTATGCGTGCATCACATCATGAGTTTTTTGGTGAAGTTGATGCGTTTATAACGCTTTCTGCCCCTGACTGTGCTCCTGAGGGATTAACCAGCACAGGTGATCCATCCTTTGCTGTTAATTCCTCAATTCTTGGAGTTCCAGCAATAAACTTACCACTTTTAGAAGTTAATGGAATGCCTCTGGGTGTCCAAATAATCGGTTACTCACAAAACGATGCTAAACTTTTTTCTATAGCACATTGGTTAACAGATCTTTTTCAATTAAATCAATAACATCCAAAAGAAGTTAAAAGTTTTAACTATCCATTGTTATTAAGAGGGTAAAGAAATGTCAGAATTAAAGATCGTAAAGCTCACAAATTCTCATTACGAAGGATGGCTTAGCCTATATAAACTTTACGCAAAATTTTATAACACTTCGCTTTCCAAAAGTGGTACAAAAACAAGCTGGGAGTGGTTAATGGACACGAACCATCCATGTACTGGGGTTGTTGCATTAGAGAATAATGTTTTAGTTGGATTAGCTCACTTTAGAGAAATGCCAAGTCCATTAAGAGGTACTAATATTGGATTTTTAGATGATCTTTTCGTGTTACCAGATAGACGGGGTGGAAAAGTGGCGTCGCTATTGATAAACGAAGTTAAAAAAGAGGGTAAGGAAAAAAATTGGGCAATCATCCGGTGGATCACACGAGATAACAATTATCGAGCTAGGAACCTTTACGATAAAATCTCACACAAAACAGACTGGAACATGTATGAAATGATAATTCCCAATTAACACTATAGTATAATAATTATGAGAACTTTATGAAACATGTGTCTATATTCGTAGATGTGCAAAACATATACTACACAACTCGACAACAGTTTGGCTGTAACTTTAATTATAATAATTTTTGGGACCGTGCAACCAAGGGAAGAACTCTGGTTGGAGCCTTCGCTTACGCAACTGATCGTGGTGACAAAAAACAAATTGAGTTTCAAAATATACTTCGTGCTATTGGGTTTGAGGTTAAACTAAAACCATTCATCAGTAGACATGACGGATCAAGTAAGGGTGATTGGGATGTCGGAATTGCAATAGATATTTTAGAGCATGCTGAAGAAAGTGATACTGTAGTTTTAGCTTCAGGAGATGGTGATTTTGATTTATTGTTAAAGAAAATAAAATCAAAATATAATACTGATACTGAAGTATTTGGAGTTGAACCTTTGACAGCTAATTCACTAATTAAAGAAGCAAAATTATTTATCCCAATTGGTGGTAACCTTTTACTTCGTTAAGCTTAAACTAGATCCATTTTAAAAATTTAGTAAGTGAACTAAAACACGTTTGCTAAATCAAACTAAAACCAATACACACATAAAAAATACTTAATTATTTCAACTCTTACGTAATATAATAACTTATAATATTATTAAAATATACTTTTATTACCTTAAATTACAGATATTGTAAAATATTAAAGGTAATTAAGTTTTAAAAATATTTATTAAATGTTATATATATTACTTACTTTTAAAATAAAATTACAAAGGAATAAAGCTATGAAAACTCGCGTATCTAAATCGGGATTACAAGTTGATGCTGTTTTAGCCCAATTTATTGATACGGAGGCGATTGTCGGTACGGGAGTCGATTCAATCACTTTTTGGGAGGGTTTTGCAGAGTTAGTTAATTCTCTTGGACCAAAAAATTCTGAATTATTACAAACAAGACATGATCTTCAGAAGAAAATCGATGAGTGGCATTTGAAAACACGAAGCCGACCCTTTTCCTTTAATGCTTATAAAGAGTACCTTTCTGATATTGGTTACATAGTTCCAAAAGGGGATTCTTTTACAATAGATACTAAAAACGTTGATCTCGAAATCTCTAATATCTCAGGGCCTCAGTTAGTTGTACCAGTAACAAATGCACGTTACTCGCTTAATGCGGCAAACGCACGCTGGGGAAGCTTTTACGATGCTCTGTACGGCACAGATGCATTGGGAGATCTACCAGAAGAGGGATCCTTTGATATAAAGCGCGGAGAAAGAGTAATTAAATTTGCTAAAGCGCATCTTGACGCCACAGTACCTCTAGAAAATGCGAGCTGGACTAATATTACTTCCATTACAGTTTTAAACAACAACCTAATACTTATGAGTGACGAGCAACAAATATCGTTAAGTTCAAAGAACCAGTTTATTGGTTATATTAACGACCCACATAAAAAACTTTCGGAGGTAATTTTTTCAAAAAATGAATTACATTTAAGACTTTTAATAGACCCCAATCATTCAATTGGTGAAATTGATGTAGCGAATATATCAGACATAATTTTGGAATCAGCGATTTCAACCATTATGGATTGTGAAGATAGCGTTGCAACAGTTGACGCAGAAGATAAAGTTCTTGCCTACCGCAATTGGTTGGGCCTGATGAAAGGCGATCTTGAGGAACAATTCATTAAGTCTGGAAAAACAATTATCAGGAAACTTAACCGAGACCTTGAAGTTACTAGCCCAAGTGGATCTACTATTAGGCTCAGAGCTCGATCATTAATGCTCAATAGAAACGTTGGCCATTTAATGAACACCCCAGCAATTCTAGACGCAAATGGTAACGAAATTCCAGAAGGATTGATGGATGCAATGTGCACTACTTTGATTGGAATGCATGACTTATTAAAAACGGGTGGAATTAGAAATTCACTCTGTAAATCAATTTATATTGTTAAACCAAAACTGCATGGGCCAGATGAAGTGTCTTTTACAGACGAAACCTTTTCACTTATCGAACAAATACTGGGGATACCAAAAAATACAGTTAAAATTGGTATAATGGACGAAGAACGGAGAACCAGCGTGAATCTAATGGAATGCATTAGAGCAGCCAAGTCACGAGTTGCTTTTATTAACACCGGTTTTTTAGATAGAACAGGAGATGAAATCTACACCTCTATGGAGGCAGGGCCTATGCTTAAAAAAGGGGATATGAAAAACTCTTCCTGGATAAAATCTTACGAAGATAGGAATGTTGATATAGGTCTTGCATGCGGCCTAATGGGGCGTGCTCAAATTGGAAAAGGTATGTGGGCAATGCCAGATTTAATGGAAGCCATGTTGGACCAAAAGAAATCGCACCCAGAAGCTGGTGCTAACTGCGCTTGGGTCCCAAGTCCAACAGCAGCTACCTTACATGCCACTCACTACCACAGGACCTCCGTAAGTGATATTCAAATGGAATTAATTAAAAAAGGTAGCCGCGCAAGCTTAACTGATTTGCTAACGATACCCACCGCCGAAGGTCAAAATTGGTCGGAAGAAGAAATTCAACGTGAAATTGAAAATAATTGTCAGGGGATCCTTGGGTATGTTGTTCGATGGATTGATCAAGGGATTGGGTGCTCAAAAGTGCTAGACATAAATGATGTAGGTCTCATGGAGGATCGTGCAACTTGTAGAATATCAGCTCAAGCACTTACTAACTGGCTCCATCATGATATTATTACTAACAAACAAGTTCAATTAACCATGCAGAAAATGGCCATTGTGGTTGATAAGCAAAACTCTTTGGATCCTCTTTACATTGATATGGCCCCATCGTACAAAACTGTTGCCTTTAAAGCGGCTTGTGATCTTGTTTTCCTAGGAAGAGTTCAGCCTTCAGGTTATACAGAACCAGTTTTACACGCCAAAAGGATAAAATTTAAAAGTTGTCTTAATTTATAGGCTTAGATGCAAACATTTGCTAATGACCCAATAAAAGCAGGAATTTGGATGATGGGATCTGTCCTGTCATTTACACTAATGGCTGTTGCAGGTCGCCAAGTGTTACACGAATTAGATACTTTTGAGGTAATGGCATATAGGTCTTTAATGGGTGTTTTTGTTGTTTTAGTTATTGCTAAAGCTTCTGGAACGATAAAAGAAATAAATACACAACAATTACGTTTACACCTGACAAGAAATATAACTCATTTTATCGGGCAGAACCTTTGGTTCTTTGCCCTAAACGCAATTACGTTAGCTCAACTGTTTGCTTTCGAATTCTCAGTACCTGTTTGGGTTGCTCTGTTTGCCCCATTTTTCTTATCTGAAAAACTCACGTTAAAACGTTTCACTGCTGCCTCCATAGGTTTTATTGGGATATTAATTGTAGCAAGGCCCGATCAAATCGGACTAACACCAGGAATTTTAGCAGCAGCTTTATGCGCAATCTGCTTCACAGGAACAGGGATAGCAACAAAACTACTAACAAGAAGGCAATCAATAACCTGTATCTTATTTTGGTTAACTATGATGCAAGCTATTTTGGGGGTGCTATGTGCGGGATATGATTTTCAAATAACTATACCCTCAAAGAGCACCCTACCATGGGTTATCTTGATTGGTTTTGCTGGTTTGACAGCACATTTCTGTATAACTCGCGCCTTACAACTCGCTGACGCTATGGTAGTTTATCCAATGGACTTTGTAAGGCTTCCAATTGCAACTGCTGTCGGTGTATTGTTTTTTGATGAACCAATCCAAATCTTTGTATTTATTGGGGCAGTTATTATCCTTGGTGCTAATTTTTTAAACATAATGTCTTCTCGCAATACTCAGACATAACATTTATTACTTTCCTATATTATTAAAATTTTAACATTACCTTGTTACAAAACAGTCGCAAAGGAGGATTAATAAAAAATTAACCTATGATTTTTTTATTATCGAGGATAATTACCTGATCAAAGGAAACAGCATGATTTATAAAAGTGCCTCAAATTGGCTAGATTCTACATCCAAAAAATTACTCTTTTTTGGAATGTCAGGTCTTGGGAAAACTTACGTATCAAATATTCTACGGCAAACAGGTGAGTGGTTTCACTACTCAGTTGATTATAGAATTGGCACTCACTATATGGGAGAACACATCGTAGATAATGTTAAGTCCTGTGCTATGAAAGACCCATTTTTAGCAGAATTATTACGCTCAGACAGTATATACATTGCTTCAAATATTACATTTGATAATCTTTCACCTCTCTCAACATATTTAGGAAAGCCCGGAGATTCAAAACATGGAGGGCTACCTTTTTCAGAGTATCAAAGACGGCAGCAACTCCATATAAATGCTGAAAAAAACTCACTTCTAGACACAGCCACATTCATTGAAAAGGGTTCGAAAATATATGGGTATCAGAATTTTGTATGCGACAGCGGTGGTTCGATTTGTGAGGTTGTCGATCCTTTCGACCCACAAGATCATATATTAAGAGAACTCTCAAAACACCTACTCTTAGTTTGGATAAAAGGTACAAACGAGCACACACAAGATCTAATAGATAGATTTGATAAAGACCCTAAACCAATGTGCTACCAACCCAAATTCCTTTTAGAATCTTGGCATTTATATAAAAAAACTGTTTCCTTAGAAGAAAAAATAAACCCTGACTCTTTTGTTAGGTGGATTTATTCAAGAGCGCTTGAATACAGACAACCACGTTACGCTAAAATGGCTGAAAACTGGGGTATTACTATTAATGCAGAAGATCTATCTAATATAAAAACAGTTGATCAAATCAGTGCTTTAATTTCAAAAAGCCTTACAAAAAAAATGGGGGTGAACAAATAGTAAATGCCTATTAAATTACCAGAAAACCTTCCAGCCTTTAATATCTTAAAAAATGAAGGGGTAAGTGTCCTAAGTGATGTTCAAGCATCTCGTCAAGACATTCGCCCTTTACGTATAGCTTTACTAAATTTAATGCCAAAAAAAATTCAAACAGAAAACCAATTTTCTCGATTAATAGGGTCAACTCCACTACAGATTGAACTTAGTTTGATTAGAATGTCCGAACACAAAACAAAAAATACCGCAGCTACACACATGCAAGAGTTTTATAAGTCTTTTTCAGAAATCAAAAATGAGAAATTTGATGGATTGATAATAACAGGAGCCCCTATCGAACACCTAAATTATGAGGAGGTCAGTTATTGGAATGAGCTTTGCGAGATATTCGAATGGTGTCAAACTAATGTTTTCTCAACAATAGGTGTATGCTGGGGTGGAATGGCCATGATGTACCACTCCCATGGAATAAATAAACATATGCTTACTAAAAAGTTCTTTGGCTGTTTTAGACATCAAAATCTGCTACCATCTTCTCCCTACCTTAGAGGGTTTTCGGACGATTGTATTATTCCAGTAAGCCGGTGGACAGAAATGAAACAATTTGAACTAGATCAGCAATCAGAATTTAAAACATTGTTAGCAAGCAAGGATGTTGGACCTTGCCTAGTAGAAAATAAAAAACGAAGATCCTTATATATATTTAATCACTTAGAGTATGATAGCCTTACACTAAAAGAGGAATATGAAAGAGACATTCTTAATTCAACAGCAGCTTGTATGCCTACAAACTACTTCCCAGATGACAATCCTGATAAAGCTCCAAGCAATAGGTGGCGTAGTCATGCTCATTTACTATATGGAAACTGGATAAATGAAATTTATCAAATGACGCCTTATAATATAGAAAATATTGGACAAAATTAAATTTTTAAACTTAGTTAATGAATTCGAGATCGTCGTCTACCCGTGCGTCTATTTTCTCCTTTTAATTCCAATGATGAAGACAAAAGAAGTGTCATAGGGTGATCTTTGGATTCATTCTGGTAATAAATTAAAAGTTTACTTATTAGTAATGTACTGTCGTTTTCTAAAGGGATACTTAGTGCCCAATCCAAAAAGATAGACCTACATTCAGATGATGTTATCCCCTCAATTTGGTAACTTTCTGCTATAAGGTTTTTAGGATCAATTTCACTATAATTCATATATAAAAATTTCCTTAATCAATAGCTCTTATAAAACTAAAACAATGTTTATATTTTCTATACGTTATAATTCAACTGTTCAATAACCTTGACTGCAGCAAAGTCACCCTGATTCAAGTCACCTTCCGGTATAAGTCTTGCTATACAAGCTTTATGAGTTTCAATCTGTTTACCTCTAAGCTCCTGACTGTTCAGTAATTCCATTAAGGCATCTGCAATCGCTACGGGTTGGCACTTAGCTCCAAGAAATTCAGGTACAGAATTAGTTTCTGTTACAATATTTACTAAAGTTACTGTTTTAATTCTTAGCAAAAACTTTAGTATTATTCTTGATAAAAAATTAACATCATAAGCAATTACCATTGGCACAGAGTTAAGAGCAAGCTCCAAAGAAACCGTTCCCGAAGCTGCTAAAGCAACAGTTGCTTCTCTAAATGCAGCTTTCTTATAACTATTATAAACTTCATAAGAGCAGTTATTGGTGTTTAAAATTATTGGTTTTTTAGACCAAGTTTCTGTCAGTTCCTTAACCAAACTCTCAACACCTTTTGTTGTCGGGATAACTAATGCAAACTCTGGAAACTTTTGGTTTACGATATCAAGTGTTTTTTCAAATATATTTGTTAGTCTTTTCACTTCACCAATACGGCTTCCTGGTAAAATTAATATAATTTTTTTCTTACCTAAATTAAAGTTTTTTCTAAAAATAGTAACTTCACTCGGCTTGGCTATTTGGTGATTAGCTATAGGATGGCCAACAAAATCACAGCTTAATCCACTATTCAAAAGAAGAGGTTTTTCAAAAGGAAATAATGCTAAAACGTGGTCAATATACTTAGCCATTTTCAAGGCTCGACCACTTCGCCAAGCCCAAACTGTTGGTGCCACATAGTGGATTGTCTTTATATCTGTTTTTTGTTTAACTTTTTTTGCAACTCTTAAACAAAAATCAGGACTGTCAATTGTTATTAAGGCATCAGGATTTATGTTAATTATATCATCTATAACTTGATTTTTACGTTTTATTAATTGTGGTAACTTTGGTAAAATTTCAAAAACACCCATCACGCTGAGTTCACTCATTTTAAAAATAGATTTGAGTCCTTGGCTCTCCATCAAAGAGCCCCCAATTCCACAAAATTCAACCTCTGGAAAAAGTTTTTTAAGACCAGACATTAAATTATATCCTAAGAGATCTCCTGATTCTTCACCAGCGATCAAATAAATTTTCATTTTTTAACCAATAAAAATAACCCTAAGGAGATTGTTAGCTTTAAACATTCTTCATAATTCAAAACCATTACATTACCAAATTTTATTACCACCCCTTTAAGCCCTACCTTATTTACCAGTGAAAATGTTTCAGGGCCAATGACCGGCATATCAACTCTCAGGTCTTGACCAATTTTTGTTGATTTATATAACACACCACTTTTTACAGCTGTGTGACTTTCATTATCTAGTAATTTTGAATTCTTTACTCTTGTTAGAGACTTGGTAAACCCAAGACCCTCTAACATCATATCGGTGCCACTGGAACTTTCAATCCCAACCACCTGACCAGAGGAAACTATGCAAGACTGCCCAATATCTAATGGGCTAAGATCAATCATCAACTTCTCTGCCTTTAGAGCATCACTATAATCCAAGGGGTCTGGAAGAATCTTACTGTGAACACCTGCAGAAATTAACAATTCTGGACATATTTCATGGGCAGCTAAAATTTCAAAACCAGAGTCCTCAAATATTGACAAAACTATTCTAAGAGCTTGATCATCACCATGCT
>ENA-ORXF01001214-ORXF01001214.1-marine-metagenome-genome-assembly--contig:-NODE-1214-length-17031-cov-3.886870_pt1 | contig 17031 bp, 9 predicted proteins | sample MGYA00237864_ERZ511476 | MGnify/ENA primary metagenome ERZ511476 (study PRJEB26306, sample SAMN06343908) | marine metagenome | isolation source: coastal waters | place: Atlantic Ocean: West Antarctic... | reverse complement strand
CGTTCTACCGTTGGCACCATTACAGAAATCTATGATTTTCTGAGATTGCTTTTTGCAAGAGCGGCAGATGCGTATTCTTACAATACCAATCAGAAAATGGTGAGTTACTCAGATGAACAAATTAAAAACTTAATTTTAAAGGATTTTGATGGTAAAAAAATAGCCATTTTAGCTCCTTTAATTAAATCTAGAAAAGGGCATTACAGAGAGCTTTTTGAACAAATATCTAAACAAGGCTTTATTAGAGTTCGTGTAGACGGTAAAATTCAAGAGATAGAAAAAGGCATGAAGTTAGATCGTTACAAAACCCACGATATTGAGGTTGTTATTGATCGATTGGCCGTACATACTTCTGTAGAAAAACGACTAGAAGAAACCATAAAAACGGCTTTATATTCTGGTGACAACATCTTAATGGTGATTGATGTAGACGATAACAATCCTAGATATTTTAGTAGAGAATTAATGTGCCCCACAACAGGAATTGCATATCCGAATCCTGAACCAAACACCTTCTCTTTCAACTCACCAAAAGGTGCTTGTAACGGTTGTAACGGATTGGGTATTACAAATGAAATCAACTTAAATAAAGTAATTCCAGATGCTACTGTCTCCATTAAGAAAGGCGGAATTGCACCTTTAGGAGAACAAAAAAGTAGTTGGATTTTTAAACAAATTGAAAATATTGCAGAACGCTATCAATTCAAATTAACAGATCCTATAAAAGACATTCCGAAGGAAGCTTTAGAAATTATCTTAAACGGCGGTAATGAATCTTTTGAAATTGAATCTAAAACCGTTGGTGTTCGTAGAAATTATAAAATAGATTTTGAGGGTATTATTGCCTTTATCGATAGCCAATACAACAATGCAGAAAGCACATCTATCAAGCGCTGGGCAAAAGGCTTTATGGATGAAGTTACCTGTTCTTCCTGCCACGGAAAAAGGCTAAAAAAAGAAGCACTTCACTTTAAAATAACAAATAAAAACATTAGTGATTTGGTACAGATGGATGTTACTGAACTGGCCAATTGGTTCAAAAACATCGAAAAAAAGCTCTCAAAGAAACAATTGATAATTGCTTCAGAAATACTGAAAGAAATAGAAACTAGAATTCAGTTTTTAGTAGACGTTGGTTTAGATTATTTAACGCTAGACAGAACTTCTAAATCACTTTCTGGTGGTGAAGCACAAAGAATAAGATTGGCAACACAAATTGGTTCTCAATTGGTGGGCGTTTTATATATTCTAGACGAACCTAGCATTGGTTTACATCAACGCGACAACGAGAAGTTAATAGACTCTCTAGTTAAGCTTAGGGATATTGGCAACTCTGTGGTAGTGGTAGAACATGACCAAGATATGATTGAAAAAGCAGATTTTGTTTTTGATATTGGCCCTGGTGCAGGAAAACATGGTGGCGAAATTGTCTCTGCAGGAACTTTTGAAGAACTAAAAAAACAAAAAACATTAACGGCAGATTATATTACCGGCAGAAAAAGAATTGAAGTTCCCAAAACAAGGCGCGAAGGCAACGGAAAAACCATTACACTTTCTGGTGCTTCGGGTAACAATTTAAAAAATGTTTCGGTAACATTTCCTTTAGGGAAAATGATTTGTGTTACCGGCGTTTCTGGAAGTGGAAAATCGTCTTTAATTAACGGAACTTTGTATCCTATTTTAAACGCTCATATTTATAGAGGTGTTAAAAAACCAATGCCTTATAAGAAAATTGAAGGTTTAGAACATGTAGATAAAGTAATTGATATCGATCAATCTCCTATTGGAAGAACGCCGCGTTCTAATCCGGCTACCTATACCAAAACCTTTGATGAAGTTAGAAGTTTGTTTGCAAAGACATCTGAAGCAGCCATTCGTGGGTACAAGCCAGGAAGGTTTTCTTTTAACGTGAAAGGCGGACGTTGCGAAACTTGCCAAGGTGGTGGCGTTCGAGTCATAGAAATGAACTTTTTACCAGACGTGCAAGTAGAATGTGAAACCTGCCAAGGAAAACGTTTCAACAGAGAAACCTTAGAAATTAGGTATAAAGGAAAATCGATTTCAGATGTCTTAAACATGACCATTGAAGATGCCACAGATTTCTTTGTAAAGATTCCTAAAATACACAGAAAACTAAAAACCATTAAAGATGTTGGTTTGGGTTATATTACCTTAGGGCAGCAATCTACCACACTTTCTGGTGGTGAAGCACAAAGAATAAAGTTAGCTGCAGAGCTCTCTAAAAGAGATACAGGGAATACTTTTTACATTTTAGACGAACCTACAACCGGACTTCATTTTGAAGACATTCGGGTTTTAATGAATGTGTTAAATGAATTAGCAGACAAAGGAAATACCGTTTTAATTATAGAGCACAATTTAGATGTAGTAAAATTAGCAGATTATGTAATTGACGTGGGTATGGAAGGCGGAAAAAATGGTGGAAAAATATTAGTTACAGGAACTCCAGAAGAAGTTTCTAAACATAAAAAAAGTTATACCGCTAAGTTTTTAAAGAAATTACTATTTTAGCAGGCTTCGCTTTTTTTAAAAACGAAGTTCTAAAAAATAAAAAACACAGAGATTATGATAAATGATGATAGAAAAATAAAAGAAAAATTACAAACAAAAACCTGGAACGAAATTAAAACAAAAGATTCTTGGGCTATTTTTAAGATAATGGCAGAGTTTGTAGAAGGATATGAAAAATTAAGTAAAATTGGCCCTTGCGTATCTATTTTTGGATCTGCAAGAACAAAACCAGACCACCCATATTATAAGTTAGCAGAAGAAGTTGCTTTTAAATTAACGCAAAATGGATATGGTGTTATTACAGGTGGTGGGCCCGGAATTATGGAAGCTGGTAACAAAGGAGCTCACAGAGGAGAAGGAACTTCTGTTGGTCTAAATATCGAATTGCCTTTTGAACAGCATGACAATCCATGGATTGATCAAGGGAAAAGTTTAGATTTCGATTACTTTTTTGTTAGAAAGGTAATGTTTGTAAAATATTCACAAGGTTTTATTGTAATGCCTGGTGGTTTTGGAACCTTAGATGAGCTTTTTGAAGCAATTACTTTAATTCAGACGAATAAAATTGGTCGTTTTCCGATTGTTTTAGTAGGAACAAAATTTTGGAGCGGTTTATTAGATTGGATAAAAAGCACCCTTTTAGAAGAAGGAAATATTAGCGAAAAAGATTTAAACTTGTTTAGAGTGGTAGATACTGCAGATGAAGCTGTAGAGCACATTAATAAGTTTTATGATAAATATCAATTCAAGCCAAACTTCTAATTTTTTCTATCCTAACTTCGCACCTATAGTATACAAGAGAATTTAACGCTAAGCAAGCTGTCTAAAGTGCCTTTAATTGAATTGAAAAACCGTCTTTACATATGTACGCTATTACTGTTTTTTAGTAGCTTTAGTTTTGCGCAGCAAAATGCCATAAACATAAAAGCTACTTTAAATACAGACGGAAATAAGTTAATGATTCGGCAAGAAATTGTGTATTACAACAATTCAAATAAGAGCTTAAACCATATTTTTCTTCACAATTGGGCAAACAGTTTTAAAGACAGAAAAACCCCGCTTTCTAAAAGGTTTATTGAAGATTTTAGAAAAGATTTATACTTTGCAAAAGAAGAAGATCTTGGTTCTTCAGAAATTAAAAATATTTCTGTAAACTTTAACAACGTTGCTTACAATGAGTTAAAAGACAAGAAAGATATTCTTCAACTTTTTTTAAAAAAAGAGCTAAAACCAAAACAAAGTGCCACCATAAATATTACGTACGTTATCAAGATACCAAATGCACGGTTTACCGGCTATGGTTTCTATAAAAACGGTTACAGATTAAGGTATTGGTACATAACACCTGTAATTTATAAGAATGGTTGGCAATTAATGAGTAATTTAAATTTAGATGATTTATTTGAAGACAACACTACTTTTAATATTGAACTTAAAATACCTAAAGTACTCTCTTTAACAGGCAGTCTAAAACAAATAAAAGAGACTTCTAAAAACCATAACTTATTTAAATTGTATGGGAAAAATGAAAAGGATGTCATTTTAGACATTCAAAAAATAAACACGTTTAAACAGTTTAGCACAGATGCCCATGAAATACAAACAGATATTTTAGAGGAAGCACTAAATAGCAACTTAACGAAAGACATTTTAAATAGAGAACTACAGTTTTTAACAACTTACCTTGGCGTTTTACCCATCGATAAAATAATGATTGATGAAGTAATGCGTACTAAAAATCCTATTTACGGATTGAATCAATTGCCCAGCTTTATAAGGCCCTTTTCAGCTGTTTTTAAATATGACCTAACCCTGTTTAAGGCGCTTTCAAGAAAATACTTAAAGCAAACACTACTCATCAATGAAAGAAAAGAGTATTGGTTAATAGACGGATTACAGAACTATTTAATGATAGAATATGTAAATAAGTTTTATCCAGAAATGAAACTTTTAGGAAAAGCTGCTGACACTTGGTTTCTAAGAAGATCTGAGGTGTCTAAGTTAAAATTCAATGATAAATATCCTTTTATATATCAATTTACTGCTAGAAAATTTCTAGATCAATCTCTAAATACCTCCGCAGACTCACTGTCTAATTTTAATAGAAAAATTGTAAGTAAATACAAAGCGGGCCTCGGCTTTAACTACTTAAAGGGCTATATAGGAGAGGAAGTATTAAATCAAAGCATCAAAGAGTTTTATCAAAAAAATAAATTACTTATTACAAAAAGCGCTGACTTCAAATCAGTTTTGTACAAAAACACAAGCAAAGATCTTCAATGGTTTTTTAATGACTACATCAACACCAATAAAAAAATAGATTATACAATTGGTAAAGTAAGAAAGACAAAAGACAGTTTAAAAATTACTCTTAAAAATAAACGAAATATTACAGCGCCAATTGCCTTATACGGTATAAAAAATAATAAAATAACTTACAAAAAATGGTTTTCTAATATTAAAGACACCTTAACTACAAGCGTTCCAAAAGGGGTGTTTGACCAATTGGTTTTAAATTATGAAAACATCTACCCAGAATACAATACACTCGACAATTATTACAATATCGAGAAACAGTTTTTTAACAAACCGTTAAAACTCTCTTTCATAAAGGATGCAAAAGCACCTAATTATAATCAATTATTTTACCAACCTACTTTTAGCTATAACTTTTATGATGGTTTAATTTTAGGGGTAAAAATGCACAACAAACCTCTAATAAAAAGAAACTTAGAGTTTAGAATAGCACCAGGTTACGCGACTAAAAGCAACACTGTAAATGGCTCATTTTCAGTGCTGTATAATCAATTTTTTAAAAACACCAGCCTTTACAAAATTTCTTATGGTATTGCGGGAAATACGCTTCAATACGCGCCAGAATTGTCTTATAGTTCTCTCATACCTTACATAGATATTCAATTTAAAAGAAAATCTTTAAGAGATGCCACAAGTAAATTTATTAGAGCCAAAGTTGTGCATATTAATAAAGAAATTCGCCCTTTAAAGATTAAAACAGAGCAAGACAATTACAGCGTGCTTAGTCTAAGTTACAATTATATAAATCCTGATATCATCGAAGAAACTCGCTTTAATGTAAATACAGAGTTTGCTAAAAACTTTTCTAAAATTTCTGCAGATTTTAGATACAGAAAGCTAACATCTTCTGACACACAGCTAGATTTTAGAGTGTTCGCAGGAGCATTTATTGACAATAAATCTAAAGGAGATTACTTTAGTTTTGGTTTAGACCGCGCAAATGATTATTTGTTTCAATTAAACTACTATGGCCGCTCAGAAGATTCGGGTATTTTTAGCCAGCAATACATTATCACAGAAGGTGGCTTTAAATCTGTTTTACCAACAAGGTTTGCAAATCAATATATGTTGTCTTTAAACTCTAGTATTGGTTTATGGCGTTGGGTAGAATTTTACCACGATGTTGCTTTTCTAAAAAACAAAAAAGAACGCCTTTTCTTTGGATATGAAAACGGAATTAGATTCAACTTTGTTCATAATATTTTTGAAATATATTTTCCATTATACTCAAATAATGGTTGGGAAATTTCTCAAGAAGCATATGCACAAAGTATAAGATTTACTTTTACAGGCGATGTGAATAGTATTTATAATTTTTTTAGAAGAGGTTTCTTATAAAAAATTAAATACTAAAAACTAACCGAACTCTTTTATTGCACTATTCGCAATTAAAGTATTAATTCATACCTTTTTATTGACGAATATTTAATAAATATTTATATTTATAAATATCAACTAAAAAAAACTACCTTTGTGTAAGCCTAAAAAAAGAAAAAATGTCGCAGAAAACGCTGATTCAAGATAAAAAAGAACTTTCATTTAAGGATTTTAAGGAAGAAGTATTAAACGACTATAAGATTGCTAAAATAAGTAGAGAATGTAGTTTACTTGGTAGAAGAGAAGTTCTAACAGGAAAAGCAAAGTTTGGTATTTTTGGTGATGGAAAAGAAGTGCCACAACTAGCAATGGCAAAAGCCTTTAAAAAAGGTGATTTTAGATCTGGATATTATAGAGATCAGACCTTTATGATGGCTATTGGAGAACTTACAGCACAACAATTTTTTGCAGGTTTGTATGCGCATACAGACATAGAAATAGAACCAATGTCTGCCGGAAGGCAAATGGGTGGTCATTTTGCTACACACAGTTTAAACGAAGATGGCAGTTGGAAAAATCTTACAAAGCAATACAACTCTAGTGCAGATATTTCACCTACAGCGGGCCAAATGCCACGTTTATTAGGGTTGGCACAAGCATCTAAAATATACAGACACGAAAAAAGTGTTCAGCACAAAACTAATTTTTCTAACAAAGGAAATGAAGTTGCCTGGGGAACCATTGGAAATGCAAGTACCAGTGAAGGTTTATTTTTTGAAACCATAAATGCAGCTGGTGTTTTACAAGTACCCATGATTATTAGTGTTTGGGATGACGAATACGGAATTTCTGTACACGCAAAGCACCAAACGACAAAAGAAAGTATTTCTGAAATTTTAAAAGGATTTCAAAGAGATAATGAGGCGAAAGGATACGAAATAATTGTGGTAAATGGTTGGGATTATGTGCACTTAGTTGACATTTACAACAAAGCAGCAGAAATTGCGAGAGAACAACATGTACCCGTTTTAATTCACGTAAAAGAATTAACGCAACCGCAAGGACACTCAACTTCTGGCTCTCACGAAAGATATAAAGGCAAAGAAAGGCTTCAATGGGAAAAGGACCATGACTGTCTTACGAAAATGAGAGAATGGATTTTAGATTTTGAATTAGAAACGGAATCTGGAGAAGTCTTGCGTTTTGTGGATTCGGAAGAAGAAATAATCATCTTAGAGAAAGAAGCAAAAAAAACAGTAACTACTGCAAAAAGAAATGCTTGGAATGCATACAATAACGAGTTAATAGCAGAAACTGAAGTTGCTGTAAAGTTATTAAACAGGGTTGCCGAAAAAAGTAACAATGGTGCTTTTATTACAAAATATAAAAACGATTTAGCAGAAATAGCGGAGCCTATTGTAAAAGACATTTTAATAGCTGCTAGAAAATCGCTTCGTTATTTAAAAGAAGAGGAATTTGCAGAAAAAACAGAACTTCAAAATTTCATAAAGGCAACTATAAAAGATGCTGGCAGTAAATACTCCTCTTATTTATTAAGTGAAAGTAAATACAGCGCATTAAACGTTGAAGAAAAAAGACCCGTATACGCTCAAAACCCGAACTTGGTAGATGCAAGAGTTGTAATGAGAGATAACTTTGATGCCATCTTAAAAAAACATCCAGAAGTAGTTATTTTTGGTGAAGATGCAGGTTTTATAGGAGATGTAAATCAAGGTTTAGAAGGACTTCAAGAAAAATATGGTGCGATTAGAGTTGCGGATACAGGAATTAGAGAAGCAACCATAATTGGTCAAGGAATTGGGCTGGCAATGCGTGGGTTAAGACCTATTGCAGAAATACAATATTTAGATTATTTACTATACGCCTTGCAAATAATGAGTGATGATTTAGCAACACTTCATTATAGAACTTTTGGAAAACAAAAAGCTCCTTTAATAATTAGAACCCGTGGTCATCGATTAGAAGGAATCTGGCATGCAGGCTCTCCAATGGGCGGAATTATAAATAACGTTCGAGGAATGCACGTGCTAGTGCCAAGAAACATGACCAAAGCAGCAGGTTTTTACAACACATTGCTAGAAGGTGATGAACCCGCAATAGTTATAGAATGTTTAAACGGATATCGTTTAAAAGAAGAGCTACCTGTAAACTTAGCCGAATTTAAAACGAAGATTGGCCTTGTAGAAACTATAAAAGAGGGTACAGATATTACCATCGTTTCTTATGGCTCTACATTAAGAATTGTTGAAGAGACTGCTAAAGATTTAGAACAGGCAGGAATAAGTATAGAAATTATTGATGCACAAAGTTTACTACCTTTTGATTTAAATAGCGATTGTGTAAAAAGTTTAGCAAAAACCAACAAACTATTGGTAGTGGATGAAGATGTTCCTGGAGGCGCTTCCGCTTATCTTTTACAAGAAATTTTAGAAAAACAAAATGGGTACCAATACTTAGATAGTAAACCTTGTACCTTAACGGCAAAAGCACATAGAACTGCCTACAGTACAGATGGAGACTACTTTTCTAAACCTTCTGCAGAAGATATTTTCGAGAAAGTATATGCGATTATGCACGAATCTAATCCGAATAAATACAAGAGCTTATTTTAATACGCTTTTTTATCCTAATCAAAATGCTCAAAAAAATCAATTTTTTTGAGCATTTTTTTTAACACAATAATAAGAATTCTTTTCAATGTTTTTAATAATTTAGTGTACCCAACTATCAAAAAACCAACCAATGAAAAACATACTATTATTTGCACTACTTTTTGTTTTTATGCTTCCAATAAATACCAATGGACAGAGAAGAAAAGCGAAAGGAAAAAGAGAGAGAAAAAAAACTACGAAACCTGAAAAAAGTAAAGTTCTTACCTATGTAGACTTTGTAAAGAAAGACAGCAAAACAGATGAAGGTTTATTTAAAGTACATGAAAATAAAGAAAACTTCTTATATGAAATTCCGAAGTCTTATTTAGGCAAAGAAATGCTATTGGTGACAAGAATTAAAGAACTTCCTGCAGATTTAGGCGGTGGTTACGTAAACGCTGGCTCTAAAATGAACACACAAGTAATTGTTTGGGAAGCTTACAAAGATAAAATACTACTAAAAGTAAAATCTTACAACGCCATTGCAAATGACTCTTTGCCAATTTACAAATCTGTAAAAGCAAATAATTTAGAACCTATTATTTATGCCTTTGACATACAAGCTCAAAATATAGATTCTACTGCTGTTCTAGTAGATGTAACCAAGTTATTTTCTACCGATGTAAAAGCAATTACAGGACTACCAGCGTACTTCAGAAAAACATACAAAGTAAAAAAATTAGATACCTCTAGAAGCTTTATTCACAGTATAAAAAGTTACCCAGAAAATATTGAAGTTGTGCAAGACTTTACTTTCGAAGCAGATGCACCACCAAGCAATAAAAGCACAAATACCATTACCATGCGCATCAATCAGTCTATGATTTTGTTGCCAGAAAACCAAATGATGTCTCGTGTTTATGACAAAAGGGTTGGTTATTTCTCCATAGGGAATGTAGATTATAATTCTGAAGCTTTAAAAGCAGATAGTAAAAGATATATTAAACGATGGCGTCTAGAACCAATAGACGAAGCTGCCTATAACCGTGGCGAACTAGTGGCTCCTAAAAAACCGATTGTTTATTATTTAGATCCTGCGACTCCAGTAAAATTAAGAAAATACATAAAGCAAGGAGTAGATGATTGGCAAAAGGTTTTTGAAACAGCAGGATTTAAAAATGCTATTATGGCAAAAATGCCTCCAACAAAAGAAGAAGACCCAGAATTTAGTATGGAAGATATTCGGTATTCTTCTATTAGATACGTAGCAAGTACCACAAGAAATGCAACAGGACCTAGTGTTGCCGATCCAAGATCTGGTGAGATTTTAGAAAGTGATATCATCTGGTATCACAACCATTTGCGTTCATATAGAAATAGGTACTTATTAGAAACTGGAGCAGCCAACCCGTCTGCAAGGACTTTAAATACTTCAGATGAAGAAATTGGCGATATGATGCGCATGGTAATTGCACATGAAGTTGGACATGCTTTAGGATTGCCACACAACATGGCGGCTAGTTTTGCGTATCCAACAGACTCTTTACGCTCAGGAAGTTTTACGCAGAAAAACGGAATTGCAGCAACAATTATGGATTATGCTAGGTATAACTACGTGGCACAACCCGGTGATAAAAACATTCGCTTTATTAGACAACTTGGACCTTATGACCACTATGCCATCAACTGGGGATATCGTAAAATAGCAGCTGTAAATAAGTCCGAGGATGAGGTGAAAACATTAAACACATGGATTGAAGACAAAGCAGACAATCCTATTTATAGGTTTGGTGGACAACGCTTTGATCCTTCTGCACAGACCGAAGGAATAGGAAATGACCAAGTAAAGTCTAGTACTTACGGTGTGAAAAACTTAAAAATTGTAGCTAAGAATTTACCAAAATGGACTTCTGACCAAACAAATAACTATGAAGATTTAAGTGAATTGTATGGCGAGCTATTAAGCGTGTGGGGCAGATATGTTGGGCATGTAGCAGGAAATATTGGTGGCGTTTATGAATTCAACAAAAAACCTTCTCAAACAGGAAACGTCTATGTTGCTGTTACAAAAGCGAAACAAAAAGAGTCTTTAAATTGGTTGCACACAAATGTTTTTGAAACTCAAAATTGGCTACTCGATAAAAATATTCTAAATAAAATTGAGGAGGCTGGCTATGCAGACATCATGCAGAAATACCAAAATAGGTTCTTGAACACTTTACTGAATGCTAAAACCTTAAAGAGAATGATTGATGCAGCCATCATTCAAGAGGATAATTATACTGCAGTTGCAATGATAGGAGATTTAAGTAGTGGTCTTTTCTCTGAAACAAAAACAACTAAAAATGTAGGTCTTCACAGACGAAACCTCCAAAAATCATTTCTTCAAAGCATGGCAAACTTAATGAAAGAAGCATCTGTTAGGAATACAGATATTCCTTCTATTGTTCGTGGCGAATTGACCACTTTAAAACAACAGTTAAATTCCGCTAGTAAAAGAACTGTAAATAAAATTACAAGGTATCATTACAAAGACGCATTTGTAATGATTGATGGAATCTTAGATCCTAAATAATAATAATAATAATAGTCTTCGACAGGCTCAGGCTGACAGTTGTTATATTTTATTGGTAGTACAGCAATTATCTTTAATTCTGACAATCCATAAGAATAGATAAATAACGCTTAAGCAGCAAAATGTCTAACTGAGCTTGTCGAAGTGCTTATAATCTTTTCAAAAGAGCATTTCCTATTGCGCATTCTAAACAACGTTTAGGTGCGCAATACTTATTTTTAAGCTCTAACAAAGCTTGGGTTTCAAAAGCATTTTTGGCACCAACACCAATTTCAGAAAATTTAGAAATAACACTGTTTTTCTCTGCTTTTATGTTTTTAAGCAATTTTAAAAAAGAGGCTGTGTCCACTTCTACTCTACTTTTTTCATATAAAAACTTTAAAGGTATAATGGTATTAATAACTAACAAATCTACAAAGGAACTCGTTAATTTTTTAGGCGATGGTTTTGAGATGGATTCAAAATTATAATGTGTTTTCCAAAAGGGATGTATTTCAACAGCAAACAATTCATAAAAATCTTTTAGATTGCTTATTTCCATCAATTTAGAGAATAAATTCTGATGGGCATTAAATAACGAGACTAATTGCGCAATTCTAATGGTAGGGAAATTATTAGGGCGCATTCTAAAAAAAGAAAACTCGTTTTTAGGAAGTGCGTTTATCTTAAATTTATGCTTTAAATAGCTGTATTCTCTTTTTAACTGTTGGTAATATCCATCCTCTATTTCTTCCTCTAAAAAACCTGCTTGCCCAAATAACAAAGCAGCAAACTCATTTTCATTAAAACCAATCTTCTGAATAATGGAAAAATCTATAGACTGTGCCAATCTTAAAAAAGCATCTGCGTTTACTTTTAAACCGAAATTCTTCGCTAAAAGTTGAAACAAAACAGCTTCGAAATTATTGTTTTCTTGTTGTAGTAATCTACTTATTTCAATAGATTTTCTTTCTAAACGTTCAAAAAACAACCGCTCTTTCCAATTAGAAAAGGTAAATTCATCAACAGTAACAATGGCATCTTTGCAGGGAATCCAACTAGTTGGTGTAAGAAACAGCTTTCTATAATTATTCAAAACACTAGCATCTACAAAGTCTTTTAAAACCAACGTTGGTAATGGTTTGTTATTTTTCATAAAAATAACAGCATCGTTCTCCCAAACAACATGTAAAATAACAGCATCATAATTTGCATCCGTTTCATGGTTGTGTAGATACCAATCTGAAGCTTTTGTATGCAACTCTACATTACCAATCCAAGTTTGACCTTCTATTTTTAATTGTGCATTTAAGAAGTCTGGCCCTGCGTTTTTATTATGCAATCCAGACTTTAAAATAGTGAAACTCTCTTTATTTGTTGTTTTAAAATCGACCTTAGAAAACATTTTGTATTTCCATACTTAATGCAAAAAATCTTCGTTCATGCTTTTTACTTTCAAGGTACAAAAAAATTGATACTTCTATAAATTTATCTAATTAACAACCACTCAAAAAGAAAGAATATTGCCTTATTTTTGCACTTCAAAATAGCAAAAATGAATATTATAGATAGCTTAAAATGGCGTTATGCTGTTAAAAAGTTCGATACAGATAAGGAGCTTTCGGAAGCGCAAGTAAATACATTAAAAGAAGCTTTTAATTTAACCGCTACTTCTTATGGTTTACAGCCTTTGAAATTAATCGTAATAAAGAATAAAGTGGTGCAAGAAAAGTTGGTTCCATTTTCATGGAATCAGCAACAAATTCTGCAGGCTTCGCACCTATTGGTTATTTGCATACAGGATAATTACACCTCTAAAGAAGTAGAAAATTACTTCAATTTAGTGCAAAAAATTAGAAACACGCCAGATGCGGTTATCAATCCGTTTAAAAAGTTTTTAACTGCGGAAATCGCAAAAAAAACACAAGAGGAATTATACATCTCAAATAAAAATCAAGCATACATTGCACTTGGCAATTTGCTAACTGTATGTGCTTTAGAGGAAATAGATTCTTGTCCGATGGAAGGTTTTACTCCAGATAAATATGATGAAATTTTAAACTTAAAAAAGGACAATCTAAAATCTGTACTAGTATTGCCTGTTGGTTTTAGAGCAGCAGATGATTATATGAAGAATTTGTCTAAAGTAAGAAAAGATCTTTCTGAGTCTATCATTGAGATTTCTTAAATCATCATTTATAAATTTACTTTTCGGCTTCGTTTAAAAGATATCTATCGTGTCTTTTGAAACGAAGCCGAAACTTTTAAAAGCCTACTAAAACCTTTTAAAGACAGCTAAAAAATCGTATTTTTGAAGTGAAATTAAAAAGATAAAAAATGAGTATAGCAGTAAGGAATTTAGCACCAAAAGAAGTTTGGAATATGTTTGCAGATTTGAATGCAGTTCCTCGTCCTTCAAAGAAAGAAGCACGTGTTATTCAATTTATAGTTGATTTTGGTAAAAATCTGGGTTTAGAAACTTTTGTAGATAAAGTTGGTAATGTTATCATTAAAAAAAGAGCTACCAAAGGTTTAGAAGACAGAAAAACAGTGGTTTTACAGAGCCACCTAGACATGGTGCATCAAAAAAATTCAGATACTATCTTTGACTTTGACGAAGAAGGAATTAAAATGGTAGTGCAAGGAGATTGGGTTACTGCAGATGGCACCACTTTAGGTGCTGATAATGGCTTAGGCGTTGCTTCCATTATGGCCGTTTTGGCTTCCACAGAAATTGAACATCCAAACTTAGAAGCACTATTTACCATTGATGAAGAAACAGGCATGACAGGTGCAATGGGCTTAGAAGGTGGTGTTTTGAAAGGTGCTATTTTACTAAACTTAGATACAGAAGAAGACGATGAAATTGGTATGGGTTGTGCTGGTGGCGTTGATGTAACTGCAACAAGAACGTACAAAGAAGAAGAAGTTTCAGAGAATTCAATAGCGTTTTCTATTGCTATAAAAGGCCTAAATGGTGGGCATTCTGGAATGGATATCATCAAAGGCTTAGGGAATGCTAATAAAATAATGAACCGTTTATTGTTTGATGGTTTTATTAATTTTGGTTTGAGAGTTTCTGAAATTAATGGCGGTAGTTTGCGAAATGCAATTCCAAGAGAAAGTTTTGCTTCGGTAACAATAGACAAGGTCTCTAAAGACGCCTTTTTATTTGAAACAAATGCGCTTATCCAAATTATAAAAGAAGAGTTTTCTTCAATTGAGAAAAATTTACATATTGATATTCAAGAAACGGAACATCCAGCCAAAGTAATGGAATTGGGTGTGCAAGAAGGCTTTTTAAAATCTATCTACGCTGCTTTTAATGGCGTATATCGCATGAGTCCGGATATTACAGGCTTGGTAGAAACGTCTAACAACATTGCAAGGATTGTTGTGAAAAATGGCCAAATTAAAATAGGCTGTTTAACACGATCCTCTTCAGAAACGAATAAAATAGATTTGGCAAACTCATTAAAATCTGCTTTTGAACTGTCTGGTTTTGATGTTGAACTTTCGGGAGAATATCCTGGTTGGCAACCAAATATAAAATCAGAAATACTAGATATTGTTTCTAATTTATATGAAAACTTACATGGCGAAAAAGCAAAAGTGGAAGCGTGCCATGCCGGTTTAGAATGTGGAATTTTAGGTCAAAATTATCCAGAAATGGACATGGTTTCCTTTGGTCCAACCATTAGAGGAGCGCATTCTCCTGATGAACGCGCAAGCATTTCATCTACACAGAAATTTTGGAACTTTTTCATTGAAATACTAAAGAATATCCCAAAAAAATAACACCCTAATAAATGTTTAAAGTCGAAGATTTTCTTCGGCTTTTTTTCCACTCTTTTTTATAGAAAAAGGAACAAACCTACTTCTCAATAAACTGATTTACAGTAACTTAAAATTTTATTCTTTTTTTAATATCTTTCACTTTTAAAAGTCATAAAAAAATGTAAATTTACAGTAACAAAAACTCAGTAATTTTTATGGGGAAAATCATTGCAATCGCAAATCAGAAAGGTGGAGTTGGTAAAACTACCACAAGCATAAACTTAGCAGCTTCTTTAGGTGTTTTAGAGAAAAAAGTACTATTAATTGATGCTGATCCCCAAGCAAACGCCTCTTCTGGTCTCGGAATAGATGTAGATGCTGTAGAAGGCGGAACCTATCATGTTTTAGAACATTCCCTTTCGGCAAGAGATGCCATTGTAAAAACAACCTCACCTAATGTAGATATTATTCCTGCAAACATCGATTTGGTAGCTATTGAAATCGAATTAGTAGACAAAGCCGATAGAGAATACATGTTAAAAAAAGCATTGGCTGCTATTAAGGATGATTACGATTATATTTTAATTGATTGCGCGCCCTCTTTAGGTCTAATTACCCTAAATTCTCTGGTGGCTGCAGATTCAGTAATTGTGCCTATTCAATGTGAGTATTTCGCTTTAGAAGGTTTAGGGAAATTACTAAACACCATAAAAAGTATTCAAAATATTCATAATAGCGATTTAGAAATTGAAGGACTTTTATTAACGATGTTCGATTCTCGATTGCGCCTTTCTAACCAGGTTGTAGATGAAGTTAGAAAGCATTTTTCTTCCATGGTTTTTGAGACAATTATAAGAAGAAACATCCGTTTAGGAGAAGCACCAAGTTATGGCGAAAGCATTATAGCATACGACGCAACTAGTAAGGGTGCCGTAAATTATTTAAATTTAGCCCAAGAATTAATAAAAAAGAATTCGTAAAATGGCAAAAGCAACTAAAAAACAAGCGCTAGGTAGAGGATTGTCTGCTTTATTAAAAGACACCCCCAACATAAATTCTGCCACAGACAAAAACGCAGAAAAGTTAGTGGGCAGTATTATAGAACTCGCATTAGAATCTATTGACGTAAACCCGTTTCAACCAAGAACTTATTTTGATGAAGAAGCGTTGCGAGAATTAGCAAGCTCTATTAAAGAGTTAGGTGTAATTCAGCCAATTACCGTAAGAAAATTAGAAGGAAATAAATTTCAGTTGGTTTCTGGAGAACGCAGATTTAGAGCTTCAAAATTAATAGGAAATAAGACAGTACCCGCATATATTAGATTGGCAAATGACCAAGAAATGCTTGAAATGGCCTTGGTAGAAAACATTCAGCGTAAAAATTTAGACCCAATAGAAGTGGCACTTTCTTACCAACGCTTAATTGATGAAATTCAATTAACACAAGAAGAGTTAAGCACTAGAGTTGGTAAAAAACGTTCTACAGTTACTAATTATTTGCGTTTATTAAAACTAGACCCTATTTTACAAACAGGTATGAGAGACGGTTTTATATCTATGGGACATGGTCGTGCAATGATAAATGTAGAAAGCACAGAAGATCAATTGGCTATCTATGAAAAAATATTAAGAGAAAAATTATCTGTAAGACAAACAGAAGAATTTGTAAAGATCTTAAAAGCAGGAACCCTTGCAAAGCCGAAGAAAAAAGCAGTGCCTACCTTTATTAAAAGCAGTTTAAAAGACATCAATGAATACTTTGGTCATAAAGTAGCCGTTACTGTAAGTAGCAATGGTAAAGGGAAAATATCCATTCCTTTTCATTCTGAAGAAGATTTTAACCGCATAAAAAATTTACTTAAATAAGTGTTTTCAAAAAACAACATCTTCGTGTATTTCCTTTTACTTGTTTCTTCTACTCTT
>ENA-ORXF01001212-ORXF01001212.1-marine-metagenome-genome-assembly--contig:-NODE-1212-length-17044-cov-8.737962_pt1 | contig 17044 bp, 21 predicted proteins | sample MGYA00237864_ERZ511476 | MGnify/ENA primary metagenome ERZ511476 (study PRJEB26306, sample SAMN06343908) | marine metagenome | isolation source: coastal waters | place: Atlantic Ocean: West Antarctic... | reverse complement strand
GTAGATTGCCATAACCCGTAGCTGTCGTAAATGCCATTGTATTATCCTTTGCATTAGACACAGATACAAACTTAAATTGTAAATAAGGAGGCTAATTCTTTTGGGTAACATCATTTGAGAAAGTTGGCCAACCTTCTAAACAATGGGCCAGAGACATTAGGTAATCACTAGAACTATTTATGTTTGTGAAAAAGGATTATTGCAGGTAACCAAATAGTTGGGGCTGCAATAAACCTGTTGTATATAGTTATATTCTTTATTGATAGTTTGTCAAGTCTTTTATCGTGCGCTACCCGATATATCGTAGATAAAGTTACCACCACGAATAGCTTCCATAATTTCGTCTTGATGTTTTTCATACTCTTTAGTTGTCATTTTGTTAACACGTGACTCAGATAACTTATTGTTGTTAGCTTCAGCATCGGGTTGACTTCTAGTGTTTCGAGTATTAACTGACTTAGCAGCGTCTTTAGTGTTGCTAGGCTTCTTTGTTTTAATGTTCATGTCTGACTTATACAGATCAATCGCACGTGATGCAGACCTTGCATCGTTCTCATTTTCATACAGAGCGTCTTGAACCCACTTAGGTTGTTCGTCTGCCCAATCATGAAACTCATCGCTATCACGAATCTCACCAAAGTCAGGGTGTACTTTAAGTAACTCTACCTCTGCCCGATCACGTGTTGCGGATTCCCGCATAGCATCAATCTCTTTTACCCGATCCTCTAGACCTGCCTGTTGTTCACGTGCCTTCTTAATGGCAATGGTTTCAACAATGGCTGCTACATCGGGATATTGTTTTGCCCAAGAATCAATGTCTTCATCTGACTTAGGCAATTGCATTTCTTGTGCGGCACTCTGTTTAAGCTGAGACTCAAGACTACCAATACGTTTCTCTAAGTCTTCTTTAGCTTTCTGTGATCCCCGCCGTAGATCAGCATAACGTTTCTTGTAGCTTTTTTCTTCAGCACCTTCTGGCTCTGCTTCTTCTTTAGCTTCAACTTCCTCTACGTTATCACGTTCTTCTATTAACTTTTTTAGTTCTGCTTCATCTTCTTCTACTCGCTCACGTACTCGACTGTTACGTTTCATTACCATAGACTTTGGTGCTTCTTGTACTTGTACTATTTCGTTTTCCATTTTAGTTCCTGTTTACTGGGGCCACCGTAGCCTGTGTTTAGGGGGGTGAGTAGCCAGTCATATATAGCGGGTTAAATACGTGCCGCTAAACCACGCTTCATAGGAGGTAGTACTTCTTCTTCTATTGCATCTCCAGTTTCACCTGCAAGTGCAGCAACCCTTGGCCCTAATACAAAACCTAATAGCTTTGCCATTTTAGTACCTGCAATTTCTCCAAGGGATGCTTTGTCTTCTTCTGATAAAGTATTGAGCCTAGCCGTAACTTCACCCATGTACTCTTCAAATGTTTGCTCTTCTTCCATTTACTTACCTACCTTCTTTTTAATAATGCCAGCAACGTATACTATAGGATGAATAAATTTACACCAGATATTACCTAGTAGATCATCCTTAGCTTTACCTTTAGTAAGTACGTAACGTAAATGTTGTGTTCTATGTTTTGCTAATGCAGAACCTAACTTAGTTAGTATAGAACTATTCTTCATACCTTTAACGTATGGTTTGAATAACCAATGGTAACCTACTTGGTGGTGTATTGTCAAGTACCTTTCTTGATATATGTGCCAGATTTTCATAGCTTGTTGCCAATCTGCCAGTTCTGTTTGACGGTACATCTCTGTACAGACAATTGCTTTATCTTTCGGGCCATTCTCATCGCTTTGATTATTTTCATAGCCACCGGGATTAGTTTTAGTTTGCGGGTAGTTAGCACTTTTAGTTAGAGGGTTAGTACTATTTCCACCTTGCGCACGGTTAGCATCTTCCCTACTGTAGTCTGCTCCAATGATACGATCTGGTACTCCATTTACAGTACCTATCTTTCTTTCTGTACGAGAGCCATCACGTTTTTTTACTAATGCGTTTATCTCAGGGGTCCATGTAACCTCACCACTACTGTTTGTAGCTGCCTTTATTTTAGCATTAATATTTTTTTGAATTGATGCTCTACTACTAGATGAACGAGAGGATGTTGTAGAACGATCCGTAGTACCTAGTACTCCATCTTCGTATTCTTCGCCATCAAAAGGAGTAAGAAAATTAGCAGCATTTTGATAGAGGTTATTTACTCTGTTTCCATCTTCATCTACTAATACATTGTTTACATATTCCTTACCATCACCGGGAGTAAGTCTATTAGCAAAATCTTGATAGCCAGTATTGGGAGTAGGTCTAGCTTTAGGTCGCACTGTAGCCGTAGATTTAGTTGGTGCAAGGTTAAGTTGTGTATCTGTAATAGCAGTAGGAATAGCAGCTTCTGTTTGTGTAGTCCGAGGACGGCCTGATAAATTAGTAATATTAGCATTACGCATAGTCAGTGCCGCAACCTCATTAGCATCCGCATTACGTGGGTCAATTTGTTGTGTACCTACGTCATATTGGTCAGCAACTGTTTGTATAGGTGGGGATTGCCCGTATGTAGATGGGCTAATTAAACGATCAGGTCCACCTCTTCCAGCTTCACCTACACTTCTTTGAGGATTAATAGTTGGAGGCGTTGATTGTGCTACAGGTGTAGTAGCAACATTTGTTTCTTCTACAGGTGCGGGAACATAGTTACCTTGAGCACGTTCAGCTGCAGCTTGTAAACTATTAGGATTATAACGAGGAACATTATCGAATGGACCCCCGCTTAATATAGGAGAACTTTGAGTTTCTGCAACTGATGGCACAAACGCCTCAAGTTGTGCATCATTATATGCATTAATTTTACCTGCACGTTTTATAGGAGGATTATTTCCTGCACCCAAGACTGTTTGTGGGCGTGACCTTGGGTCAATAGGAGGGGGTGTATAAGAAAAATCCTCAGTCATTTGCCTATTAGCTGCTTCGTTATTATATTTTCTTAGCTGTCTTTCCATAGTTGCATTAGCTGCATCACCTGTGGCAATAGCATCGTCCTGAGCTTTTTCTTCAGCTTCTGTACGGGGGAAGTATGTAAAGGCATCACGGGCATCTGTAGGAGGATAGTACTTACCCTCACTCATTTGCCTATTAGCTATAATAGTGTCAGCTTCCCTTTGAGAAGTAATTTCGTTTTGGTTACGAATTAAATCTACAGCCTCACGAGCTTCTCTAATTTGTTTTTCTCGTCTCGCTAATACCGCAGCACTATAAGAGTCTTGCGCTCTTTTTTCAGCTGCTAACTCCCTAACATTTACGTCTTGTATACCAAAGTCTGGAGTTTCTGTAGTACGGGGAGGTGTATAAGAAAAAGCCTCCGTCATTTGCCTATTAGCTGCTTCGTTGTCGTACCTTCTTTTTTCACTTTCTGCTCTAGCATTAGCATCAGCCACTCTACTATCTTCTAATTCTTTATACTCTGCTGCTCTTGCTGCATTGCTTTGATCTATATTAGCTCTAGTAGAACTATACTCTCTAGTCTCAGAGGTAGGTTGCTCTGGTGCAAGTTTAGGTAAACCTCCTACTTGACTTTGCTGCATACGATCTTCTGCATTTAACCGAGGTTCTATAGATGATTTTTTATTTGCCTCTATAAATACGCCATTTTTAAATAGACCCTCTTCTACAAGATCGCCAAACCTAAGAGTTCCTTGTCCGTTCGGTTCGTCATCCTTGAACTCACCCATGTAGCTAGCACCATTACTATATGACTGATAGCCTTCTCCCTGTCTTTTACCATCTTTATCTACATTACCAATGTATCTTTTACCATCCATAGAAGTTTCATCAACAAAACTAGCATTAACAAGGCCATCTACTGTGCGTACACCAGAGCCATCATTACTAAGTTCTATACCTAATTCAGCGGCTTGTTCTATTTCTCTTGCGGTGTACTTAGGTTCACCTAAAGGATTATCTGCAGATACTTCGGTCACTTCAACAGGAGGCGATTGTGTAGGAGGAAAGTATGAACCTGAAGCAGTTCTATCTTCTGGTTTACGTGGGTCTACAAATGGAGTTTCTCCTATACTTGCACCATTTTTTGATGCAGAACTAGCTATATCAGTTGTATAACCTTTATCTACAAGTAAACTATCAACCGCTTGTACAACAGAGTTAGTTTTATCAGTAGGTTTTAATTTAGCGTTATCTAACGTTTCATTTAGAATAGCAATATATCTAGCTCGCACTGCTCCACTTGAACCTTCAATCATACGATTTAAACGTTCTTCACTTCTACGTGTATGTTGTCTATTAGCACCGTACATCAAAGTTACACCACCGGGAATCATAGATGCAATAGCGTAGCCTAGTACTTTACCAAACTGATAACCTTTACCGTTTTCTAATTCCATACGTGCAGCAAATTCTGAATCTGACATACCTGCATAGTTAATGGATTCTGCAACAGATGCAGCGTTAGGATCACGGTATCCAGCAAATTGACCTGTACCATTTATGTCAGGTTCATTATCATTATTATTATTATTAGTGCTATTATAAACTGCAGCTACTGAGCCTGCAGCACTGGGTGCAACACCAGCTTCGCCAGCTACAGGAGTATATAACGAATAACCTTCTGGAACAGGTGTAGTAGGCTCTCCATTAATAAATGTAATAGCCATTGTTTCACCTGCAGCGTTACGGTATTCTTTTACTACCGTAGTTACACTATCCATGTAAGCTGAGTAATCAATCTCTGTTGTCTGTGTATTGTCTGTAGTAGGAACAGCCGCAGTGTCTAACGTTACTGTACCACCGGGAGCATACGAAGGAACAAAGCCACCATCAGCAAAGTCCATAGGTTCACCTGAACCACCTACAACTACAAGATCAGCCATACCAAAAGGCATATCGTCATCCATAGTTGCTTCGTCAGAATTACCCATCTGACCCATAGCTTCCATTTTCTTTAAGCCCATTTTAGCTTCTTGACGTATCTCCATCATCTTATCTAAACCGTGGTAGCGAACTACATCAGCAGGCATAATAAATTCACCTTCGCTTACGTTGGCGGGTATGTCATCACGTACACCTTCTTTAGTACCACCAATGGGTACTTCGTTACCTGATACCTCATCTATCATACCGCCCTCATCATTGAGGCCACCTTCTGCAAACATTCTCATTTGGTTGTTCATTGGTACTGCTCCACCTTCTGCCATGTCTAATTTTTTTTCAGTAGCCCCGCCTTTGCTACTACGTTTTTTTGCCGCATCCACAGCTTCTGGTATACTTTTATATCTTGGAAATTTCTTTCCTGTTTTTTCTTCATACTCAAGAGCAGTATTCCACGCATCATCACCTGTTCTAAGTACAGGCTCTTTTGTTTTTTTATCAAACCATATAGTAGGTATATTCCATGCTGTACCTTCGGGAGACTCCTCAGAGGCTAGATACTCTGTAGATTTCATACCACCTACTGTATCAATAGGTTTATGTTTTTTAGGATCAAAAGGTTCTAACTCAGACATTCTTTTGTACTTCTTCCCTTAGTAAAAGTAACCTACGCAAAGTATGTATTGACCCCTGCGCTCTGTAGAGTATAGTGCTATTGTCAGTTTGTTCCATAGCTCTTTGCTGCTGTGTAATTAGTTCATCAACGTAACTATTGAACTGGTCCCATTGTTGGCGGTTGGCCACCAGCGGCTTGAGGTTGTTGAGTAGGTTGTTGTTCATTTCCAGTAAATCCTTGCTGTCCCGGTGCGGGTACTCCACCTGTTCCTATTGTAGCACCACCAGCACCTGATGGGTCTGCTTGCGGTTGTCCGTCTTCTGGGGCAGGTAGTTCTTGTTGGAAGCCCTTCATTATCTCTGCCTGTATAGCAGCTTCATCCATATTGTTAGTTACTTTATCTGGATCAAGTTCAAGAGACTTTGCAATCTCCCGAATGATGTATGGGAATTTAGTAAATGGTGCAAGAGAAGGTTGTGCTGCAATCTGCATAAACTGTGTAAGGCGCTGACTACGTACTTCGTTAGCCATAAGACTTTCAGTACCACGTGCTTTAACTTCTAAATCGCCTTTAATGCTAGGATCAAAGTCAAACTGCATGTTAAAACGAAATAGTCCCTCCCCTAAAGGCCGTAGTAAGTAATCGTCAATGTTCTTAACAACCGACTTAATACTACCCTGTGCCGCACCCATAAGCATAGATATACCTGAAGCTGTGCGCCCTACTCCTGTAACACCTGTCTGTCCGTGAGCAAAGCTAGGAAAGCCAGTGCTTTCATCTGCTAGTACACGTGCCTTGTCAAACAACTGTAAGTTTTCACCTGATACGTTAGGAAACTTTGTACCAAAGATAGCTTGACCCGGTGCTCCACCTTGGCGTCTAAACACCTTGCCGGGGTACAAGGTTAAGTCTTGTCCCGGTACTAAGTTTGTTTCATCAATCTCTATTAGTAGATTACCTGATAGTACAGCATTATCTACGGCCATACGCATAAAACCATTCATTAAAGTTTGCGTGTCGCTCATGTTCTCAGCAATACCTACGCCAAAGAAACTGTAAGGATTAAGTTCATAGGGTGCTGCATGGTAAGGAATACGTGCAGGCTTAAATGGATTAATTACCATACGCAGTAGCTTACCATTACAAATCCATACGTTGGCTTGTAACTCATCTACTTCACTTAACTCAGGAGGAATGTCAACAGCTTGTTCTTCTAGCATAGAAACATCTACAGTACCCCAGTACTCTAGTACTTCAAAACGTTCTACTCCGTACTCAGGTGCGTAATCAGAAAGATCATCTTCCCATGATTCTTTGTTGTAGTTTTCCCCTAGTGCAATAGCGTCATCAATTACGTTGTTACGAAAGAATGGGCGGCGTTTAAGTTGGCGTAGCTGTGAGCGTGACATTTTGTGACGTTCAATAACGTACTGTGCTTCGTCCATGTTGTTTGCGTCTGGGTCAGGGTAAAAGTTCCACACAGATACATGAGATACCTGTGGTACTGTTTTAATAATAGGATCGTAGTTACCTTCTTCGTCCCACTTAGGGTACTCTTTATCTATAGCAAATGGACCCTTCATAACACCAGTACCAAAGAGTGCCATTTCAAATGCAGTATTACGCAGGTGTTTACTTGCGTTGGATTCTTCTAACTGGTCTTGTATTTTCTTCTGCATCTTCTTAGCAGCAACCATTGCGGGACTAAACGTAACAGCAGTAGGTGTCATACCTGTGCCACTCTTTAAACCATCAATGTCTTTTAGTTTATCTGTAAGGGGACCAAGCATTTCGCCTAGTGTTTTAGAAGTAGCTCCTCTAGGAAGTTCCTTGCCATCACCCTTGAAACCGTAGGGTGTTACTTCTTCATCTACTTGTGATTCTTTAATCTGGTCTGGTTCTTTAGGATCAAAGTGAACATCAGCAACTACACCTTCTGGTAATTCAGTAGGGTCAACAGTAAGTGGAAACTTATTATTTGCAAACATAATAGATTCTAACTGCTGGTATGCAGCTAGTGTCTTTGTTTTAGTTACTTTAATAAATACCCTAGACTTCTCAGCTTCTGTAAACTGAACGTCAGGACCGTAGATACCACGATAGTTTCTGTATGAATCTAACCAACGTTCTTCATCTTGCTGTCGGTAATCTTCTGCACGTTTATAACGACCTTCGATATAAGGAATAATGTTATTAGTTTTGTAGTCATCAATAGACGATTGTTCTGTATCTTCTAAAACAATTGACTCGTCTTCAATAAATATGTTATCTTCTTCCATTTAGGTTTCCTTAATATCCGAATTTAGAATCTGCTACAGGCATACTGTTTGCAGGAGTACCCCGACTGTCAAAGTCCCAAATACTAAAACGTGGTCTTGACATGATACCATACCTTAGTGCATCATACAAGTGGTCTTCTGAGTGCGTATCTACATCCTCTGGGTTCTTTTTATCCAGTGGTATAGCGGGTAGTTGAGATATTGTTTCAGTGCAGTTGTTAAAAAATACTAGTCTTGCTTCTTCTGTAAACTCGTCTACCTGTAACCGTCTGTGTATTTCGTTCTTACCAGCTACACGAGAGCCTTTACTTCTATCTGATGGACGCCAGCGGCATCCTCTCATTATCATTTGTTCCGCCAAAGAAGGGCCAGTGTCACCACGTTTATGCCACAAAGAACTGTCAAGAACTCCGTACCGCATATTGCCATCACCAGCTTCTAACTCAAGTACCATGTCAGCTAAGTCTACAGCAAGTACCTTAGATACGTATAACTCTCTGTATACTACCAGCTGCTCGTTAGGACTAACTGCAAACCAAAGGACACCTGTGTAACTTCCGTAACCGTAATCGCAAGCTCTAAACTTAACCCAGTTATTAGGAATATCAAATGGCTCAACTACGTGTGTGTTTCTATCAAACTCTGTAAAGGCTGCGCCTTCTTTAATGTCCCAATCACCGTCTAGTAGTTGCCTACGTTGTTGCTCAGGGAGAGACAAAAGCATTGCCTCGTAGTCACCTTGTTGAGACAAGTAAGGATTGTCTCGTAATCTTGCAGGTATAAACCTACGTTTAAATAATGCCCTACCTGCTTTAGCATGTCCAGCTGGGTACTTTAATTGCTCACCTGTGTCAATGTCTGTAGCTATGTATGACTTACCTGCAGGCGCAGGGTCAATAAACATCTTCTTAACCCAGTGATGTCCCCTTCCACCGGGGTTTGTAGTAGCTCTCATACAGAGAGGTAAGGTAGGGTCTGCCGATCTCAAGCGACTCCTCATATAATTCCAAGCGAAGGGTGTGGCCCATTGAGTTAGCTCATCAAATCCTATCCAGCTAAATGCTAAACCTTGGTATCGTGTAACGTCTTGGTCTTTGTCTAAGTAGCTTAACCAGAGTGTAGCACCCGATGGTGCAGTCCATGTCATCTTACGTTCAGACCACTTAATACCCGGCCAAATTTTAGGGTACATCTCTTGTGACTTAGTAATCAGTTCCCTTAGTTCTTCCGTAGTATGCCGTAGGAGCAAACCTGCGAAGGCTGGGACGTCCATGTAGCGTAACGGGTCAGCTAACATAGCGTAACTCTTTCCACCCCCTGCAGAGCCACCGTAGAGCACCTCACGTTCACTAGCTGCAAGGAAGTCAGTCTGAGGTCCAACATTAGGTTTAAAGATAATATTGTGATCTTCTTGAATCTTATCTGTAAACTGTTCTAGTATTACTGTAGGACTAGGCTGCTTTATCTTCTTTTTCTTTTGCACCGATCCTGTTGTTTTCAATTTCTTCCGCTTTGGCGATAGCCTTTTTGGCATAGTCTGCCCATCTGCGAAGGCTTCCAGCTTTGTTTTTTCTTTGTCGCTCATTGTCTAATCGTTTCCTTAATCCTACGTGTGAGATTGACCTACCTGTATTTCTGGTAAGCCAGTTTGCTACTTCCCGATACGAATACTGTTTAATGTATTTCTGTGCTTGCTCAAGCATATCAAGTTCGTGGCTGATTGGCAAGAGTATTCCGTTATCTTCTGGGTCTATTTCATACCCGTAAGGAATTGTTCTTGCTACACGTGGGATAGGAACCCATACGTTGTCTTCTTTTAAGTCTGTGGGTTGTGGTAACTTCCATGTACCTACTGGTTTAGTCATCGCAGGTACAAGCACTCATACTTTTTCCACATGTACATTCTTCTTCTTCTGCTTGCTTTGGTGGCATAAGCATTACACCGCCCTTAGCTTCTATCTGTACCTTCTCTGTCTTCACAAGGCCAGTACGATCCAGTAGTTCTTTAGCTGCTGCCATCTTATCACGAATACCTAACTCAGTAGGATCATACAAAGCACCTACCATAGCCATTGCAGCTTTAGGTACATTACGTGCTAGGTAACTGTGTGTTACATCTATGATCTCTTCTTTGAGGCTATTAGTAACTTCAAGGTTAGAAGTATTGGCAGAGTAACCCGCCATAAGTTTAGCAGTAGAGATGTCTCCACCTGCCTCATCCATAAGGACTGCTAAAAACTTTTGTTGACGTTCTGTTAACTCACGTGCCATTACTGTGTATCCTTATACCATTAGCTCAAAGTGTGGGCCATCAATGAATGGTCTACGATTTTGTGACCTGCGCTCATCAATGTAACTATTCATTGCGTCTTCCATAGTGCCTTCAAAGTAAGCTATGTTTGGTACTGTCCAAGCTGCGCCCCAACGAATGGGTGCATCTACTTCACGTGCAGCTTCAGCCATAGCGTCAGCAATGTCATCGTACAAGTTTAGTTCCCATGAGCCACGTGAACCAATGTACGCCATCAAGTCTACTGCGTGACCGTCTAGGTGCTTAGACTTCATAGTCTGACTTGCACCCTTAGCTACTAGAGCTTCTTGTTCTTTTGTAGTACGCATACCACAGATAACACCAAAGTCAATCTTACTTTTAAATATTGCACTATTAACTACTGCAATAAGACGTTCATCTAAACCTTCTAGTTTAGCTTGGCTTCGTGTACTTAATTTAAAAGTCATAGTTTAAGGTTTCCTTGCTTTAGGGCGTAGTGATTTTGCTGGTGCATTAGTAGATGTAGGTCGTGTCTTAGGACGTACCGATGTTTTAGGTGCTTCATTAGTAGGTTTCTTTTTTAACCTTGCAACTTCTACAGCAGCTACAGCATTATCTATATCTTTCTGTATTTTAATACGCATTTTTTCTGTTTTAGCTTTTTTTAAATCTATACGTAGCTTTGTAATAGAAACAGCTGCTGGAACACCCATAGTCACAGCACCTGCAAGTGTTGCCTGCCGACCTAATGTACGAGCATTACGCATACCCCTAACACCAGCGTTACTTCCCGCCTGCCCTGCTGTTGGTTTAGTAACCATATCTTTGGCATGTTTTTTACCCTCAGAAATAGCTTTCTTGGTATACTTCTTTACAGCTGCAGACAAACCTTTTTTTGCAATATACCTTGCTACTACAGCTGCTCCCGCAGCTATTAGTGGGACTACTGGTAATACCATTATTTCTTTCCTCCAAAAAACTTACTTACGGAACGCATGCCAATGCTGGCACTTACAATTCCACCTAATGAATATTGATACCACGTAGGCATAATTTCTAAAGCAGTAAAGCCTGCCTGTACTATTTGATTACCCCAATCACCACAGAACGCTAGTATCAATGGTATAGAAAAAAGTAATGTAATCCATTCGTCTTTCCACGAGTTCTGTGTAGCTTTGATTGCTTCAATGTCCCAATCAATTTCACCAGTAGCTTGCTTAACTTTAATCTCTGCGTTAGCTTTCTGTACTGCTACCTTACCGTCCATGTAACTTGTAGCTATGCCACCGACTGCACCTAAGAGTTGTCCTAAAATCATTTGCTTGCCTTCTTAGCTAAACTAGTAACCCCCATAAAGACTGATACAACGCCAGCAACACTAACAAAATAAATGGAAGCCATACTACCGATAATGGAAGAAGCACTGTCCAAACCCAAACTGCTAGTGAGTATAACTGCAAAAGGATATAGCAACATACCCCATAAAGAAAACCAAGCCATCTTACGAGTTTGATCCCGATGTGCATCTTCATCGTCAAGTCTCCTACGTTTATCTTCTAAGAGTAAAGCTTCCCACTCAGGTTTATCAATAGAACCATTACCACTTGAATCAGCTTCTTCGAACGATGTCATAGCTGCAGTATCCTCTAGGTCTCTTTGGGTCTAATACATCTCTAGCTTCCAGTTGACCTTCGAGGTACATTGATCTCTCAATGTGATCTAAAGTTTCCCAGATGCCTGTGTGTTGATAGTAAGCTTCTCTGACATAGAATACATCTGAACGTGGGATGTGAACTCTGCGTAGTCTGCTTTCGTTTCTATCGGCTAACGCTTTGTAGAACTCTTCAAGTACAGAGTCACTAGAATACATTTTTGGTTTCGACATGACTAGTTATACCTTTGGGAAAAATGAAGTCAACCATTAAATACTACGACAAAGAAAAAAGCGTACATCTAAAAAGAGGATCTTCAAGGTACTTAGAGATTACTTAAAGTATAATATTTATTAATAATATTATTATTTAATTCTTAAAGTTACTCTAAGTATACTTTAAGTATATTATACCACTAAAATAATATATGTCAAGCATTAGTCATAAGGTAATTTATATTTCTTGTAAGGATTACTTTAAGTACCCATGAGAATACCTAACGCCGGCCTGTTGACCACAATTAACCCTGAGAGCCACAGAGAGCCTCTCTGAGTAGCCAACGTGTGTCGTCAGGTCTAGAGGTAGCCTAAGGTATCTAATGTGCATCAATGGGCTTGTCACAGAGTTTAACACAAAGTAGCTCATATGCAAGTTATTCCTCATAGGAATAATAGTTTACTAGAACATACTGTAACATAAGGTCATCATACTGATGTAGTTAACAGATCTAAAAATAGCCCCCGCTGTCATTGGCTATGTACGTATACGGGGGTGGGTGGGGTGGCCCATGCGGGGGTCAAAAGAATAGGTCAGTAGTCCTTACCTTCTATTTATTATCTCTCTGAATAGCTAACCCATTGTAATCATTATCTATTCTATACAATTAATGATTGTAACCCTAGTGAATACAGTAGGTTAACCGTGAACCTGCGAATGATTCTCAGTTACAACTTTAAGAAGTACAAAAGGGTAACGCCCTAAAGTAGTTCAATATTAAACCATATCCCCCCTCTTTAGTTTAGCATTGAACTATATTGATTGAGCATTGAACTATATTAGTTGAACATTAAACTACTTAGAACAAACGTAGAACAAACAACCCTACTTGCGAACCACTATCAAAACACTACTAACAGGAAACATTGCGAACCATTCTCAACAAAACCTTATCACTTGCGAACCATTCTCAATCACACAGTCAACCTCCGCCTGTTTGAGTAGGGGTTTCATTCCTATAACCTGCCACCACCAAACGAAATGAAACATACCAGCGGCTCTAAAATCAGCCTGTGCGTTTACATTCATCTTCTTGAATACGGGGTCAATTCGGGGTCAATTCGGGGTCAATTTGAGGCTATTATAAGTAGTACAACCACTCAGTATTTTGAGCCTATATAAGTAGTACGAATTACTGCTATTTTTTGAGCCTATATAAGTAGGGTTATGACCTGAGATATTTGAGGTCAATCTGGACAAGGTTTTATTGTATAAAATACGTCTATAAATTATGCGCTTGACAACCCTATCAGAAAAAATCTAGATTGCCTGTGTTGGCGTTGATTATTTCGGAGTGAGATTTTTTCAGCAATTACCACCACGTTATTTGAAATTTTCTAAGTGACTTGCAGCGATTGCCCACGGTGATCATCTACTGCAAACAACTGAGCCTAGTTGCTGGTTCGGTTGTGGTTTCTTTGATCCATAAAGGTGAAAGCAACAACCAGTTTGACAGGCTGGTTTTACCAATACCGATTTTCTTTGTTTGGTATAGCTGGGACAATGACGCAAGTTATTGCGGCTCAGATGCTAGAAGCGGAAAAAGATGTTCAAGTAGATATGCGATAATTGCTTGATAACGCTAGACAACAAACAAAGGTCAGTAGGGAAAGGGTAACGTGTGGCAAATGCAAAGCACGAAATGAAAAAAGGTAATAGTCTTGCACAACAATGCGGTATTGATTGAGGTCAATGCCAAGTGGTTGTGGCAACTAGGTTCAACTGGTTTTGCTGGTTGGTTTAGTTGGATAGATAAACGCCTGAAGTGATTGAGAATTTAAGGGGCATTGTGAGAGCTTTGCCCCTTTTGTACTTAATCAGATTAGGGAATGTTCCCTGTTTGTTCTTTAAGTAACAACCCATAAAAAGGAAAAATATTATGGATATTCAAAAAACAATCTTAACACCTTTCAATCGTTCGCTTGGCAATGGAGCCGCAATGGGTAGCTTATTCGCCTTAGCGATTGACCACGTAATTGAGCAGCGTGACACAACTGTCATTGTAAAGCTTATCAATGCGGCCAAGGGTAAAAAAGATACTCAGGCTGAACGGGCTATTCGTTCAACCTTTGCGGCAATCTTTGAAGGTGCAAAGGTAACGAAAACTAAAACAGGTATTGCAATCAAAATCAAAGATGCAACCCTAAGCAATAGCGCAGTGGATAGCCTCAAAGAATTAGTTTCTGAGGGTATCTCAATGAGGGGTGACAAGTGGTCAAAAGCTTTTCAATCAGGTGATGAAGCGGTTGCAGAGTTGGACTATATCAAAGCCGCTGGTAATCTTATTAAGCGAGGTTACAACCCATTGATATTGATTGCAGCCCTAGAAGAAGCGTCAAAGATTGCAGCATAATCAAAATGAATATTGGATAAGCACCCTATGCAAATGCGTGGGGTGTTTTCTCATATTCAAACTATGAAAGGATTGATATGAACGTAAATCGACACCTAAAAAATGAAGTTATAAAGCTGACTAGCATCAAAAAAGATATGCAAATTGCGGGTGAATGGGTGTCTTCTTGGCCTAATGCTATTCGAATTGAGGAACGTATTCTTTTTTATAAAGAAAAACTAATTGAATTGGAGGATTGATATGAAACAACAAAACATTACGCTACCTATCGGTAAGCGTGGGCATATGCTGAGTATAGCTCAGGGTGTGGGTGGTGGCTCATTGAAGGGGTTCCAAGTTGAAGTCACATTGATTGATATGCTAGGTCAATACGTTAACTCTGGTGAGTGGTGGGTAGATGCTACCTATCAACAGAAACAAGATGATTATTATGACGATGTTGTAACAGGCATTGATGCTGATGATTTACAGTGGGTGATTGCCAAAGCAAGAAGGTGGGTAGGTATTTGATATGTTGAGTAGAATTATGGGGTGGGTGAGTGTAATGTCTGCCTGTATAATATTTTTGTTGTCTCTGTTTATGGTAGAGATGTTTGAGACGTCCCCGATTGTGTTGGGGCTTTCTGGTGTATTACTTGCGCTAGTAATAGTTTTGTTTGCAGTTGAGGAAGGGTTGTTTAAAAGGTGGCTTAAAAAATGACACTGATACAACGTGGTGATAAGTATGTTGTGTATGGTAGCAATGGAAAGGTGCTACTTATATGCAGTGATAGGCGAGTGTGTGAAACTTTCATGAAAGGAATGTGATGTTAAATTATAGAGGTTATAACTTTAGTATGTACCAGCCTAAGTCTGATAGTCTGTACCTACTTGAAGGGTGGTATCTTACACCTACTGGTAAGATATACGTCAAGGTGCGTGGGCCTAGCTTGAGGAGTTGCGTGGCTAACTTGATGCTTACTGAGAATGAGTTTTGCAATGACGATGCAAGGTTCATGGGTGGCTGGGTCATGGCTGACTGTGACGTGACTACAATGGTGCGTGACTTTACGTCACGGCCTAGCTTATAGGAGGAAAGTTATGAAGGCATATGATTTAGTAATCGAGGGTGAGTATGGGATGTTTCAAGATTACATTGAGGCAGAGAACAAGACAGAACTCTATAAAATTCTGAGGAAAAAATACCCTGAGGACATAGGGGCTGATGCTGTTGGGTATGATGAGGATGGAGAGGAGTTTGGAATTAAATGGTAACGATGGTAACTTCAGGCATGGGTAGCGCCATGTCTTTTGATGTCATCGGCATCGTATATATTGTTCATTGAAAAGGAAAATCAAATGACTAGAACATATAATCAATACTCAACTGAGTTCAAGCAAGCTGTATGTGAGTACTACTCCAACCATACATGGCGTGTGACTGCTGTGCATTTTGGTATGCCTGAGACTTATAGGACTGCTCAGCTTTGTACTAGTTGGTATAAGGCGCTAGGCTTTCTGCCTAAGTCTGCTGGCATGAACCCTAATGTTAGCCGTGTAAAAGCTACTGGTGTATCTAAGGGACGTGGAAGGGCGAAGGCTGGTATGCTCATCAAGAAGGGCGGCTACATCTTTGATAATAAGTTTTATGGTGAGGCTGAGTTCGTTCAACTCAAGAGTGTACTACACTCAGATGATACCTTCTACTCTGTCGCACAACATAAGGTAGGTGCTACTGTTAAACGTAACCCTATCACCAAGTTGTTCAGCAAATTTATGTAACACAACACTAGCCCCACGCAATTGTGTGTGGGGTTTAACCCTATGAGGATAGACTAATGCAGACACAACACGTTAATCTTATTAAGCTACCGATGGATGATAAGCACTGCCTATGTATCCGACAGCTATCAGCTGACCTACACTGTCAGGTCTTTGTGATTGACAAAGAGGGTAAGACTGTATCAGGTGATGCATATGGTATCGTAAACGCTAATGGTTTTATTGAGGAGGTAACAAAACAATGGACATGAATAAATATTATGAACAGCTAGTAGGCTGTGAGATCATAAACTTTTATATGGAAGAGGATGAATATGCTTTGGCCCCGTGGCCTGTCTTTATACTTAAACAACCTAATAGTGCAGACAATGAATTGATTAGACTTGTACTGTCTCAAGATGAGGAAGGTAATGGTGGTGGCTTTGCGTTTATAGAAGCGACTGGTGAAACATAAACAGGAGAAACAACATGGCTTTTAATATCATACCAATTGATCTGGAAAAGATATACAATTTTCCAGCTAACAAGGAACTCGAACCTGACTTGTTTGAGTTGTACAAACCTATAGTGATAGAGGATGCACACCTAAATCAATCCTATGGTAGGGTTGTATCAGGTACAGTAGATGTACGTGGCAAGTCTTACCATGTAGGCTGGGGTAGCTCACCTTATGAGGCTGGCTTTAAGGTTAGCCGTATCATATCTGAGCCACACCCTGACCCTGTGGTAAACAAATGGGGTGATTGGTTCGGTGTGTTTAAGTATCATGATAAAAAACTATCTGAATGGGTAAACAGTAAGATACGCAACCATTGTGATGAGTTTACTGCTAGTTATGATTGGTGTACACGCATAAAACTTTTCAATCCTATGCGGTCAGCTATTGCCTTCGGTAAGATAAGTGTGTATCAAAGTCGTAAGGACTATGACAATGACAGGCAGGTAGCTATGAA
>ENA-ORXF01001209-ORXF01001209.1-marine-metagenome-genome-assembly--contig:-NODE-1209-length-17058-cov-15.071845_pt1 | contig 17058 bp, 2 predicted proteins | sample MGYA00237864_ERZ511476 | MGnify/ENA primary metagenome ERZ511476 (study PRJEB26306, sample SAMN06343908) | marine metagenome | isolation source: coastal waters | place: Atlantic Ocean: West Antarctic... | reverse complement strand
TCCTTATCCGCGAAGGGCACATAGATACACTAATCCGAACCCTGTACGAATGCTTCCCGCTGGTGACCAGGATTGGTCTGCGCGATATGGATTTTGCTGTCACCAGTAGAGCGGCAAAGACAACCCTCCTGTGCCACACAAAGGCGACAGACAGCGTCTCGCTCATGCGCCTCCTAAAGCTGCAAGAAACGCAAGCGCATCAGAGCCTACCACAGGCTACGGACTTCTGCTGCGGTACGCTCCTGAAGAATCTACATCGCGCAAGGGATGGGCTCTGGCTCATGCAATGCCTGATAGCGAACAGCCCCGCAGCCGCAAAGAGACCCCCTCCCAGCGAAGGGTACGTTCTGACGGACAACATGATCTCGAAGATCATCAGCGAAGCCCTAGACGTGTTCGAGAGCCCAAGATTCCTCAACCTGGCCCAAGGCCTCCAGACACAGGGAACTGGCGACGACCCGGTGATGATGGACACGGAAGCGCACCCCCCTCTGGAACCTCTGCCATGTAGTGGACCTAGAATCACAATGGACTTTGGCGCAGAATTCACAATGATGCCCTTCCCAATAACCCTTCCCTGGCCGAAGTGGGGGCATCAAGGAGAGGCCAGGCGAGGCGTTTGCAAACTGGAGATTACCAACCACATGCCAGCCCCAGTAGCCCGAGCGATGAGGTTCGAGAGGTATGACGGCCACCATGATCCGGTGGAAACATACGCGATGGGATTCGTTGCTCACCTCACCCCAATGGACCTAGGCCCAAACCCAACGTCCCAGAACCTGCTAAACATGCAAGAACTGGAGAGGATGATGCGGGACAGAAGCCCACTCCATCCTGCCTCGGAAACCCCCTCGACCCCATGGGACATGAACCTTAACGACTGGCCACCGGACCTCTCCGGGCAGCCACCCTCGCCTTCGGGTGAGGGTGGCCCACCATGATAGACCCGGAGGAGCCCTCTGCCACTCAGGCAGAGGGCTCAACCCTCAGACCAGTGTCAAGGTCTGAGGAAGGGGGAAGGGAAGGAGTCGGCAGAGTGAGCGCAATGGAAACGGACGACACCCCCAAACCGTTAGAGCGCGCAGACAGACGTAGAGGCCGTCACACCCCGTGGTTCGGCGGAGAATGGTGCAAGGCTAAGGATCAAGACATCTGTCTCCAGAGGCAGGGCCAGATGGAACTGTGCCCGGTGGAGTGTGGCTGCGGAAACTCTCTATATGACATAGAATCCAAGACAGAAAGAATCACAACAGAGTTGGGAGCAGGGCTGAGAGCCACCAAACCGCTCAGAACTGGCGAAGTGGTGGCAGTGTTTGGAGACGGATTGACAATCACGGATGGAGAGCAAGTCAGGTTGATTAAGAATCTCATCAATGAATATAGGGGCGCGGTGGGCACGGGTTTCCAATACTCAGTCATATGTAAAATCCCGGGTGAGTCAAATGAGGCGATCATCATGCCTGAAGAGGATAGGATGCTTGCGGTAGCACAGACTAATGGCACCCCCAACTCCAGCAAAGCAAAATGCAAAAGAATCTTAGCACGCAGCAACGTAATCGAACGCAAGCATGGAGTTGGTCAATTCAGCAATCACACATGCTGCACAACACACCTCAACACCAAGCTATGGCTAGTCTCAGTAGCGAGAGCAAACGAAGACACCAAGAGCGACAAGGACGGAGCAGACACCATTGCTATCCTCCGGGCCATCACGGACATCCAGAGCGGCCAAGAAATTCTGACAAGCTACCGTCAGACGAACTCAGGCCACAAGAGAGAAGTACTAGAGCGGCATAGAGCGACCCTAGCGAAGATGTTCGAGTGCAGCTGCTGTAAATGCAAGGGCCGGTGCAGACTCCCCGCCGACCACGGGGACAACAGGATGGATATGGCTACGGAAGACACCGCAGGTGCCCCCCCGAGCCCAAAGCTAGCCGCAAGGACCTCCGTCATATATACCAAAAAACACAGACCAAGGCCCAGCGTGAAACGAAAGGCAGAAGAAACCAAAGAGGCGCCACTACCGAGGAAGAGGGAGAAAAACATGGCTCGGAACCCGGGAGCAGCCCCAGGAGGGCCGGAGGACAATACACCCGCGACTCCACTGGGAGACAGGATGAAGGGTAACCCGGGCAGAACCGAGAACGACACCCGGACAGTACAGACAACCAAGCTCAACATGACAACCTCTGGCCCAGGCAGACCTACGGCTACGAAGATCAAGAACAACAACCTGAAGACCAAACAGAGGGCACAGAACGCAGCCACAGGGGCCAGACTCTTGAAATGGCTAACCGCAGCTAAGCCAAATGCCGCAACCAGCGATGATAGAGGCACGGCAGGCCCAATTAAGGGCTGGCCCCAGGTAGGGACGAGTGACCTCCGGGAACTGAGCCGCACCGAGCCGAGGCAGACTAGCCCGAGGATGACAACCCCTACCGACGATAAAGACCCCAGAGAGTTCCCAGAACCACCTACCATGGAAGAAGAAAAGCAGCAGAACCCCCAGCCAGACGAATCCACAGTCAAGCCAGCGGGTCACCCAGAGAAATCGGATGCGGGACCCCCTGACGAACCTGACAGAGACGCCAACAAGTCGAGAGATACCCATGAGAATAGGGCCTACGCTAGACCGGCAAAAGACGGTAGGACGGCAGCGGGGTATGACCAAGGATCCAGTGAGGACGACGACCTGGACCTAGACGCTCTTGAAGCAAGGGCGGGCCACACAAGCACCGTAACAAGGCCGGGAAGGACAGGCACACTAGATGAACCAGACAAATGGGCTAGGAGAGACGTCAACTCTGCCCAACAACTGAAGGACCACGCCCAGGAGGACCCCGCAAACCGCGAAACCGAGACAGACCCAGCCGCAGCAAAACCACGCCCAACATACACAGCAACAGACACAGAGCGCAGTAAGAATGAGACAGAGCTCGATTTCTCGGACCCGGAACTAGATTGGAACGCACTAGAGAGGGGCGTTGCAACGAAGGAGTGCGTATACCCGCAGCCCTCCGTGACCAAGGTGAAAGAGCAGGTGAGAGGCGGCGGAGCGGAGCAGACCACGATCAAGGCCGGAACGGACTTGGGTATAGTAAAAAGACTAGCAGCCAAAGACACCGGACTCGCAGTTACAGGTCGCGGAGACAGAAACGCGCAGAAAAGCACCAACAGAACGACGCGGAGGCTCGAACTGAAGAATAAATTCCCCGACCATCCATTAAATGACTGGATCAAGGCCAACCAACCACCCAACCCGCCGGCACCATCAGCAGCAGACAGAGTGCAGGCGGCGGCCGCTGAATACGCCCCAGACAAAGGCAGACAACCGACAACGACGCAAGACGGCGGCCACAAACGAGCAGCCTCCAGACAGGCCGCGCGGGCACCTAAACATCTGAAGCGAGCTCTTCCCGATGGAAAGACCGACGCAGGGCAGAGGGAGGCCACGCGAACAAAGGTCGCAAATGGGGGAAACACGTGCTATATTAGCGCAGTCCTGTTCTACCTGTTTGCCACTCCATCCTCCAGGGACCGGTGGCTTGACACGACCAATCAAGAGAGTGAGGCAGCAGAAAAAAACAAGCTGCGCTCTACCATCTGGAATGACTTTGTCGATCCAATAAGAGCACCGGAGGGGGATCGACACATCGACGGAGAAGCTATGCGACGCATCAGAACGGAATGTTGCAGGCTAAATTGGCTAGGGGGGGAAATGAGCGGGACCCAGCAAGACCCTGAGGAATTCTTCAACTGGCTACACCAGTGCCTTGGAGGCCGCCGCATCGCCATGACAAGCAACATGCTTAACGAGGCCGGAGTGAAGGAGGCCAATCCAAGCAACGAACTCTTCTCCACACTGTCCCTACCCCTCTGGCACCCGCACAATGGCAAAGTGTATCCAGACAGCACCCGTGACCTCAGGAACCTGCTCAAAAAATTCATGTGCGAAAATTCCGTCGATCGCGGTGAAAAGCAGGGGACAACGGTGTTTACCTTCTCAGAGCAACCTGACATTATAGACTTCCACCTTAAGAGGTACGACTTCCAATCCGGGAGGGCGGTGAAGACCATGGCGGAGGTCAAATTCCCGATGACATTATCCCTTGACCAACACGGGGTCGAGGGGGATGTGCACTGGGAACTCAAAGCCGTGGTCTCGCACTTGGGGACGTCGGTGCAGAAAGGACACTGCGTAGCAATATCCCGAACTGGCAACCTAGGCAAGAAAGCCTGGACACGCCTGGACGATGGCCAAAACCCGAGCCTCATGCTCCAAGACTCACCATATACGGTAGAGTCCCTCAACAATGGCCTTCTTCTCTCATACGAGAAAAGAGACACACAGGCACCCCCCCCGCCCAGGACACAGGGACCTGCAGCAACACCAGTCAAGACGAAAAACATGCCGAAACAGCCCCCCACGGCAGGGAGAACGCCCACCACTAAACCAACAAATAACGGCGCAGCCCACAGTTGCCCGAAGATCCAGGTAGGCCTCCCAGATATAGACCCACATCACGCCAAAAAACGGGCAAGGCCACCAGTGATGAGCAGTGGCAGCCTAAGGCAGGACCCCCCGCCGCCACCCGCGGCCCAAGCCGCACGGGAAAAGCCGTCAGAAGAAAAGACAGAAAACCCGACGAGTACACCAAAAGCGACTGAAATAGACCCAATCCTACTCCGGCAACCCCAAAGACCACCATGTCCTTGGGAGAGATGCACGGTAAATAAGGTGATCCATCTCTTCGTCGCCAATGGAGACGTAGACGAGACGGTGTCAGACCCTGTAGAAAAGGTAGAGGACTGTGCGTCACGGATCCCGAACGCCACAGTTGAAATGGACTCTATTCTTGACGAGCTAGGCCCGTGCATCACGGACTTCCACTCCCGGTGCAGAGGAGACAGCGCAGCCATTGGCCTATTATTCAGTGAAATGGCGAAGCACCCCATCCCCCCACAAATAACAGACGATCTCCTGGGCCTGGATAAACAGACACTGGGCACGGAACCCCGGCAGGCAACGGCACGACAGTTCCGCGAGGCGCTCTGTAAAATACACACACCAGGCGAGAGTGCGGCTGGATACCTCCGCACACTAAGCAGGCACATCATGAGGATGGAGTCGGCATTTGCAACTACAAGGGCGCTACACGAGCTACTCAAGACATTCCACAAGGTATCGGGGGGAGCAGTGAGTACCCTGGGTCCGCTCCTGAGCGACATCAGCCCAGCCGCAATTCAGGGCAAACAATTACCTAGGGGTATGACTAATGCGCTGCTCAGGGTCCGGGCGAAGGCGAAAACATACGAGCTACATGAGTTGGTCTCACTTTTCGAACGTTATCTCAGCACGGAGGACTCCCTGGCATCGTTAACACCGATTCTCAACAGGCACATAGACATGACGAGCAAACACCCGCCGACAAACCCGGACGACCAGAGCTCCGAGAACGTTGCCGACACTTCGGCACAAGACCTGATGGACGGCGACACAACCGACACTGAACGTCCCCCACCACACACACCGTTAAGGTGCACACGGGAGACACTCGAGGCGCTCAAGAACACAGGAGAGGGCATGGGACAACAGATAACGGACCTGTTCCACAAAGCATTCCCCGCAGCAGAGGCGGCGGCAATGACAGGACCCGTACCCTACCGAGAAACGACTTGGTCAGTACGTAGGATCTCCGAAGGCAGGCTCCTGACTCACATAGTCCTAGAAGTAGAAACAAGGAGCGACCTACACAGCCTATTGCGGGAGAATAAGGACAGCGGCCAGGCCTTCCTCGAAAGCCTCACCAGAGGTACGGGCCCAGCTCACCTGGCAGTAGAAAAGATCCTGATAGGGCCGGACTGCACGCAAGAGGAGGGAGACATGGTGGAACGTCAGGGCGGGCTAAACTGGAGCGACAGACTACGCAGCTGGTTGATGGATAGGGGCGAGTATGAAGCGATAGCAGACATCGATAAAATCTGGGAAGATCCATCGACCACCAGGCCAAGAAGATCATGGACGGCATACTGGGACTTCTTCACAGCCCTGGGTAGCAACATTCCCATATGGATCAACAAAATCAGACACAGAGGACTGACCATGCTAGCCGCCCACGGGGACGCCCTAATGGGCGCAGAGGGAAAGAATATGAAGGCTAGACTGGAAAGGGGCGAGAAGATGCTCACCAACAGGGAAGCATGGAACGACCTAGAAGCGTCAGCGCAGCTCAAATGGCTCAGGCACCTACAAGTAACGGGCTCCCAGGCCCAGAAATTGTCGGAGCCCAAGATCACGTCATGGAATATAGGCCCGCACGGATTTGAAAACAGCAGGGACGAGATTTTTAACCTGTTCGCACAAAACGACCCTGTCATATGCCTCCAGGACCTACGGATCCCGAGAAAAAAGGTAGCAGACATTAAACTTGAGATCCAGACCCTCTTCCCACAGTACTGGGTGTACGTAACTACATCACACACCAATGGGAAAGGATTCCAAGGAGCAAGCGGCAGACACTACCACTTCACCACACTCACCGCACTAGACTCACACTACTTCCCATCAGCGACAAGCCGCACCCTCCACCCGGGCACATCGAAAGGACCAAGACACAAACGGCAACCCATCACAACGGGCAGAGTGCTGGCCCTGACAACGAAGACCAAGGACGGCGGAGTACTCAACATAATCAACATGTACCAATTCACAGCGGACAAGACAGGGGAAAGAGAGCAAATTTGGAAGATCATAAGCGATTGGATCTCCCAACACCCAAATGAAAGAACGATCCTCGTCGGGGATCTCAACTGCGCCGGACAAGGTGACAGAAGGGGATATGCCCTCCCGCTGCACAAGTCCCTATCCTCAGCAGATGAGCAGCTGAGAGCCTTCTGCGAGGAAACAGGCGGCCAGCTGACCTCACCCCCAGGACACACGTGGTCGCGGGATGGCCACACGGCAGTGCTCGATCACGCGATCACGTGGAACATGACCCTTACGCTGCCAAAAGTGGAACACCTCGGTGAAAACCACAAGAACTACGACCATGGTCGGATAAGCTTCGGACTCCCCCCGGAGGACTTCTTGAGGAAATCCATACCCGCAAGAGACTTCTCATTCCTGGCAAGTAAGGTTGACGTGATCCACTTCCACACGAATCTGTCGGAATGGCAAAGGAGAGTAGGTAATAAATTATCACCCTTTGCTTTAGACGAGACGATGGCAAGCGGCGATGATATCATGAACCAGATGGCAACGGACCAGGAGGTACTAAGGGGCGAGGCCTTAAGCATGCAACTTAAAATGGCCCGGGCAAAGAGACGGGCCAAGGAACGTCTCCCAGGCCGGAACAAAGAACAGACCAAAGCCAGACGAGAGCACGGCATTTTCGCAGCGGCGTATGGAGATGCGATTAAACAAAAGCACCAAGACAGAGTTACAACGGCGACTAAGATGGCCATGGACCTCCTGGATCTGCCGTTCTCGGACAAGGCAATACAAATCATAAGAGGCACCAAGGACTGGGTCGAAACACTCAGAAACGAGCTACGGATGAAGAGACATACACTAAACCTGCTGGCGCAAAAGCAACTACGGGGGGAAAAAAGCCGAAGAGCAGGCTACAAGCAGTACATCTTCGAACATGGGATCAAGGGAGTCAGAAGAGTCATGCGAAAGCATGGCACAGTTTCAACGCTCCAACAGGTTGAATGGGAATGCCCGATGGGTATAAAATGGAGCTGGGCGGAACCAAACTGTCCACACCCAGCGGACAGGGAAGAGAGCGTGAGACGCTGGGTACACGAGGCCCAGAAAGTAATCAACGAAAACCTCCAAATCTCCATAGGGGAAGAAGGAGTGGAAGTCACAGTGACAAACCTCACAGACATGCCCGACCTAGTGGAATGGGCACTCTCCATGGATGACGGGGCCCTATCACTTCCGCTGAGCATAGTGGTCTCCAAGGGGCCATGGAAGGGAGACAACATGGTGACAGCGGCGGAATCATTTTTCCAAACGAATGCCTACCACCCCTTCGCTGTGTGCTCCAAGGGCCACACCAACCCGATGCCAATGACAAAGGTGGCACGGGCAGAACCCACAGCCAAAGGGGGGCCCACAACGCAGCGGGAGCTACATCACTTCTGCCGCCATAAAGATTGCATGTGCATGGATGTGGAGCACTTCAGGTCCAACAGACAGGAAGTCAAGGACACAGCATTCCTAGTGGACAAAGGGATCTTCTCCTTTCGCACCATACCGCAATACGAATCAATCAAAGGTCCAGTGAACACGTTCAGAGAATTCAGCAGATACGTCGCGAAGATGTCAGACAGAAAAGCGGCAGGCAAGGACATGTTACCAGCGGACCTATTCAAACGCGCCCCGGAGGCGTTCCGGCGAAATGCATGGTCCCTCATTAACAAGATCTTAACGGACGAATACATATGCGCCCCAGACGTCCTCGAAGCAAAGGTTATACTCCTGTGCAAAGACGTGTCGAGCCCAGACCTTCTCGGTAATTACAGACCAATTGCGCTATGCAACGCCTTCTACCAACTATTAAATAGCATAATCACGAGTAGACTGAGACACCTCACCGAAAAGCACGCAGTCCTAGAGGCTACCCAGTTTGGGTTTAGGAATGCTAGAGCGGTACAGCTAGTCATACAAAAAGCGAAATGGCTTACCAGACAGGCGATGAAGTCTGACAGCAAATTGATCAGAGTTGACCTAGACTTCAAGAACGCATTCAACTCGGCTGGACACTCATGCCTCTGGAAGATTCTGGAAGGCTTTGGAGTCCCGGATGTGTCGCTCCTTAAAGACATATACGAAAACTCCTCCATGCGCATACAGGTCGAAGAATCAGCAACAGCGGCAATCCAACTAGACACAGGCACAGTCCAAGGGTCCACTCTGTCCCCTCTCCTTTTCGACCTGTTCATCAACGCTCTCCTCAGACTGCTGGACACGACGGGAATTTCACACAAGGTCAAAAATCTACCAGAATGGAACCACCAAGCATTTGCAGATGACCTCTCTCTATACGTAAGCGATGAACGAGATGCGCAAACCCTCCTCGACCTAGTGGCCGAATTCCAGGAATGGAGCGGCCTAAAAATCTCCATTAAGAAAACAATTGTCACAGGAGCACTATATGGTAACGGAGCGGCGAGGCGCGACGGGCTCGCCAGGAGGGTAGGACGACAACAGGCCGGGGCGGGGGCAAAGAGAAGCCGCGAAGATACGATTGCAGAAACACTAGAAGGCGAATATGACGTGGAAACAGAAGGCGACCTGCAAGAGATAGACTCGGATGACGAAACTGATGAAGAGGACCCCGTGACCAGTGGGGCACTGCGGAAACTCAGAGGAAAGCTGGACCGAGTCAGATGCCAGACTTGCGGGAAAAGGAAGGCCCCGCATCTCTTCACAACCAGCGGTACACCCGCACAGTGCCTTAACTGCAAAGAAACCTGGCTGCCGAAGGGGATCCGCTACCAGGGCGAACTACTCAAAACAGTGCACGGCAAACAAGCCACGAGGCTGCTAGGAGTACACTACAATATGTGGCTAGACGCCGAGGCACAACGCAGAAGGGTAATTGACGGAGCCATAGAGGTGGCTGCATACCTTCACAAGAACGAAGACCTAAGAATAGACCAAGCGTTAAAAGTAGTATCTATGTGTCTTCCACCTCTCCTGGCCTTCTCAGGGCCAATGATCCAGTGGCCAGAATCAGACTTTAAAACGTTGACAGCGGTATGGCTAAGAGCATACAGGAATGCGTGGAACCTGAGCAGAAGTACAGCCACGGGTATGCTCACATTCCCAAAGGAGCAGGGAGGACTCCAGGTAAAACTGCCCCTGGGCACTCTGTTTGATGCCACATGGGGTAACCTACATAGATGCTGCCAATTTGATGATGGCACCAGGCAGATGATGGAGGTTACATATAACGAGGCACTGGAAACGAACTGCTGCCACAACCTAGCGGAACTGCAGGAAGAAGCAGGGCTCCTTCCCTGGAACAAGGCCTCCAAGAACGAGTTCACCTTTGCATGCCACCTGGCCAAGATACTAGATATCTCAGTTACCTGGGATCCGTTCAATAAGAACCTCATTACCACAGCTCCCAACGCCACCCTAGCGATAATGGCACAGAAAGCGAAGCTCAAGATCGAGATCCAAATTGCAGGCCACATCACGGAAGCCCTATGTGGGCCAGGGGGAGACCCAGGATTCGTGGCAGTAACCACGGCAGAAGGGCAGAGCCACCAGATCCAGATAGATGGCCAAGCGCAGGGGCCTGGCCTCCCCTCCCTCCGAGAAGCCATCTCGAGAACGTACACCGCAGCCATATGGCTATCGCACCTGCCAGGGTTCCCACAGCAAGGGACAGAACCGACGGGGGAAGTAGACCCAGAGTCTGAACAGGAATCCGAATCAGACTCCGAACCAGACACAGAAAACGATGAAGCAGGAACACCAAGCAGGGGTAGAGACCGCACAATTGACGAAGAAGCAGAGGAGGAGGAGGAAGCCGAGCGAGCACACCGCGAGAACGAAATCACGCGTGGAGGCACCGGCATCACCACAACTTTGCTGGCAAACGGACAACATAAAATACAGAAGGTCATGTCAGACACCCCAGCATCGAAAGTAGAGACCATTAATGTTGGGGACACCCTGGTTCGAATTGACAACATACTCCTGGATGATATACAGACAGACGCTGTAAGGGCCCTCCTCGCAGGACCACCAAAGACAGCGGTAAAGCTGGAACTGATGGACACCAAAGGGACCACCCGAGTGATCACACTGGTACGCGAAGCCCTCTGTCTGAATTCGGTGAGCTGGGCTAAAGCAGTGCTACCGCTTAGGATCCGGAGGCTAGAGCTGTTGGATCCCCCGGAGGCCCTATCAGCAGCAGAATGCACAGAACGAGACGAGCTCGGGATTGGCGAAGCCTGTTACCTCAGGATCCGGGGGAAACTAATGGAAGCAGGCTACCGCTCCTTCGACTCCATCCCAAGAAGAGGAATATCCAAGAACAACCTCAGGTTCACATGTCCCAAGGTACGCGGGATATCAGGCAAAGACGAGCAAGAGCTCACAACCTGGTTGGGTCACCTACGAGGGATGCGTAAACACATGTCCAGTCTCAAAATGATGCAAGTCAAACCAACTTGCCTCCCGGCGATAGGGGCGACGGCGAGACGTTCAATGAAGAAGACACGCGAAGAAATTCGTCTAAAAACACAGAAGTTGAAGAAGCAGATTGAACAATCAAGAGAGGACGGCCCCCTGCACAACGTACTCAAGCCGGTGATCGATCGCATACTGACCAAATGCGACCTCATCTGGAAAAGCTGGAGAATAGATGGAGTCCCACTCCAAGACCACTCTCTGGCAATTCTGATGGCCAAGGCCCTAACTGGGGCAGCAGGTCTGGGCGACGAAATCGTGCTCAACGAACACAGGGCACGCAGGAACAAGGGTGCTCTCCTACACGCCAGCGAGGTAACATGGCTAGAAGCTCTCCGAGGAATAGGCAACGACCTGGAAACGGTCGCAGTTGAGATTGCCCGCGCGGCGGACTCAAGGGCGGCAAGACTCCCGGGAATCCTCAGACGGTTGCATAAGAAATGCTTACGAGAACCAGAAGCCAAGGCCAGCCACAGGCGCTGGTGGGAAGAGAGATTGGCCAACCGACCACCGGAGCTCCAGAAATCGCAAGAGGGTTCCCGGCTAGAGATAGTCAAGACCATTAACGAGTGCTGGGAGCACGACGACTGGCTTAGCCAGCTCGGTCAAGCCTGCAGGAATGCACTGGTCTTCGAGCACAGGGACATAAGGTTTACAGGGCCAAAGTACAGAAAGCCGAAAGTCCCGGGCACAGCATATGTAAGCTTGGAGGAGGCAGGAAAAAACCTGATCAAAGGGGTGAATGGAGTCAGGACGCTCATCCCACCAGGATTCACCAGACTGGCGCCGACTACGGAAACCAACCAAACGCTGGCCGAATTGGCAGACTTGATAGGCGCCCAATGCTGCCCCACGGACGCAGCAGATGCAACCTCGGTAGAAAGAGATGTCATCCACATCCTGAGACTTATAGGCCCCACAGCGGCCCAGAACCACCTCAAACGAGGACTCGAGAGGAGCGGTCCTACCTCCCCGCTGAAGGTGTTTGAGGCGGCTCTGAATGATTGGAAGACGAGCCTCGGGAGATTCGCTAGACCCGAACTCCTCCCCCCGGAAGAGGGTTGGCAAGCAAAATTCGAAAACTCACTAGTAAACCTCCCAGACAACGCAGAGGGCAAGGCCAAGGAGATGAGCTTCCAGACCATCCAGAAACGGGAGGCATGGACGAACCTCGTGCGCAGACGTAACCTGCAACCGGCAACAAAGGCAGACCGACACTGGCAGGCAAACTCAAAAAACTGGAAACTCCTCACACAGGTGGTTGAACCGGGAAGGCCGTCGGCCTTCCCATGGACGGTATTCGCCCCCCCGAACCTGAAGGAAGGAGTGGGGCAAAAACCCTGCCGAAATCTGGAAGAGGTTCGACGGTGGTCCAACATGAACGAACCCGACGAACGACCCAGCTGGAAACAAGGCAACGGGGGGCTGGAATTCAGATGCCAACTTAACACGCCCACCTTAGACAGGCTGCACCAGTTGGTAAGCATGTGTAACGCAGGCCAAGCAGCGCAACTTCGACAGACCCTTATCGATAAACAGGACCTTATCAGATTAAGAGAAGAGGGATACGCAAGGAATGGACTCCACACCTCCAGGGGGGGATGGTGGGTGAGAGCGGTAGCAGAGGAGGAAGCGGTCAAATGCACCAAGTGCGGACAAACGTGGGCAGTGCTAGAGTACGGCAAGGGATGCCCAAGCTGCAAGCCACAGCCCAACAGCAAAAGGGACGAGAAAAAGAGGCCGAAAGACCCGACGGAGGCACATACACAGGGCAACGGTGTAAGCTCAATAAGCACACCGTTCCCGATGGATGAGGAAGAACCACCACAGCCCGAAACTGGGGGACCTACCCCAAACGTACTTGCTTGTCATGTGCACGAAACACGCACAAGTACGAGGGACAAGGGAGCCACCAAGCGCCACAACGAAGAACGGAACCTCAGCTGCAGAATGACCAAGTCCTGTAAGACCAAGACACCGCAAGAGCAAATATCCAGAGGACTGCTGATGAGATCAGCGTTACCCGAGGAACTAGCAGCCAGAGCAGACGGTGAAGACATCAAAGACACGGTATACACCGTCCCACTTCTTCGCGACTGCTTCATCAACATGATCCACAACATGGAAAGAGACACCGATCTCTCTCAGAAAGGAAAGACGGCAAGAACCAACGGCCCGGAACCACCGTGGAAGTGGTTCACAACCTCCGAGCTGGGATTTCCGCTGATAGACGACATCTACGACAGACCAATGCACCCGTTGGTCGAGGCATACGTCCGAGACTGTCTCCAAGAACCCGAGCTGCTAGACGAGAATGAGGAAATGGGGGAATGCTGCGAGAACACGGTCCACAGCCTCCCAGCCATGCTGCACACCATGTTAACAGAATGGGGACAGCAAGACGGGGCCACACAGACGGCCGATCCCAAGAAGGTCCCAACCAATAGAGAAAGATACTCGGTACCCCACGCAGCCAGAAACCCAAACATCATCCTTGACTGTGAACTAGAATCCGAAAACATGGCCGCTATGATACTAAACCCCCCAGACAAGGGAGTAGTCAGAATCCTCTCGGAACCAGGGGGCACGGACACGTCACATGAAGGCATCAGCGCATCAACATATCAAGGGGTAGCCACATTGATCACGCACAGAGGACCGTACGCAATAGAAGGTGCCAGATGGCACCTACTGTCAAAAGCCTTCAACTCAACAGACAACTTCAGGGCAGACATTGAAACTGAAATTGCCGCCCAGGAGGCACTCGACAAAGATAAAGGCTACCGCTCACATTCGTGGCAACTCCTTCGCCAAATACAGGAAATATTCGGTGCGACAACTTACTGTGGGGACACAGCGCTCACAGCGCCACCCTTCTTTGACAACGTACAAAGGGGGGAAACGTCAATATGGGGAACCAATGAAGAAGGGCCCCGAGTGGTGAACTGGACAGGGCTGGGCGAGCAAGATAGAGCAATACTCAAGCCCAAGCTCGAATCCACAAACGGCTGGATCATCCTGGCTCTCTCCACAGGGGTTAAACAAACCCCGCCAGTACGAGGCGCCAAACAATTGCTGATCGCAGCGGGCAAAGTCTTTCGGCAGAAAGGCTGGTGGACATCTGGACAAGACAAACTAGTGGCCTACGACAAAGAACTGGTAGTGTGGATCAGTGAGAACGACACGGTCCAGACGGAAGCAATAGAGAAAATAGCAGCTATCATAGCACGGAAGAGTGGGAAAGACCAACCAGCACAATGCTCGAAAGGACTGGACGACACCTACTGGGCAGGCACAGAGGCCGGGCTGCTGAGCATCCCAGACTTTAAGGGGATCGTCTACGCGACAGATGGCTCCTTCGGAACAGAAGGCATGGGAGCGGGTTTCTACAGACATGACACAAGGTCAGGAAACTGTTGCAGTGTAGGCAACAGCGACGAAGGGGGCTCCTCCAACAGGTCCGAACACGCAGCAGCAGCGCTCGCGCTGGAAAACTCGCTTCACAACGAAACGGACAGGGACAAGGCAGTCATCATACTCACGGACTCCAAATGCCTCCTGGACTCAATCATGCCATGGATTGGCGAGGGATGCAATCCCATGATCCACAAATTCCCAGACGGGGACATCCTCAGAGAAATCATCGAGCTATTAAGAAAGAGAGTCGAACTGGGACTCTTCACGATGTTTGTCAAGATCCGTGCACATAGGGGCGAATTCTTCAATGAGATGGCAGACAGATGGGCGGACACAGGGGCACTTGCAACAGACAATCTACGATGGAACTGCCCCCGCCTGAAGCCAATCTTCTCATGGAAGGTGGGCGAGATAACCCACCGAGGAGTCATGAGCAAGAGCGTGAAAGCCAGAGTGAACCTTATGGTCGCTAAACGCGAGCTTCCTAAACACAACGGGAGGGTCGCGACATTCCTCAAATTGAAAGACCACGGCAGGGAAATCCTAGGCAAACACTGGGCGGACAGAAATGTCCCGTTCAAAGCAAAACGACGACTCCTCCAAAGCATCAGCCTACAGTTCCCATGCGCAGCAACATTCAAGCTATGGGGCATAGTAGACAACGATGAATGCCGCCTCTGTAAAAGACTCCACCCAGAGCGCATAGCATACCAGGAAAACCTCGGCCATATCCAGAGCCACTGTCCGGCCCTCCAGAGGCCCCGCATAGCCATACACCATGGCATCTGGAGAGAGCTCCACAAGACCATCAGCAGATGGTCCTCGGAAAAAAACAAGAAAGACGACGATCCTAAATGGTCCTTTCCCTCGGCAGTCAGCGACGCAAGCCACGACGAATGGTCCTTCAGGCGCATTGCCGTCCACCTAGGCCTAGTAGACTACGACAACCAAGGCGCCCGCAAAGCATTCAGAAGAGAGGTGGCGGAATACCACTTAGATTTAGGACTGTGGGAAACAGACCCCGACGGGAGCTATGAGAGCAGGATCGACAGCTTTCTGGCAGCCAGACCGGACGGGATAGCCTTCAACACGGAAGACAGAATATGCGTATTCTTGGAATTCACGAGACCCATGGACACACGGACCGGGCTCATTGCAGAGGAGCCGGGGGACTGGGCAGAGGAGAAAGACTCTCTCAAAAATCTACGATACGAGAACCATAGAAGCTTCCTGGAAGATTACAGCAGACGCATACTCGGCAGACTAAGCTGGACCTGCACGCAAACGAACTTCACAGTCGGAGCTCGCGGATCAATAAAGACTGAAGACTTTGATGCCAGGCTAGCAGGACTAGGCATCCTAGACAAGAAAGTCAGACAAGTCATCGTGATACGAACGGTCAGGAAAACCCTGGAGCTATCAGATGCCATGCTGAGCATCTTCCACCTGGCCATCCGAACCAATCCAGAGTGGGCGAAACATGCGGTATCGGACACGCTGATCAACACCAGCACGGTAAGATACAACCTCTACAAGACATTCACAGGACCGACAAGCGGCTATGGCATCTAGCCGCAACATATGGCACAAACCCCCTGTCATCAGAGACAGAGGGAGTGCGAACCACCACACACCGGGAAGAGACCCGGCCACACGCACCACAAACATCATAAACCCATACCCCTCGGGAGGAGTCCCGCCCCCCTGGGAAGGGGTTGGAACCGAGAGGAGCACGGGCAGAATGATGTACTTTTTCACAAGCAGAGCAGAGGGCTCGGAGATTAAAGGACCTATCGAGCACCAAAGGCGTACACCGACGCAACCGGGGTTCGGACAACAGCAGGAGTGCCACGGACAGGCGAACGAGCACCAATGACAGGGCCATACCTCCTCCAAAAACCAAACATACTAACACACCCACATACACAAGAAACACAGGCCCACCAGATGTACATTACACTGCCACAATAACCTGGACGGACATCCAAAGTCAACTAGCCCAAAAGACACGCACACCAGATACAATAGCATAAAACACACAAACAACGAATATAATAAAAGGAAATATAGGAAATAAAAAAGAAAAATATAGAAAAAGAGATTATCCATTTACCACAAGACAAAATCATAAAGATAAAATCGTGTTAATGTATCCAAGGCGTGACAAGTCAAGAATCCGGCCTGGAACGGCAGAAGTAGACACCACACCAAGACTTACATCAACCCAATTTGCGTCCTATAGAATCGAGTTTACTCGGTTTCTAGCTTATAGATCTGTTAGCATTTCTAAATTCGCTCTCGGAGTACTAATGTACTTCCTTTAGGCTTTGTTCCTAATAAACAAATTTTCTCTCATTTTTCCCGCCAATAGTTTACAATAAATCTTTTTTTCCATGAACAATTTGAAGAAAAAAAATCCTATTCAA